>Ga0180437_10008517_pt1 | contig 12991 bp, 14 predicted proteins | sample SS_ome_4_FD_132410 | JGI IMG/M metagenome (GOLD analysis project Ga0180437, IMG submission 132410) | Hypersaline lake sediment archaeal communities from the Salton Sea, California, USA - SS_3_D_1 metaG | ecosystem: Environmental > Aquatic > Non-marine Saline and Alkaline > Hypersaline >...
CGTGTTTGGAAACTGTTCCAGAAAGTCTTCGCCGGCTTCGTCGATCGCTTCCTGGAGAAGATCGCCGACGGCCGTGACTGGATTTTGCGAGATCAACTCTTCCAGTCGCGTTGTCGCTTCGGTGATCCAGCAATGGCGCCAACCGAGGCTGGCCCATCTTTTGGTGTTCACCTTGATGAAGCGATAAGTCGGAGCCGTTGCATCACCGGAACGCATCGTACGCCGCTTGTACCGAACACGCCACTTCCAAGTCAGACCGAGTCGTTTCAGGTCTTTTTTGAAAGCCAATCGCCCCCGGTCCTTTACCATGGCAACAATGGGGTTGCGGGTGAAGATGGGTGCGACCACCTCTTTGAGGTGCGCGTCGATGACCGCCCCGCGTATTCTGGCGTCCATCGTAATGTCGGGCATCGTTATGTCCCTTGGGATTCTTGTTGACCAAGAGGGGAACTGGCGACGGCACTGTTACTGGTTGAGGGGTACAAGAACAACGGAGCGGAGTCCGTTATGAGGAGTGGCCGCTCCGTTGTTGACAGCACCAACCGCCCCTCACAAACCGGCTGGTACCATGTATTCCTACCTCCCATGTTCACCGGAAGGGAATTGTTTTCGTAAAGCCTCGAATGTCTCTTGGATGCTGTCTCCCTGCTTAACGGATGCTTCGATGGTTTCCTGCAATGACGGTTCTTTGGCCCCTGCATTTTTCCCGACAGCCGGCTTGAAAACCGCTTTCTCCGGAGGTGTCCCCGCCTTGCCTTCTGCCGGTCGGCTGATGCCGGCAATCCGCAAAGCATTTTGAAATCGTTGTCGAACGGGACTTTTGGGGTTCGTATCATTCCAGGCATTGATCACCCTGCGGCCGGCTTCGGTCGGAGCATCGATGTCGCCGTTTAGAAACATCCAATGTATGTTTTCGTCGATGATGGCATCGAGTTGTTGTTGAACGGTTTGGCGATTGCCCATTCGTTGAAGTTCTTCGAACAGGTCTTGCTTGATCTTATCTGCAATGCCGCTTTTCTGGATTGCCTCGATCATGGCTTGATCACGATTCACGTTGAAATCAAACGTGCCTCGCGCCATTTGTTCGTCGGCCGACAACAATTGCTTGTGAAGATTTGGGGGGAAGTTTGCCGGCAGATTCCACACCCCATCCTGCTTGTACTGAAAGGCATAGGATTTGTATTGATCCCACGTCAACGGCTCGTCGCCGGCATTTGTTGGAGGGGGGGCTTGTTGCTGCAATTTCCGCAACCGGAGCCCCTCGGCAATCGCTTCGTGGTTTTCTTCAAGCCATTTGCCTTTTTCCGCCAAGTCGCTCCGTTCGCTCAATTGAATTTCGCGATGTCGCGCCGCTTGCAAAAAGTCCGCATCGGTCTTGTACTTGGCAGCAATGCTTGTGCCGTGCAACTTGTCATAGGCTTCCATGATCGTCCGGCCCTGCCACGCTTCGGGAATTTCCTTCCCTTCAAAATCGGCAGAATCGGTCGTTGCGCCGGTGCCGATTCCGTCGACGTTGCCTTGATCGACGGTGGAACCAACGGTCGACGAATCAAGAACGGTCGATTCGTCAGTAGTGCCTGGAGTGCCCTCTTTGGACATAGCGCGTTCCCTCCAACAGGGCCGCATGGAGGGGAGATACGGCGGGTTATGGTGCGTTCGTTGAGGGGCGCCAGAGTGGCGTGGATGTGAGGGAACGCCCCGCTTACATGAGATCTATCACACAGACGCGATGGTTGTCAAGTGCTGTTTCATCATTGCCTGAATGTGAACCGGGCAATTTTTCCGTGTGAGGATCCGCGTTGCAATCAGTTGCAGCATTTCATCAGATGGTTTCCAGTCGGGAAAATTCAGGGTTGCTTGCCCTCGATGCAGAAGCCTTGCGGCTGCATCGTATGCTCGGGCCGCACTCTTGCTATCGAGAAATCTACCCAGGCTGAGTTTGGGATAGGTTCCCAATGGGCGGATCATGGCCTCATAGTTGCCCGATCGTGCTTTCCAGGTAACGCCAATGTAAGTCATTTCCCTATCTTACCAAATCGTCGCCGAGGATCAAACCTTTCTTGACGACGAAACAGTGACATTGTAGACTTTTTCTAGCACCATACCCTCCAGCATCAGCCGTGTCGCCGCTACCCTGGCCATGCTTGCGCGCCATGACTGTTCCTGGACTATTGTCGTTGAGAGAATACTTGGCTCAACGAGCCGCCCGTTCAGTTTCTCCCCTTGCTGGATTTTCGGGGTTATGGTTGCCTTCTCTTCTTGGAACTGGCCAACCGGTGTCGGAGGATTTACCGCTGGTTCCTCCTGTTCCCCGTAAGCCGGCGGAGCCGACAGGATTGATGGAACTGGCGAAACTGACGCGAAAAAAGAAGGTTGATCGGGTGCCAATTTTTCGGCTGGCTGGTTTGCCCAACATGTTCGGAGACTGAGGAGACTGATATGAAATCTGGTCCAAATTCCCTGAAACAAGCAGTTGACGACATGAAGCGCCGAAAGAAAAAGACTTCGCCTCGTGCGCTTGCCGCGACGATGCCGTCGGCGGCGATGCCGTATTGGCCCGAGGTCTATGGGCCAGGTCGAGGTGCGGAAATTGGAAGTCCTGTCCAACCGCAAGCCTTTCCGGAAATCCAGAAAATTGCCACGCCGCCGGCAGCCCCCGTGCCAAAAGCGTGGGGAGGCGTATCGTTGACGGATTTACCGGAATATCAAGATCCCAATGAGGATTGGTGGAAACCGTCCCAAGTGGATCCGTTCATGTCGCCCGGTCCCGGCGATCGACCGCCGACCCCAGCGGCAATGGCGCATTTGCCGCAACGAACAACGCCGTATCCGTTGACTTCGCCCGAGCTACCGCTGCGACCTGGCAATCTGGCGGGCCCCGCTCCAACTCCTCGCTTTCAGAACCAGACCGTCGGTGCGCCGGGAGACCAAATGCCGGCCCCCCCGGTTGGGGCACTGCAAGCCCAGCCAGTTCCGAATTTACCGCTGGTGGCACCGAATCAGGCGATCGCCGCAACTGCGTTGCCCCCTCAACAAGGGGGCCCTGTGTCGTTACCATCGCAACAGACCATGTTGGATCTGGCACCCGAGACATTAGCGCCGGCCGAAAACATGGTGGCCACTTCGCGAATGGCTCGGCCGGCTCCCGGTGCCTTGTTGGCCAGGCAGCAACCCGTCTATGGTCAATCCGAGGGAACCTACTTCCCCAGGGGAGTGGATGTAGTTCCACAAGGATTCGGCCTGCGCCTCGGTCCCGATGTTCGGGTTGCGGGCGGCCAGGGGGCGTTGGCCAGGGCGGCACAGGAGCGTGCAGCCCAAGCCCAGCGAGAAGCCGATGCCGCAGCGATGGGACGAGCCCCGACCACCAATTTGGATGTCGAGCGTTTCATGGGAAGAGGCGATAGCGGTGCGGGAGTGACCGCACAAGCTCAGCCGTACGTGGATGCAGGGGATATGACCTTGGCAGATTTCGTGCGGTTCAAGCAAGCCCATCCCGGTCAAGCCCTGGCATGGAGCGGCCAAGCACCGGCGCCGCTGTCGTCGCTGGACCAGGTTGGTGCTGAGCGCATGCCCGCTCCGATCGGTTCCACAGCCACGGCAATGCCCACGGCGACACCCGCTGGGATCGTGCCGGGAGTGGATCCCGGCCAAAACACTCGGAATTTCATACGGCAGAGGAAAGGCATTACACCCGAGCAGCACGCCGAAACCCAAGCGGCCAACCGTTCGGCGAGAGAACAAGACCTTGCAGATCGTGCGTCGTTGGTCGAGGCGCTGGCAATGCGACGGGGGGCAGCGCGGCAGGGACTTTCGTATGGCGAGATGCTTCGCGGCCGAGAAATGGCCGGCGCCGTTGATCGTCTTCGAACGGCCAGCGAAGCCGGCCAGCAACCGACCCTTACTGACCTGAACATCGTCAATCCGGCAATGGCACGTCAACAACTCCAGGTTGACAAAGATCAACAAATGGCAAAAGCCCACGTTATGGCTTCTCGTTTCGGCAATGAGACGCAACCCATCATGCCTGGCGAACTAGAGCGTGCCATGTCGATGTTGGGAAGTGGGGCAACTCAACAGACCGCCCCGAAGTTACAATCACCCGTAGCTGCTGTGCGATCCCAGCTACCTTCCCCCGTGCTACAAGCCGAATTCGATGCGTTGGTGGCTGGTGGTAATCGTAACAAGATTGCGGAGTTTGGTAACTTGCACGGCGTCGATACTACACCGGTTTTGCAAATGCTTGCTGGAAACCGAAAGGATGTGTCGCAAGCCAATCCGCGAGGAACATGGAGCGGTGCTGGTCAGCGCACTACACAAAACTTGGGAGGGGGGTTGCGGAACATCGGGCGAGCCGCTGATGCTTTAGCGGAAGGCGGGGCAGGTTATGGCCCCGAAGATTTTCTTGCGTATGCGTTGCGCCCATTCTATGAATCTCGCACTCCCCGCGTGGAAGTCGTTACACCCAGCGGCAAAGTAGTCCAGAGTCGAATGCGACGATCTACCGGCTCGGGTAGAGAATTGTACGAGCCTCAAGAGGTTCCCGACATGACCCTCGGTCGTCATCTGGTTGAGAAGAAAAAGAAGTCCCAAAAACGTAAGAGCTAATGTCTCAGTTCGATTCGTTTGATCCGCTTGGTCAAATAGGTCCGCCGCCCGGCGTGTTAGGTGATCCTCTTGCCCTCGATCTTCCCGGCGTCCCTCGGCGCCGCCGTCGAAAGAAGAGTGTTCCCGAAATCACGCAAGGGGAACGCCAATCGATTCTCGGCAATGTGATGGGAGGATTGGAATACCTCGGCAATCTCATCGACAAACCGGCAGCGGCATATCGGGGGAGCCTTTCATGGTTGACTGGCGGCGAAGCCGGGGGTGGCTTGCTCAACTTGATTCCGTTTTCGGATACATTGGGCATTACCGATCCCAAAGAACGGGTCTACCACCGGGACATTTTCGAAGATTGGGGATTGGCGCCGGAAAACGAGCCTGGCTTTCATCCGATCGCCGATCCCGAAGATGCGTTCTGGGACACGGCCAGCTTTGCCGCCGATGCGATCTTTGATCCGTTGGTTCTGGCTCGCGGCCCGACGGCTGCACTGACGCCAGCCGGTCGCGCCATCGAAAAGTCCACCCGTGCGATGAACAAGCTCGATGATATTCTGCCGCACATGGATGACTTGGCCAAGGGAATCGTCGGACCCGGTCGACAAATGGGATTGTCGCCGGCTGGCATGGTCAAGGAAATGCAGGAAGGCTATCGAGGGTTTGCGGCGTTGAAAATACCCTTTGTCGATGAGCCGCTTGCGGTGTTTGGAGCCAAGAAAGGCACGCTGGCAAACACCTTTGGCACAAAAGCACTTGATTGGTTGTACTACGGCGCCGGTTCACCGATTCCCTACGTTCGGCAACTGTTGTCAAAGTCGGTTGCCGGCTTGCCCGGCGGGGCCGCACAGCGAGCAAAAGATTTGGCGTTGTCCGAGATGGGACAACTTGGTGCTGCCGTCACAGATACCATTCCAATTTTGGGTCGGGAATTGTCGAAGCTCGATGACAGCTTGAAGGGAATGCTGGAATATGCCCGACTTGCCGGCGACAACATCGGTTTTGGTGAAACGCAAGAGTTGATGCGATACCTGCTGGAGCACAAGGATGTCGTCACCAAGAAGATCATGTCCCAGCCACAGATCAAGAAGATGTTTGATCTTGGGATTCAGTCCGGCAATTTGGACGAGTCGATGGTAACTCAATGGGCCGACAACGCCTATGATGTGATCAAAACAATGCAGGGCACCAAAGACATTATTGCGAATCGGGTCGAAGCCCTTGGCGGCAACATGCGGTGGTTGAACGATTTGTTCGTCGAGCATTTTCCACGTCGCCCCAGCAACCGCATTGCTCGCGAGGCGTGGGATTTGGTTGCAGCGAAGCGACTTTTGCCGGGCGCCAACATCGCCGCCCGTCGAGATATTTTTCGTGGGATTCCCGAAGGTGCCCTCACGTTGAATCGTCTCAGCCGAGAGGAATTGTTGACCGGCCCGTTACGGGGTGATGACCTGAAAAAGGCACTTCGCTTGGAGCTTTTCAATGTCCAGGTCAACCCACAGATGAACAAAGCTGCCCAACTCGATCTTTGGGACGAGCTTGGCCAAAAGGGCATCAAGGAACTTCGACGGCAGTTGATCTGGGACAAGTACCTTGGGCCTGCGGCCATTCGTGATGAGGCTGATGATTGGGTTGTTGGCTGGCTTCGTGACGGGATCGATGTCGACGATAGTGTGAAGACGATTTTGAAACAGGCCGATGCCGACGTTAAAGCGGGAAAGATCACACAACAGCAGTACGGCACGATCATCGATGCACTGCCGAAGAGTCCGCTTGATCCCAACAAGGTACTTACTGAGAGTCTCCCGTCGCAAACCGATGAGTTGATCGATTACTTCGTGCGAGTCCGTAACAAAGAGTCGGCGCTGCGCAAGGCCGGCGTGGAGTTTCAGTCCATTCGAGAGACCGGCTTGTTCGATCGATCGGTCATGTCGGATTGGATGGATTACTCAAACCATCTGACCGAAGCCGTCGGTAATCTCCAGTCGGCCCATTTCTTGTTGCGGCGTACGGCAACCATGGCAACGGGGGATGATCCCGGCAAGATTCCATTGCGAGAGGCATGGGAAGCGGCCAAGACAAAGAAGGGATTTCGCATCCTGTCCGACACGGGTTTCGATACTTTCCTGAAGGATTACGCCAAAGCAAACAACGTTCCACCGGGACAGGTAGCTGGACTGGCCGACAACCTGATGGTTGACGCAAAGATGCCGGATGTCATTTCCGCCTATGTCGAGACAATGCGACCGGCAACACAACACTGGTTGGGCGCCCGGTGGGATGACTGGACAAAGGTTGCCAAGACCTACTGGAGCGTTCCGTGGCCGTCATTTCACGTTCGGAACCTGGTCGACGGAACCTGGCGAAATATGGCACGGGCAGGTAGTGACACCTATTCGATGCCGGCGATTATGAAATCCACCGCAGAAGCCGTGCAGTACGTTTTTTCAAGGGGGCGATCGGGGAGCGATGATTTCCTGCGATACGCCGATGAATTCTACGACATCGGGGCCAGCAGCAAGGTCAAGGGGTTTGTCGCGGAATTGACTGGAGAACTGCCCGGTGCGGTTGCAAAACCGGCCAGCAAATGGACTGCCATCGATCCTCTTGCCGTTACCCAAGGTCGGCAAAACCTCCTTGCCAAATGGGGCAGCAACATGTACGGCACGGTGGAAGATCTGAACCGTTTGCCTTCGTACGTCGCCGCTCGTCGAGCCGGCAAGACACCGGCTCAAGCCAAGCACCTGGTCGATCACATTCAATTCGATTATTCGAAGGGTGTCAAGAATAGCTTCGAATGGCAAATGAAAAAGTACGTACCCTTCTGGGGTTTCGTTTCGAATAATCTGCCATATCAACTCGGGCAGTTGATCAATCGTCCTGGCGGTGGTCATGCGCAAACCCTGCGATTGATTTCAGCCATGCATCGTACCAGCGGTGAAGACTTGCCTATTTGGTTGCGGGAACGAATGTCGATGCGCAATCCATTGGATCCGGGGTCCGAAGATTCCGCCAATGTGATTCGACAGTTCGGATTGTCGATTGAGGATTTGTCCGACTTCACGTTTCAGTCCGGCTTGCCGTCGGCACGAACCTTGGAACGGCTTTTGTCGCGTGCTCATCCCGGCGTTACCACTCCCTTTAAGTTGTTCGGTGGCCGCGATCCCTACACCGGTCGACCGACGGAGCAAATGCACGGATTGACCGGCATCAAGTGGCTCGACACATTGATCTATTCTTCACCAGCTTCGCGGGGTTTGACGACGTACGAGATGCTGGCACATCCGAAGAAGTCAATTCGCGATAAAGCGATTGACTTCTTGACGGGAGTCAAGATCGGCACGTATGATCTGCCCAAGCAACGGCTGTACGAATTGCAAAGACTGGTAGAACAACGAGCCAAGGCGGATCCCGACATCTGGTCGGATGAGTATTTCTTTGTGCCGCAGCACAAAAAGGACACAGTGTCGAAGAAGACCGAAAATACGCTGGAGGAACTCAAGCGTCTTGTGGCAGGCTTGCAACGCCTTCGCCGTCAACGACATGCGGAATAGCGGACTCTTTCTGTTGCACTATCAGCGCCTCGTTGCATTTCCTCAACAGGGTTACGCTTGCCTTCTTGGTATCTCCAACAACCGTCAGGAGTGTTTCGATCTGTGTGGCGGCTCGCAGAACGTCGAGAGCAAGACGACACGACTCACAGACTTCTCCGACGCCGAGATCACATTTACATGGGAAGGGCCAGTTCTGGGTCCACTCACGGAGTTTTGGGGCGTAGTCAGTTGGTGGCATGATGTTTGCTCTCTTCGGTATGGTATTGCGTCAAAACGCCGCGAAGGCATTCTGCCTGCTTCTCGGTCAGATCCCACCTTCCCGGTTCGCAATGCCCTTGCATGATGTCCTTCTCATCCGTCGTGTTTTTGCCGTGGCAAAAGCGAATGTATAGCTCGGGTTCGTTATCCAACACCTGGTAGTAGGACCAGTGACGAAGGAACTCGGTGTCCTCTCGGACTCGCAACGACGGGTAGCGAAAACACTTGCGATTGCGATGCAGGATGGTTCCGTGAAGGAAGGTGTGGTCGAATTCTCGCACAAAGGCGGTGTCCGTTGTAAAGTTGTAGCACAGTTGGCGGCGAAGAAAGACGGGAGTGTCGACGGGTCTTGGAATGTGTTGGCCGCTGGCGGATTCCACCATGCCGCTTGCATGGTCGAGATATGCCTCAACTTGTTTTTCGATTCGCTCGGGATGGTGCCAGTCGTCATCGTCCCACTGAATACAAAGGTTGCCCGATGCTAGATCGAGCCCACAATTCCGAAGATCACCCAGCGCAGGAGCGCACCTGGCAATCGCGAAACGAAATCGCCCACCATTCCACAGGTTTCTCACGTCATCTTGGAACGCATCGGTTATGACGATAAGCTGCGTGTTTTCATACGTCTGATCTTCAAAACATTCCACGGCTCGCGGTAGAAACTCGGTTACATGACGTTGACTTTTGCCAGTAATGCAAATTGCTGAGACGTAAGGTCGATCGGTTATCACTGAAATTCCTTTCTACTGAATGAAAGTGGGAATGCTTGTGCTGGCAATCCCCATAAGGGTCAATAGGCCGACAATCAATCCGAGCAACACCCAAAGCCCGATTGAACTTTCATTGCCGGGACCGGGACCATTGGATTTGTATGTTGGCATTTCTACACCCAAACCCGTTCCAGGATGTCGCTGGGAATCTCCCGCAAGCGGCGACATTCCTTTGCTCGCAACCGTTCGAATCGTCGTAGCATTTGGTACATGCACGATCGTTTCGGTGGCCGTTTGAACTCCCGTTTGTAGACCCAAGCCGTGTTGTCGGCCATGCGCCACTGCTCGTCGTATGCCTGTTGCATCACGTCCCGAAACGGCCTGCCCTTGACCCGCACCTGGTAATACACGTAACGCAAGCGGCCGAGATCATTTTCGGCAAACGACTCCGTATCATCGCCATCTTCCAGCGGTTTGCGAGATTGTTTTCGTTGGCTTGCCAGATAGGCTTGTTGAATCTGCCACGTTACCCCAAACAAACGATCGAATGTGACCAGCGTGTTCGGTGGCAGGCTCAATTGCTGGCTACCGAAATCGAGGATGTGAAGTGTGGCGCCCCGCCGGCCAAGTTCGGCGAGGCAGCGCCCCAAGCGTTTCATGTGGCAGTCCAGGCGTTCCATTCGTGTAACCATGACTTGCGCCCCGTCTTGGAGGTAGCTGAGCATGGTCTGGAGTTGTTTCCTCTTTGTCCAATCCGGTGGAACGGGACCGGTCTCTTTCCACGTTGTATGGATCTGCCCGAATCGTTGGTCGACCCAAGTCTTCAGGGCGTTGCGCTGGTTGTGGATCGACCCCATCAACATATCCAGCGTGTCGGTGCAGTAAAGGTGGTAGTAGTTGTCCACCGGAAAACCCCGCATTGTTGGTGAAAGCCACACCGGGGACGAGCGACGAGAGGAGGCAAAACTCGACCGTCGCCCTACGGGCCTAACCCCCGATTCCCCGGCTGCCACGTTACCGTATGGGACGTGGCCACCAGATTTACAGTCTGGCGTGACTCTCTATTTGTATCATGGGCAATTCAAAAAAGCAAGGTAGTTCCGCATTGTCTTCGCTGTCTCTGCAACGATCATCCCATTGCCAGAAACTCGACTATTTCTACAACCTCGCGCAGTTGATCCATAATTTCGTCCATTTCTTCACCCTGTTGGCCGTATCGAAGCGAATCAGGCAAGTTGTCTAGGGCTGCCTCCTCGTCCTCTGCAACCTCGCGTATCATATCGAGGGCCATGGCGAGTTTCTCGCGGCGTGTTTTGTTCATTGTGTCGGTCCCCTTGTGTTGGTTTTCTTTTGTGAAGATCTCAAATCCCCAGCACGGCGGTCGATCGGCGGAGATTCGGACACCGATCGATGTTCGGCTTCCCAAGACCTAGCCGTGCCGATGGATTTTGCTCGTTGTTATTTCGCCTCCTTCAGTTGATTCAAGACTTCGTCCCAGGTGTCGCCCGACGCGATGCGTGTTTTGAACAAAGCAGAAAAACCCGACCCTGATTTCCAAACGGAATACCTCCGACAAAGGGTCCGAGGGGCAAGTCGTTGCCGCTCTTTCTTGTTGTCTATCAATTCATCGATCGCGTCTTGACATGTTTGGTAGGCTGCAAGCGCTTCTCGCATCACCTTCATTGCGGCCTCGGCCATGCCGACATCGAGCAAGAATTGCCCACCGCGAGCCAGTTCGGCGGCTACCTTCTCTCGATGCTTGCCACGGGTCAACGGTTCGATCTCTTTGGCGCGACTGCGCAGTTCCTTTAACCGCTCCGTCCATTCCTCCCGTTGGGCGGGAGTGGGAGCCCGCCGGTTGACTTCCACCCAGATTTCTGCCTTGGGGTATTTCTTCTCTGCCGCCTTTAAGACTTGCGATTTTGTTGCCACGATTCGCTCCTTTTCGGTTAGGGATTGTCTTCTGTTCTCTTGTCTTCTCGCAACAAGGCTTGTGCCCATAGTCGCGTTGATGATTTGCTTGCCTTGGCAATTGTCGTGGTACCATCTTTATCAATGGCAAACAACGGTTCAGACTCGGCAGGGGTTTCAACACACGTGACACCCCCCACGGGACGCCAACCGTCTTGCATTGCCTGGTTTACGACTAGTTCCAAGTTTACAAGGTGCCGAAAACACACCACCCGGTAGGCATCGGGAGTATCACTGTCCATTGGTTACTTCCTGTCCACACAATTGGGGTAAGGGATGGAAATCATCTGTTCCGTTTGTTGGGCCGAAGCGACTCATCCCCCAAAGGGCGAGGCTCATTGCTCCGGTCCCTGATCGGGCGTACCGGATTGAGAATCACCAGGAGTTGTCCCTCGATCTTTCCGAGTTTCCTGCTGATTTCATCGAGCGACTTGAATTGCAGGACGATTACCTTTTTTCCTCCCTTCTTTTTTCCTTCCTTCCGGATGCTTGCCTCGGGGATCTCCAGAATTGCTGCTTCCTGTGCTTCGGTGATGTCATCCGGCTCACCGGCCAAAGCATGTAGCGTCAAGATCACTTCCAAATTGCCTCGTCGAATTTGCATGGTCATGTCATGTCCTTTCTTTTTCCGTTTCAGTTAGCGTCTTGTCGTGAACCAACAGGGCCAGTTGTTGTCGCAGGTCGTCGCGTTTCAACTCGATGTGCAGCGTGCCCTTCTTGTACCACTTGAACCGGAAGTAGACGGTCTCCGCCGTGTCGAGCCCGCGATGCTTTGCCTCTCGAATCTTAGTGCTGGAATCGCTGGGGTATTGCACAACGCCGCGACCGTCCAACAGCGAGAAGAGATTGTCCAAGTCTTGCAACCGCTCGGCTGTGCGGTGACTGAGTCCCCAGGTGTCCATGGCCCATTCTTGGATGATCTTCTTCGGCACCCCCAAACGTCGGTTTTTCTTGTTTGTTTGATAGTCTGTCCCCCACTGATGTTGGGGCCGAAGCCACTCGAACACTTCTCGGGCCGCTTCTTTCACAATGGCATCGGCACTGGATCGAATGTTCTCCAGGATTTCACAGACGTTGGCGACTGTCAACGGCGGCGCCTTGCCCTGGTCGATCATTTGTTTGGTTTCCTCGCGGCGCTTGCGGCTGGCAAACTTGTCGAGTCCGGTCTGTTGGATCAGGTAGGACCACGTGCGCTTGTGAATGTTGGCGACGGACTTCTCGGCTTCTTTGGGAAGATCATAGTCCGTGCAATGATGCGGCAACACATGGTCGTTGTATTCGCCGAGGGTCGCGTGAAGGAGTTGTTTCGCCTCGTCGAGCAATACGAACGCTTGAGAGACCCGTGCCGTTGCGTCGTTGTAGGCTTGGACAATGGTTGCAATAGTCTGTCGGGGAATCATTGTCGTGTGTGTAGCCATCGTTTTGTCTTTCCTCAATTCGAGGTTGAGTGTTGTTCGATCTTGCGTTGCAGCCAGTGTCGTTGTCGGGTGGGAGCCTGTTCAATCCAGTCGAACACCCGACGCTGTTCGCTGGGGTCCATTGGATCGGGGGCCCCGGAAGGCCACCCTTCCCAGACATTTTGGTCACAGCTTGTCCCGCGTGGTCGCAGGTAGTAGCGGGTGTAAGTGTTAAACAGCCGGCCCTTTCCGCGCCGAAAGGCACACCCGAACTCCCAGACTTCCGGAAGCTCGGAGTGGTGGACTTCAACGGCGGTACTGCCGATGGGCAAACACTTAATCATTGTTTGAGATCGCCTCCTCACAGTCTTTGGATGTCGATTTTCTCCTGTTGTTTCGGAATTATTTATGCTCCAAACAACCCAACGCAAGCTGGATACCGGCCTGGATTATCATGAAGCACGCAGTAAGTAGTTGGCCTGGATCGCCGTTTGATTGTCCGGCA
>Ga0180437_10008518_pt1 | contig 12989 bp, 9 predicted proteins | sample SS_ome_4_FD_132410 | JGI IMG/M metagenome (GOLD analysis project Ga0180437, IMG submission 132410) | Hypersaline lake sediment archaeal communities from the Salton Sea, California, USA - SS_3_D_1 metaG | ecosystem: Environmental > Aquatic > Non-marine Saline and Alkaline > Hypersaline > Sediment...
ATGCCCCCGAGTTCCAGGATCAGCCGCTGCGCCTCGACGAAGCTGATGAACGTATCTTCGCCCAACGCCGGATTGCCCGCCCTCATTAGCTGCGCGCGGACGTCGTTTTGCACCGTGACGTGGTCGTCCGCGTCGTTGGCCTTCGTTTCGGCGCCCAGGATTCTGCCCAGCCGTTCGATCCGCGCTTCCGGCTCGACCTTCTCGAACAGCGCTTCCTGAAACGCCTGGGATACGTGCCGCTCCTGCAGCCAGACCGTATCGCGATCGCTGCCGTGGCGGCGGACGATCATGTCGACGACCGCCTCTTCGTCGACGCCCGTCTTCAAGCCGCGCTCGGTGAAGAGGCGCTCCATCCGCTCGACCATCTGCGCCATGCGCGCCGCATCGTTGCGGCGAATCCGCTCGATCAGCCGGGCCGCTTCGGGCGTCAATTCCTCGAAACGCGTGATCCCCTTGCCGCAGAAGTAGATTTTCCCGGGGTTGCCCGGGTCGTTGATCTTGATCCCCGCGTCGCGCAGGGCGTCGTCCATGCAGATGATCTCGGTCCCAAACAGGGGGAAGATGCCCCTCTCCCGAGCACAACGGACGAAATCGCCGTAGACCTCGTAGTCGTAGTAGTTGCTCACCCCGAGCACGCCGATGCCCTGCTCCGCCGCGAGGCGGACTGCCTCCTCGACGCTCTGGAAAGCCGAAAAGTTCGGCGGCAGGTGGATGTGGGCGTTGACGCGCTCGGGCGGCGCGTCGCGCTGCTGCGCCACGGCGCGCATCTCGTCCGGCGTGCCGAGGCTTCGCAACGCATCCAGTGCTTCGGCCACTTGTCGGCCCATTTCCGGTCCCCTGGGAACGACTCAAAAACAAGTTCGGCATTGCGAACCTGCCCGGCGGCTCATGGGAACAGGAGAGAACAGAGGCAACCGAGCGGGAGAACTTCGTTATCTCTGTTGACTCCTGTTCAGCCCACTCCCACCGGCACCCGGAAGATCTTCCGCGGCGGCAGGTGCAGACCCATGCCCAGCGCGTCCTCGGCCGATTCCTTGATCGCCTCGCTGATCGTCGGGTGGGCCCAGACCGTCTCCGCCACGTCGTGCATCGACACGTTCTGGTGCAAGAGCGCCGTCGTCGCCGCGATACACTCCGTAGCATTATGGCCGATCACGTGCGCGCCGAGTAACTGGCCGGTCTCGCGATGGCGGATCATCTTGACCAACCCGTCCGTGTGGCGCGTGGCCATGGCCTTGCCGAGGTGCCCGATCGGAAACCGCCCGATGGCGATCGGCAGCCCTTGCTCCCGCGCCTCTTGTTCGCTCAGGCCCACCGACGCCACTTCGGGGAAAGTGTAGACGGCCGAGGGGATCGGCGCGTCGAACGCCTTGCGATGCCCCAGCGCGTTCTCCACCGCCGCCACGCCGTGAGCCGAGGCCGCGTGCGCCAACATGCACCGGCCGTTGGCGTCGCCGATGCAATAGTGGCCCGCCACGTTCGTTTCCAGATAGTCGTTCACCGGAACGAACCCGTGGCGATCGGTCTCGATGCCGGCGCTCTTAAGCCCGAGGTTCTCCGTATTCGGACGCCGGCCCGTCGCCACCAGCACGCGATCAAACTTAAGCGACTCGCCGCTGGAGAGCCGCGTCTTGATGGTGCCGTCGCCCGAGCTGACGTCGACCTCGTCGACCTTCGTATCGAGGTAACAGGTAATCCCCCGCTGCTTGAAGACGCCCAGCAGGGCCTTGCCCAGGTCGTGATCGAGTGTGGGCAGCAGGTCCGGCAGCATTTCGACCACGGTGACCTCGACCCCGAAGGCTTGCATCATGCAGGCGAACTCGCAGCCGATCACGCCTCCGCCGACGATCAGCAGCTTCCCGGGCAGAGTCGCCCAATGGACCGCTTCGTCCGACGTGCAGACCACGGCCGGATCGTCGGGCCAGCCAGGAATACGCATCGGGACCGACCCGGTGGCGACGATCACCGTGCCGGCGGTCACCGTTTGCGGAGGGCCGTCGCCGGGCGTTACCACCACGCGCCCGGTCGAGTCGAAGCTGCCGAGCCCCGCCAGGTGCGTGACCTTGCGCCCCTTAAACAACCCGGCGATGCCGCCGCGAAGCTGGCGGAGAATCCGGCTCTTGTGCTTGATGATCTCCTGCCAGTCGAAACCGACCTCGCCGTTAACGGTAACGCCCCACTGGCCGGCGCGCCGCACGTTATGGAGCATCTCGGCCGACGACAGCAAAGCCTTGGACGGGATGCACCCGTAGTTCAAGCAGGTGCCGCCGAGATGGTGTTTTTCAATGACGGCCGCTCGGGCGCCCATCTGCGCCGCCTTCAAGGCGGCGACGTATCCGCCGGGGCCGCTGCCGATCACCAGCACGTCGAAGTGGTCGGTGCTCATCGTTCCCTCTCAGGTCAGCTCTTCGTTGGGGTTTTCGAGAATCTCCTTCAGCCGCCCGAGGAACTTCGAGGCGACCAGGCCGTCGACGATGCGGTGGTCGGCGCTCAAGGTCATGGTCATTACCCGGCCCGGGCGCATCGTACCGTCCTGGACGATCACCGTTTCGCGCAGGGCGCTGATGGCCAGGATGCCCGACTCGGGCGGGTTGATGATCGCCCCGAACTCCTCGATGCCGAACATCCCCAGGTTGGTCACGGTGAAGTTGCCCTGCCCGATGTTCTCCAGCTTGCCGTTGCGCCCGTTCTCGACGACCCGTTTCGTCTCCTTGGCAAGCTGGGCGAGCGAGAGCGTGTCGACGTTGCGCACCACGGGCACCACGAGCCCGTCCTCCACGCCGATGGCGATGCCGATGTTGGCGTGCGGGTACTCGACGATCTCGTCGCCGTCGATCTGGCTTCGCACGGCAGGACATTCGGCCATGGCCCGGCCAACGGCCAGCACCACGCAGTCGTTCACCGTACACTCGGTCGCCGGCTTCTGCTGCCGGTAGTAAGCGAACAGCGGCCCCGCGTCAACGGTCACGCGCACGTAGAAGTGGGGGATGGTCTGTTTCGATCGCTGGAGGTTCAACCCGATCGCCCGGCGCATCTTCGACATCGGGCGGCGGGTCGCCTTACCGTCGGCAGAGACGGCCGCCGCGGCCCTTGCCTTCGCCAGATCGGTCGAGAGGATCCGTCCGCCGGGACCGCTGCCCGCGCCGATCGACGACAAGTCGAATCCCCGCTCGGCGGCGATCCTTCGGGCGGCCGGCGACGCCTTGATGCGGCCGGCGGCCGTCACGGGCGGGGGGCCGCTCGCCACGGGTGCTTCCGCCGCCACGGCCACCGCCCCAGCGGACGGGCCCGCAGCCGGGCTTGCCGAAGGGGCCGCTGCCACTGCGGCCGGGGCCCCCTTGCCCGCGAGATATGCGTCGGCGTCGCTGTCGCTCTCGGCCAGCAAGGCGATCGGCTCCTTGATCGGGACCACGGCGTCCTGGTGGGCGATGATCCGCGCCAAGCGCCCGGCGTCCGGCGACTCGTAGTCAATCGTGGCCTTGTCGGTCTCGATCTCGCAGATAACCTGGCCGACCTCGATCCGGTCGCCCTCGGCTACCTTCCACGAGACGATGGTGCCCTCCTCCATGGTGTTGCCGGCCTGGGGCATCAGGATGGGCGTTACGTTGCCCGGGCTGCCGGAAGCAGGGGCGTCGGACGGCGGGGGCGGCTGTTGTGTCACGGCGGCCTCGGATTCAGAAGGCGTTTCGGGTTCCGGCGGCGCCGCGGGCTCGCCGGCAAGCTCTTGGGCGGGCTCGGCGGCGGCCTCGACTTGGGCCAGCTCCGCGCCGACGCGGACTGTTTCACGCGGCTGGGCCACGACCCGCGCCAGCGCGCCCGGCTGCGTGGCCTCGAGGCGTACCAGGGCGTTTTCGACCTCCAGCTCCACCAGGGCGTCGCCGGCTGCGAACGCCTCGCCGGGCTGCTTCAGCCAGCGAACCACGGTGGCGGTGGTTGTGCCGTCGGTAAGCTGCGGAAGGGTGATTGATCGCATGTTGTCTCCTCCGACCACTCGAAGGCCGGGCACTCGGTCCCGGGAGTGGCCCCCCGGATTGTGAAGAAATTAAGCACTTTTCTCCACAAAACGGGATAATTCCGTCACATTTCTGATTGGGCTATTGATTTCTCTGTCGATTTGATGTTAACTTGCGCACAGACGGTTCGGCATTGAGGGTAACACGAGGCCCGTCATGAGTCAAGCCACGGAAGAACGCCGCAAGAAGATCATGGCGCAACTCCTTGATAGCAAACATGTTACTGTCAAGGAGCTGGCCCAGTCCATGGACGTGTCGGGGGCGACCGTGCGCCGCGACCTGAGGGCCTTGGCGGACGAAGACGAGTTACTGCTCGTCCACGGGGGAGCAACCCTGCCCCGGCAGAGGGACTTCTCGTTCCAGGCCAAGCAGCTCCGGGCCGTCGAGGAGAAGCGTGTGATCGGCCGGCTGGCCGCGGCCCTGGTACGCGACGGCGATCAGGTGTTCCTCGATTCGGGGACCACCTGTTTCGAGATGGTCCCCTACCTGAAGCGGACCCACGGCGCAACGGTGCTCACGAACAGCGCGCGGCTGGCGCTGGAACTGAACGCCCCGGGGCTGAGCGTGCTGCTGATCGGGGGGGAGTATCGCCCCGACCGTATGGACACGGTCGGCCCCATGGCCATCAGCGCGATCAATCAGGTCCGCGGCTACGTGGCGTTCATCGGGGCCGACGGCTTGCGCATGGATTTCGGACCCTCGGCCAGCGACGTCGCCAGCGCCCATCTGCACCGCCTGGTGGTGGAGAACGCCCGCGAGGCCGTGCTGCTGGTCGATAGCAGCAAGTTCGGCGGCGCCTCGCTGTTCCAGATCGTCGATTGGACGCGGATCAGCAAGGTGGTGACCGACCGCGAACCGGACCAGCAGTGGAAGCGGTTCTTTGAAGAGAAGAACATCGAAGTCATTTATCCCGGGGAAACCAAGGACTAGCGAGGTTTACCATGCCCAAAGCGTTGATGATCGACCCGACCGAGGCACGCGCGAGAAGCTCCGTCGAGTTCGTGCCGATCCCGATCAATCAGTACGACAAGACGCTGACCGACGAGCTGGCCTCCGGCAACGTCAGCAAAGACGACCTCATGCGCATCCAGCGCGACATGATGATCATCCGCGCGTTCGAGAGCATGCTCGATTCGGTCAAGAAGCAGGGGCACTACAAGGACATCCGGTACAACCATCGGGGGCCGGCGCACCTTTCCATCGGGCAGGAAGCCGCGGCCGTCGGCCAGGCGTTCCTGCTGGGAATCGACGACCACATCTACGGATCGCACCGCTCCCACTGCGAGATCCTGGCCAAAGGCATGTCGGCCATCGAGAAGCTCGACGACGACACGCTGATGAAGATCATGCGCGAGTACTTCGACGGCGATTGCCTCCGCGTCGTCGAGAAGGACGCCACGGGCGGCGTGAAGGACCTGGCGATCGACTTCTTGGTCTACGGGGCGCTGGCGGAGATCTTCGCGCGGGAGCCCGGCTTCAACAAGGGGCTCGGCGGCTCCATGCACGCCTTCTTCCCCCCGTTCGGCATCTACCCGAACAACGCGATCGTCGGCGGCTCGGCCGACATCTCGGTGGGCGCCGCCCTGTACAAGCACGTCAACCGCAAGCCGGGCATCGTGATCGGGAACATCGGCGACGCCGCGGCCGGCTGCGGCCCCACCTGGGAAGCGCTCTGCTTTGCGACCATGGATCAGTTCAAGGAGCTGTGGGACGAGCACCACCGGGGCGGCCTGCCCCTGATCATGAACTTCGTGAACAACTTCTACGGCATGGGCGGCCAGCCGGTCGGCGAGACGATGGGGTTCAAGGTCCTGGCCCGGATGGGCGCCGGACTGACCCCCACCCAACTGCACGCCGAACGCGTCGACGGCTACAACCCGCTGGCCGTGGTCGACGCCATTCGCCGCAAGAAGGAAATCATCGAGCAGGGCGACGGGCCCGTGCTCCTCGACACGGTGACGTACCGTTTCAGCGGACATTCGCCCTCCGACGCCAGCTCGTATCGCGACAAGGACGAGGTCGACGCCTGGCAGGAGCACGATCCGCTCAAGGCCTTCGCCGCCGAGCTGGTCGACGCCCGCGTGTGCACGCAGGAAGACGTCGAGAAGATGCAGGCGTGGGTCGACGACCTGATTCTGGAAGCCTACAAGAAAGCCATCGATCTAGAGGTCTCGCCGCACGCGGACTTGAAGAAGCACGCGTGCCTTCTGGAGCGGGTGATGTTTTCCAACCTCCGTGTGGAGAAGATAGGCGAGGGCACGCCGGAGGTCCGCATCCCACTCGAAGAGAACCCCCGCGTGCAGCAGCTCGCCCGCCGCAGCCGCAGCGGCCTGGACGAAAACGGCCAGCCGCTCCCCAAGCAACGGTGCATCGGCATCCGCGACGCCCTGTTCGAGGCGATCATCGACCGCTTCTACGCCGATCCGAGCCTGATTGCCTACGGCGAGGAGAACCGCGACTGGGGCGGGGCCTTCGCGGTCTATCGCGGGCTGACCGAATCGCTCCCGTACCACCGGCTGTTCAACACGTCGATCAGCGAAGGGGCCATCGTGGGCACCGCGGTCGGCTACGGGCTGGAAGGCGGACGCGTGCTGGCCGAGCTGATGTACTGCGACTTCATGGGCCGCTCCGGCGATGAGCTCTTCAACCAACTCGCCAAGTGGCAGTCGATGTCCGGCGGGCTGTTGAAGCTGCCCGTCGTGCTGCGGGTTTCGGTCGGCTCGAAATACGGTGCCCAGCACAGCCAGGACTGGACCAGCATGTGTGCCCACATCCCGGGCTTGAAGGTCGTCTTCCCGGCCACGCCGTACGACGCCAAGGGCTTGATGTACTCGGCGCTCTTGGGGACCGACCCGGTGGTGTTCTTCGAGAGCCAGCGGATCTACGATATGCCCGAGCTGTTCCACGAAGGGGGCGTGCCCGAAGGCGCGTACGAAATCCCCTTCGGCGAGCCGAACGCCAAGCGAGCGGGCAGCGACCTGACGATCCTTTCGATCGGGGCGACGCTGTACCGCGTGCTCGACGCGGCCCGCGAGCTCGAGGAGAAGCACGGCGTCTCCTGCGAGGTGATCGACGCCCGCAGCATCGTGCCGTTCAACTACGAGAAGGTGATCGAGTCGGTCAAGAAGACGCACAAGATCGTGCTGACTTCCGACGCCTGCGAACGCGGCAGCGCGCTGCAGACGTTCGCCTCGAAGATCACGCAATTCGCGTTCGACGAGCTGGACGGCCCGCCCGTGGTGGTCGGCAGCCGGAACTGGATCACGCCGGCCGACGAGGTCGAGGACGCCTTCTTCCCGCAGCCGTCCGACGTCATCGACACGGTACACGAGCACGTGTTGCCGCTGCGGGGCTACACGCCCGTGCGCGAGTGCTCGACGTCCGACCTGCTGCGCCGCAGCGCCGAAGGGGTTTGACGCCGGGCGGCGCGCGGCGGTAAGCGGCAGTTCCGTCAGACTTGACACGTGCCCGTATACGGATTGTATAATCGTAGGGGCGAGAAAAGCCCTCTCGGAGAAAAGGTATGAGCACGGCCAGCTTGGAAGACCGCGTGGCGGCGCTCGAGTCGCGGTATGCGGAACTGCTGAGAATGATGGAGAACCGGCCGCCGAAAGACGCCTGGCGGAAGGTTGTGGGCATGTTTGCCGACGATCCGCAAATCGAGGAACTTCATCGCGAGACGCGCCGCATTCGCGAAGAGGATCGAGAGGCCGCCCGAGTCCCCAAAGAAGCATGATTATCCTCGACACCGATCACTTCAACGCTCTCCAGATCGGCAAGGGGGCGGCTTTCAATGCCCTTTCCGCTCGCATGGACGCTTCGCCGGACCAGGACTTTTCCACAACCGTCGTCACCTTCGAGGAACACATGCGCGGCTGGCTCGCCGGGATTCGCCGCGCGCGACATCGCGAACCAAGTCAGGCCCTACGATCAACTGATCGGGCTGGTCCGCTTCTTTCAGGCGTGGGATATCCTCCGTTTCGGCGAGGATGCCGCGTCTACGTTTCGGAGCCTGCGACAGCAACGTGTGCGGATCGGCACCTTGGACCTGAAGATCGCCAGCATCGCGCTTAAGCACGGTGCAACCTTGCCGTCGGCCAATGCCCGGGATTTCAGCCGGGTCCCGGGCCTTCGCGTCGAACACTGGCTGGGTTCGGCCGCGTAGCGAGGCCAAACGGCACTACAGCGTGTCGCGGTGTGCGGAGCTGCGGCAGAGCATGGGGACCACCGTGCCGCGTTGGGGATGCAGCCCGCATGAGCCCCGGCCCCTCCTATCATCTTGTCCGCCCCTTTGCGCGGCGGCCAGAAACGGCCGTTGCACGGCGGTCCCTAAAGTGTTTTGCTGCAAGCACTAAGGCAGCAGGCCGGAAACAGTCTAGCGCGGGCTCGGCGCGGGTCTCTTGACCCCGCCGAAACGCCCGACCGGAGGTCTCCAGCAGGCCGGTAGGTTATTTCCGGCGGGCTGCCTAAGGTCAATCTCGCCAACCGGGCGGACGCCCCCCCCTCTGCCGAGCTACCGTCCAATGGAACGTGCAACTTCGCCCTAAGTCCTTTGTAGCCAATGAGTTGCGAAGAAGACGGTCAAGGGTAAACGAGCCGTCGGTTTTGGGGTGAATGTCAGGTGAATTCCCGGGCAGCGAACCCCCGGATTCACGGTAAACCCGCCCGGTGGACCTGAAAAGGGTATGGAAAGGGGTATAGATCTGCCTTTCCAGGAGGCGGGAAGAGACAAAACTCTTCGCATCGCGCAGCCGAGGCGAAAATCTGGAAATTCTGTGCCACCCCGAGGCGCAGAATAAAGGCCGTAAGTCGTTTTGACCTACGGCTTTATAGTGTCGGGGCGAGAGGATTTGAACCTCCGACCTTCTGACCCCCAGTCAGACGCGCTATCCAGGCTGCGCCACGCCCCGAAGTTGAATTATATCAATGGTTTGCGTATAATGCTCCGATGCCTCAATTCTGTCCAGTGCAGGAAACGGATGCAGAAAATGGCACGACCGCACAAGCCTTGGTTTCGCAAACAGACCCAACAATGGTATGTCGAAATCGACGGCACACAGCATTGTCTCGGCCCTGACAAAGACGAAGCCATCAGGCGGTTCCACAAGCTCATGGCCACCAAGCCAAAGCCTCCGCCGGGCCACATTGCGGTCATTTTAGACAGCTTCCTGGGATGGACACAAGCCCACCGAAGCCCACGGACCTACAAGTGGTACAAAGATCTCCTTCAAGCCTTCGTCACCAGGTATCCGACCCTCCGTTTGAGGGACGCCAAGCCGAGACATCTTGAAGATTGGGCCAACGAAGGCAAGGGGAAGCGAGCGAAGATTACGGCCGTCAAACGGGCCATGAATTGGGCGGTCAAGAGAGGGGACATACCGGTCAACCCGTTCGCGGCCGTCAAGCGGCCCGAAGTCCCCCGGCGAGACCGGCTCATCACCCCGGAAGACTTCACCGTCTTGCTTGCCAACGTCAAGGATCAGTGTTTCCGAGACCTCCTGGAGTTCTCTTGGGAAACGGGTTGCCGACCCCATGAAGCCAAGATCCTCGAGCCGACCCACGTTGACCTCGAGAACGCCGTTTGTGTGATCTGCAAGAAACACGCCAAGGGCAAGAAACGTCCACGGGTCATCTATCTCACCGACAAAGCGATTGAGATTCTCAAGAGAAACATGTCCAAGGACGGCGTGATCTTCCGCAACCGCAACGGTCGAGCCTGGACGGCAAACGCCGTGCGTTGTCGCTTCAAGAGGCTTGAGAAGAAAGTCGGTACGCGATACTGCCAGTACCTTCTGCGTCATGCGTGGACAACCAGAAAGCTCGTCGCAGGCGTGGATCCGCATATTGTGGCTGCTCTGGCCGGGCATCGTGATGCCCGTATGATCGACCTGCACTACAGCAGAGCATCCCACCAGCACAAGTTCCTCGTGGAACAGTCTAGGAAAGATGCAGATGAACGCCTCGTCCGCGAGGAGGTCGCAGTAGCGGACCTTCCGGCCTGCCGCGTCAAATTCATCCGTCCACCCCCAGCCCGGACGCCTTCCTGACACGCTCCCACGCCTTGCGCGGGTCCACGACATGGCCGGCGGCCGATGGGGCAGGGAAAACCCAGGGCGAGTTCTCGGCGGCTTCCTGGCGGCTCTGGAGCACTCTCACGGCCGGCTCGGGCAAAACGACGACGATGGGCTCCGCGCCCTTGGTTTCTTCCGCTGGCAGGCGCCACAGCCCGCCCTCGATGTCGATGTCGTCCCACCGCATGGCGGCCACGTTTCCACGTCGAGCGCCGGTGAACAGGCACAGCAGGAAGAAGTCCCGCCAGATCGGCTCCTCTTCGGCCAGGGCCGCAAAGAACGGGCGCAGCTCCCCGGGCTGGAGGTAGCGGTCCCTGGACGCCTCCTTGAACTTCTTGACGCCCCGGCACGGGTTCGGCCCTTCGTAGCCCAGCTCGTCAGCAGACCCGTACATGGCAGACGAGAGCGCCCGGGCGCGGTTTGCCTGGTAGGGGCCGTGATCCTTGCCGATCTTCGTATGCCACGTCTGGACGTCGGCCTTGCGGATCTCCGTCAGCCGGCGGCCCGCCAGGACGGGTAGCTACTTGTCGAAAACACGCTTGTCGTCCGCCGACGTCCGCTTGTGGGGCTTGGAGTGCTTCACCCCTTCCCCGGAGACCGTCGCATGACTATCATCAACTCGATGTCCAACAATCCCGGGGCGGTACACCAGTTCGACGGACTTTTTAACGACACGGGATTCCACCATGCTACGACCGCCCGACTTCCGGACGTTGTCTGCCTTGTTGATCGGCCTCGTTGGCGCATCGCCCCTGTATGGCGTCATCAATCCGAAGCTCCAACCTTCGCATCTGGCCGATCGGTATCTCAACGTGCTGTCGGGCCGCGTGGCCGCCGTCGACACTCGCGCGTTGACGGCCGTTCTCGAGGTGCAAGGCGTCAGCAAGGGGAATTTCAACGCGAAGGAAGTCGTGATGTCGGCCGGTGACAAGAACGTGGCCGACGCGATCTTGACGCTGCAGAAGGGCCAGGCCGTCGTCGCCTACGCCGGTAAGAACCGCCGCCGACATGAGGGAGACGTTCTCTACTACGTCGGCAGCGGGGTCTGGTACACCGGGACGATGGCCGATGGCCAGCACAAGTGGACGGTCCTCGCCAACGCCGACGCGGGCAAGGACCAAACGAGCAGCGAGATCATGTTCGGCACGTTCAACGGCGAGCCCGAGAGCCTGTGGGAAATGATGCAGGACACCGCCCGGGGCACGGCCTATTACCCGGCCGTGCCGCTGGCGCGATTCTCGGCAAAGACCATCGTCGCTCTTCAGCAGCCCGTGCGCGGCGTGGCCATCTACGACGTCAACGGCGACGGGCGGCCGGACCTGCTGGGCTGCTCGGCCGGCGGCAACCGCCTGTTCATCCAGGACGAGCAGGGCGTTTTTGCCGATCGAACCGACGCGTACGGCCTGGCGGATGCCAAGAGCGCCAGTTGCAGCTTCGGTGATGCGGATGGCGACGGTGATGCCGATCTGTTGCTCGACGGCGTGCTCTATCGACTCTCGGGCGGCAAGTTCACCAAGAGCAGCGACGTGCACGCCCCGAAGAAGTGCTTAAGCGCCGCCTTCGTGGAGTACAACGGCGACGGGTACCCGGACGTCGTGACCTCGCGCGCCGACGCGGGACTTTCGCTGTACGTCAATCCGGGCGATCGCGGCGGCCCGTTCGAGGATAAGACGGAAGCGGCCGGATTGGGGGATGCGACGACCGGGCAGGCCGACGATGCCGGCGGCTTCGGCGGAGACGGCGGCTTCGGCGGAGACGGCGGCCTCGGCGGAGACGGCGGTGCAGGCAACAACGGGTACTTCGAGGCCTGTGATTGGGACCTCGACGGCCGAACCGATCTGATCTACACGGCGGGCGGTGGCTACTTGTTGTGGCAGAACCCGGACGGCGTCTTCGAACCGTCCGACATGGGCGGCCGGCAAGATGGATCCGAGATGGGCACGGCGGCCTTCGGCACCATGGTCAGGCCGGACAGACCGAGCGTGTACCTCGTCGCCGGCGACAACAAGATGCTGATCTGCGAGGACGGCGGTGCCCTGGTGGACGTCAAAGCGTCCGGCAACGAAATCCAGGACCCGGCGCCGGGGCTGTTGATGGCCGTGGCCGAAGACCTCAACGCGGACGGCACCGTGGACCTGTACGCCGCCTCCCAACTCCGGGGCGTCGCGTCGTTTTTCGTGGCAAACCGCGGCTATGGGTCGTTCATGCTGTCGGAGAAATACCGGGGCGGCAAGGTCTTCCCGCCGTCCGTGTATAATAAGGCGGCCTGGGGGCTGGCCGCCGGCGACGTCAACGGCGACGGGGCCGTAGACGTGCTGGTGGGGCAGCTCGACGGCACGCTGTCGCTGCTCGTCAACGAGACCCTGGTCGACCGCCCCGAGCAGGCCGAAGTCAGCACGGTCGGCGACGTTCGCAAACAGATCCAGACGCGGATCGTCACCGTGCGCCCGGCCACGGCCAAAGGCATGGTGGGGTGCCGGTTGACGCTGCTGGACGACAAGCGCCGGCCCGTGACACACCGCTGGATCGGCACGAATATCGGCGTGGGCTGTTGCTGCCCGGCCCAGTTCACGTTGGCGGTTCGCGAGCCGGGTAGCTACACGCTGCAATTGCGTCTGGGCGACGGCAGCGTGCACAAGCTGCCACTTACCATCAACGAGAAGACGCCGAGACACCAGGTGTTGACGCTCCGGTGACTGCTAGATGTGGCCAACATTCGAGACCGAACACCAAACCACGGACACAAGGGCTGGCGAATGAAGACTACGTCTTTCGTATGTACGTTCTCATAGTGACAAGCTAGCAATGCTAGCGGCCTTGAAATTCGACGAAAGACGGGTTCTCCTTCATGTTGTGTGCCTGAAAAGGCGCCTTCCCGGATCGGGCCGGGACGAGGCCATGAAGG
>Ga0180437_10008521_pt1 | contig 12986 bp, 8 predicted proteins | sample SS_ome_4_FD_132410 | JGI IMG/M metagenome (GOLD analysis project Ga0180437, IMG submission 132410) | Hypersaline lake sediment archaeal communities from the Salton Sea, California, USA - SS_3_D_1 metaG | ecosystem: Environmental > Aquatic > Non-marine Saline and Alkaline > Hypersaline > Sediment...
AACCTCATTGCCTGGCCGACGGCCTACTTTGTCATGCACCGCTGGATACAAAACTTTGCCTACCGGACTAAGATAGAAGTCTGGATATTCATGCTGGCTTCAATTCTGGCTCTATTGATCGCCATGGCCACGATATGTCTGCAGTCCGTAAAAGCCGCAGCGGCAAATCCGGCACAGTCACTGCGGTATGAATGAACGACATGACCACAATTTCAGGAAGTTCTCCCCATGCCCCGCAGGTATGACACATAAATTCTCGTTCAATCTCCAGCCAAGTGCAGATTCAGCTTCGCCTATTCCGATATATGCTACTGCCACATGGAAAGGATCGACATATCTATTAAATGAGATCGAATGAGAAGGAGATTCCTACACGAACGCTTCCCTTCAGGATTATTTTTCGTGTACCCAGAATGAATTTTTGAGCGTGATAATCTCAGGGCGAAAAAGGTTTACCAGCACTTTGCGAGAGATGTCCATAACCTCTATACGGAAGGGCGAGAACTCAATTAAACAAAAGACCTCCGATTTATTCCCATCGGGGTAGAAAGCATTCCATTCTTCTTTCCACCACTTTTCCTTGAGCATAGGATCCATGACCAAACGCACCTTTCCGATCAAGGTCACGTATCCCATCCCCTCCGCATCATAATAGGCCAGCGTCGCCCTGATATCGTTTTTGACTTGTTCTACCTTGCGAGTGTTCTTATTCGTTCCCATCCAGACTTTCATGCCGGCTTCAGGATCGAAAGGATCCATAAGTCTTGCGGTTGGATGACCCGACTCATCAAGCGTGATCAAAAAACAGTATTTTGCTGCCTTCATGACGAGCTTCGCTGTCTCTAGAATGCTCTCAACTTCTTGGGTATTTTTTGCGGCTTGAGGGAACATCAATGCCTGCGACAGGAAAAATAAAAGAATGAATGGAGGAATAAAAATAAAACTCGAGATCTTTCGCACTGTATTCCTCCTTGGACAATTATTCCGTTGCAGGTGGGGTATTACGGCTGTACATGGCACGCCAAGTCTTCCAGGAGCCGTCAACCTGTCTCTTGTATATGACTAGATTTTTATTGTCGAACACAGTCGGTTCACTGCCATCCTTTGGATTCATCGAATAATTCCGTCAACCAACTTTATGCAAATCTAAGTTTCGGGCCTCATACCTCAAAATTCTCCCACTCCTGCTTCGCCTTATTGGGTGGGAATAGGATATATATTCTCGGTGGGGGCTGTCAATCTCGCACCCGACAATTCAGGGAGGCCGGGGAGGCCTTCGTTCCGGAAATCCTTGTCTTTTACCCGGGAGGCAACATTTCCTTCATAAATTGCGTCTAATACAATATCAGACTGTTGGGCGATGATCGAATCAAGTGCACCCTGGAATGATATTGGCAGGAGATTCGGCCTGTTCAGAACAATGAGTCCTTATCGGGGGAAATCATGATCAAAAACTACCTTAAAGTTTCCATTAGAAATCTGCTCAAACATAAGGGTTATGCCTTTATCAATATACTGGGCCTGGCCGTCGGGATAGCGGCCAGTGTCCTAATATTTCTATATATCACGAACGAAATAAGCTATGACAAGTTTCACGAAAAGGCCGACAGGACCTACCGGATTACAGCCGACTGGTCAAACCAGGGAGATTCTCGAATCCATCAGTTGGGGACACCTTTTATCCTGGCCCAGACCATACGGGAAAACTACCCGGAGGTCGAGTCAATCTCCCAGATCTCTGGCCCTCTGGGTGATGTGATCATGAAATACCGGGATACGGCCTTCAAGGAAACCGAGGTCTTCTGCGCCGAGCCCTCCTTTTTCGATGTCTTCAGCTTCCCCCTCCTAAAGGGAAATCCGGAAACATCCCTCAAGGAACCCAACATGATGGTCATGACCCAATCCCTCGCTCTTAAATATTTCGGCGATGAGGATCCTATGGGCAAGACCATCGAGATGCAGGCCACGGGTGAAAAGGAATTTTTTCAGGTCACGGGCGTGATGGCCGACATCCCCCAGAACTCCCATTTCCGGTTCGACATGCTCATTTCCATGAAAACCGTCTACCCGGAACCCAGCTTGAACTGGACGTGGAACAACTACGCCACCTATCTCACTCTTCAGGAAGGTGTGACCCAAAGTCTCATGGAGGAGAAACTCGTAGAAATTGACAAAATTTACTTCGAGGGGGGACGCGAACACATTCCCTGGATCTGGACCCTGGAACCCATCACCCGGATCCACCTTCACTCAGACCTGGTCACGGGAAACCAGCCCAACGGCAGCATGGCCTACGTCAGATTGTTCAGCATAGTGGCGGTCCTCATACTCCTGATCGCCGGAATCAATTTCGTCAATCTGGCCACGGCCCGGTCCGCCCGCCGCGCCAAAGAGGTCGGGCTGCGCAAGGTCGTCGGTTCTATGCGGAGCCAGCTCATCAAGCAGTTTCTGGGTGAATCCGTCTTGATGAGCCTGATAGCCCTGACCGTTGCCGTAATTCTCATCCAGGCCGCCCTTCCATTCTACCGGAATCTGACAGGGGTGCCACTGAGCCTCTCCTATTTCGGAAATCCATTAGTCATCCCGGGGCTGCTGGGCCTGGCCCTGGGTGTGGGGATCCTTGCCGGCCTTTATCCGGCTTTTTTCCTTTCTTCATTCAACCTGAGCCATGTTCTCAAGGGATCCCCTCTGGCCGGCAGGGGGCGCGGAGCCCACTTCCTGCGCAACGGACTGGTGGTTTTTCAGTTTTCCATGTCAGTGCTACTTATCATCGGCTCTCTGGTAATTTTCCGACAGTTGAAGTACATCCAGAATCAGAGGCTGGGCTTTGATAAGGAGCATGTGGTGGTCATCCACAACGCCGATACGCTGGGCAGCCGACTGGAGGCCTATTTGGAGCGGCTGAAGCAGCGGTCGGATGTTCTCGGCGTGACGGCCGTCAGTTCGGTTCCCGGCCGAGGCACTTCAAATTGGGGAATCGGAGTGGAGGGCATCGAGCGGCAACGGCCTTTGAACATGAACTTTATGACCTGCGACCACGATTTTGCCGAGGTCCTTAATATCAAAATGCTGGAGGGCAGATTCATGTCCCGGAATTTTCCCAGCGATATCAACGCCGCAGTGATCAATAAAAAGGCCGCAGAGTACTTTGGGATCGAGGAGCCGATTGGAAAAAGGCTGCGTATCTGGTGGACTGAGAAGGATCTGATCATCATCGGTATCATCGACAATTTTCACTTCGAATCTCTGCACCGAAATGTCAGGAGAATGGGCTATATCCTTCCCGAGGCCATTGATTCCACACGGAAGCCCTATCTGCTGGTCAAAATCGGTTCCCGGGCAGCCTCGGACATTCTCGCAACCCTCAGAAAGACCTGGGAATCCATGTCGGCCGGCCTTCCCTTTGAGTTCACTTTCCTGGATGATAAGGTCAACAGCCTTTACCAGAACGACAACCGGGCCGGCAAAATTGTCGCCATATTCTCCTGCCTGGCTATTTTTGTTTCCTGCCTGGGACTCTTCGGGCTGGCTGCCTTTGTGTCCGAACAAAGAACCAAGGAGATCGGCGTCCGGAAAGTACTGGGGGCGCCGCTGTCCAGTATCATGTGGCTGCTCACCGGGCAGTTCGTCAAATGGGTGATCGTTGCAAATCTGATCGCCTGGCCGGCAGGCTACTATATCATGAACCGCTGGCTGCATGGATTTGCTTTCCGGGCCTCTCTCTCTATCTGGATCTTTATGGCCAGCGGGCTGGCCGCCCTGATCATCGCCGCCCTGACCGTCAGTTCCCAGGTAGCAAGAGCGGCCTTGGCCAATCCCGTCGAAAGCCTTAAATACGAATAGCCTTTCTCTATGCCTCCAAAGCCGAAAAACCATATTATTGGCTGGACCGGTTTCGGGTGAGGCTCCCTACCTATACCGAAGTTTTCACTTTGCCCTAACAAGATATTCCCTTTATTTTGACACCGCATACTCCCTATAGTATAAACGTTGCGAGGGAAAAAAGTATTTTAAGAAGAGCTTTTTGATGAGGAGGGGTAAATGAAAATCAAGAAACTTGCCATTATCTGTCTCTGCGTATTCATTCTTGTCATAGCCGCCAGCAGCTGTGCTCCGGGAAACACGAGATTTCATGCGAAGCCGGCTGGCTTCTGGGCCGGGCTGTGGCATGGTCTCATTTGTGTCATCACATTCATCATCAGTCTGTTTTCCGATAGTGTGGACATGTACGAGGTGAGCAACAGTGGCGGGTGGTACAATTTCGGGTTTTTGCTAGGTGCTGCGATAGCATTAGGAGGAAGCGGCGGCTCTTCGTGCAAAAGGAGAAGGAAAAAGAGCGTTCGAGAAAAAGAGTGGAGTGAGATCGCTGAAAAAGTGGAGGAAAAGGTCCGTAAAGGCATCAAGAACTGGGCTGACGAAGAGGATGTAAAACGGGACGACTGGGAAGAAATCGGGGGAAAAATCGAGGAGAAGATAAAACGTGAGCTACGCAAATGGGCGGATAAGTAAGCCGAAATAAACTGCCCCTCAAAACGTGCCCCACCGGGAGTGCCGGTTTTGGGAGCAATCCTAACGGGATAGCCTGATTCCCCTCGCTCTATTTTCCTAAAAGAAAATACATTTGATAAGGCATGGCGTATGTGACGCGGTAGAATGGAACATAAGATCTTTGTGAGCGTAACTCACTATCAAAGGCTAAGGGCTTTTCACCGGGCACAAGAGATCTCGAAAATTCCTGCGGACGGGTATCAGAAAGTATATCCTGAACTTGGACCAGAACCGCGGGGCCATAGGTTGCCGCCACGAGACGCGGGTGTTGGGGATCAACAGCAGCCAATTTGATTTGCATCGGAATCCGGAAAGCTATTAGGTCATCTGGAGCCCATACACGTTCGATCTCAATCCAGGTTCCGGGCCTGCAGGAAACCTCAAGTTTTGCACCATTCAATTCAACCGAGGCATTTTGAGTCCAACCGGGGACTCTCAGTCTTATCCGGAAACGCATCTTGTCCTTCATCTTTATCATAAACGAGGTCGCATCGGATTCCGGGTAGGCCGTCTCTTGTCGAACCTTGACTTGTTTTCCTTGTTGGTTCCAACTCACCTCGGACGGAACAAACAAATTCACATAAAGGCCTTCCGCATCCTTGAAGTAAATGATATTGTGATAGTCCGCCACCGCTTGTATATAGGTTCCAGAACAGCAAGGCCAGGTTTCATTGTAGTATTGCTTCGAAGCCCCGCCCAATCTGTAGTCGGAATAGTAGAAAGTTCTACCCCTACCCCACATCGGTAATGCCGACCCGATTCCATTATAAAGAATCTTCTCCATCCAATCGCCGAAACGCGCCTCGCCGGTAAACATCATCAAATAACGGCAAAGCTTGAATACAGCCCAGGAACCACAGCCTGTTTCAAAAGAGCGACCGACATTTTTATAATTGTTAACCGGCCAATGACCGTAGAAAGCTTTGGATTCGTCCTCGAGCGATCTTCCCAGCATCCCGTCTTCCGGAACAAGAAGTTCGCTGGGGCCGAATCCACCTGTGGCGTAACACTGCGTCTTTTGAAAGTAATCGTAAGCATTGATGATGGTTTTTAAATATTCAGAGTCACCTGTCGCAGCGTACGTCGCCGCAGCACTGCTCAGACTGTTGACATGGCTGTAAGCATGTAGGCCTTTCAGTTCGAGTGGGGTATTTCCGGTGAACATTCCCCAGTAGTGATGGTACCGCCAAACATCGCCGAACATCTTAAACTTGTCTTCTCCCGTCAACAGGAAGGCCCGATAGATGTTTTCTGAGAGTGTGTACCACTCGCCTTCTCCGGTGTGGCGGCCTCCCGAATGATCCTCGGCAGAGGCAGGATTTCGAATGCGTCCGAGGTTTTGCATGGCATACTCCGTAATTTTCCCAATCAGCGGAATCGCCTCTTCCACACCGGCATATTCAACCAGGTCGACCAGACCGCAAAGGGTCTTATCGTAACTGTAATGACCCAGATTCAGCCCGGAGATGGTCTTGCTCCATTCCCGCATCAAGTGCACGGCTTTGTCCCGCATCGCCGCATCGCCGGTCGCCTTGGCCATACGGGCCATCCCGCTCAGCAATTGACCGAAGATTACATAGCTTGTTTGCGAACACCAGCCGCCCATATGCTCGCCCGGAGCCGGAAGCCCAGCCTGCTGGCGAAAGCCCTTGAGAATGTCATCGTCAGAGATGTCAAAATAAAAATCCCTTGTTTGGCTGTACTGTGTTTTGAACATGCTGTCCAAAAGGCTGACTCCACTGTAGTTGAACGGTTCAAGGACGTTTGTTGGATGCTTGCTTGCTTTTGCGGAACGGGCCGGTGCTTCCGCTTTCAAAATGCTGAGAAGAGATGCCGCACCAGGAATACCTGCCAGCAGTTTAATGAAATCACGTCTATTGCTTGCGTTACCCATATTTGTATCCCTTTTCATTTGTGAGCACTCCTGTCTTAAGGCTATCAACTTCAATACTATTATTCAAACCCGGTCAAGGGGAGTTAATTATTTGTGTTGTTTATCTGAGGAATAAACTCGATAAAGTCAAGCTTTGCCTTTTCATCCATATGGGCTCTGCCCACCAGTTTAATTTCATCTCCCTTGTTTACCTGGATGTTTTCAAACCGGCGCCAACGCCAGCAGTCAGTATCCTCATCCAGTTTGAATTCGGCTTTTTCCTCTCCAGCAATAAACAGCTCTACCGTGGCCTGGCCGTCTAACTGGTCGAAGTAGGTGATCCTGATATCATAGTAGCCTGAAGGTTCATCGAAGGTGTAGGTGGCGGAGCCTGTACCACTGGTTTCCACTCCCCATTCTTCTACGAGTTCTTCCTGGAAAGGTGCATAGTTCTCGAGTTCCATTTCCTCTACTTCTTTCCCAATGCATGGTGTAAGCCCTTGTACTCCGGCATCGATCATGCCCTGCTTAAAGGCACGCATCAGTGAAAAGGATGCCCCGTCGTAATGTTTCAGGACCAGGCCGTTCACTCCGGCCGGGCTTTCCAAGGCGACCTTGATGCCCTCCCTGACAAGTTCCGGCGTGGCAGCCATGCGGGCGGCGATTCCTGATACAAAGTGCATATCAGGTCCCACGAATTCCCGGTTAGCAGCCAGCCATCTTTTGCGTTTCTCGAAAGTTTCGTTTTCCCTGCCCAGTTGCTCCTGGTGATCCTGGTTAACCAACGAGCCCAGGTAGGGCGCCACGGCTTTCATATCCATTCCGTAATCCAGCGCAGCTTCACCGCTCCATACCAAAACATCATTGAATCTGAGGTGACATTGGGGATTTTCCTGCTCTATCTTTTGGGCGATAAGGCGGTAAAATTCCGTGGTGGAATTTTTCCTGAATTCGATCCATTTAGCCCTTTCGGGCTGGGCATTTTTATTCTCCCTCAGGACAGGAATAGCTGCCTCAAGGTCGAATCCTGTCTCTCTTGCCCGAGCCACACAATGCCGGCAGAAACAGGTGCCGCCCTCGTCTATATCCAGGTTATTGAAAATCAGCTGGCAGGTCTGAATATAATCAACATCATAGTTGGCCGCAATATCTCCGAAGAGGGCGATCACATATTCACGCACATCCGGATGGTTGGGGCAGAACCTGCTTGAGTTCCACGGCTCCCCATCGATCTTTTTCTGCTGCCAGTCCTCGTTTTCCCTGACCAGAGCTTTGGGAATCGGGAAATGCGAAACCTCCGCCCCTACACTCAATCCCCTGGCACGGCAGGCATCTATGACCAGTTGCAGCCAGTCGGTTTCCCTTATCCACTTGTAATCCGATAACAGCGGTTTGATCTTTCCGTACCGTTCCCATTCCGGGAAGAATGAGCCCCGGGAATCCTCGGCATCGAATGTATCCCTTGCAGGATTGTGCGGGAATTCAGGGGCCTTGAACGGCCTGTGTTCCTCGTGCATGACAACAATGATGTAAAGGTTGTTCACCCCGATCATGGATTGCATATTATCCAGGATGTAAGTCATGCCTTCATCGTACATCGTCCAAGGCCGGATCTGTGTTCCGACCTCAAATTTCGAGGTGTAGTCAGGTTTCCACACCAGTGCCGTATTCGTTTGACCATTTTTTTGGCAACTCGTCGCAAAAACAAGCAGGCACAAACTGGTCATAACGGTAAGTTTTCTCATGTTTCTCAGTCCTATATAAATTTAAAACCAATCACGAGTGCTAGAAACAAACCAGGAGGATATGTCTCACATCAGAAGATATATTTCCCAGCTTCATTTAGCCCCTGAGTTGGACGATTTTGTGGCGGGGATAGGATACAAATTCCAGGCGGGGCCTGTCAAACTCACATCCGCCCATTCGGGGAGGGCGGGACTTGACATCCAAATTAGGACCCTTAAGAATACGAAGAGAGGTGCGGTGAAATGACATTATCGATTAGTAAGATACCCGCCACAATTTTAGCTAAATAAAACAAAATACAGGAAATAGATATGAAGATACGTGTATTGACTACACTTATTCTGTTTTTTGCCAGGGGACTTTTCGGCCAGCAGACATTAGTTCAGGATATTTCTGAAGCCGGCAAAGGTGCTGGAAGCGATTTCATCCTTGTCGCTGACGGTTCGGTCGCAGATTTGCTGATAGATATCAATGACAGCAAAACCGTGTATCTGGCCGCTAGACTCTTTGCGGAGGATATCGAAAGAGTCAGCGGACAAAAAGCTAAAATTAAGATGGATGTAAAATCGGCATCACCGATTTGTGTAATAGTCGGCACAATAGGCAACAGCAACATAATTAAAGAATTGATTAAACATAAGAGAATAGATGTTGGGGAGGTTGAGGGCAAATGGGAAGGCTGCCTGATTCAGGTGGTTGAAAATCCCTTTAAAGGAATAGAAAAAGCTCTTGTTTTGGCTGGCAGTGACAGAAGAGGGGCGGCTTATGGACTACTCGAATTATCAAAACAGATGGGAGTATCACCCTGGTATTATTTTGCAGATGTAGCACCCAAAAAGAGAGACGCCATATACATCAAGGGAGGCCGATTTATTCAGAAATCTCCTTCCGTCAAATACAGGGGAATATTTATCAATGACGAGATGTGGGGATTAAGGCCATGGGCCATGAATACTCTGGCCCCGGAGGAGGGTAAAGGAATAGGCCCGACAACATATCGGAAAATATTCGAGCTGTTATTACGGCTCAAGGCCAATCTGCTTTGGCCTGCGATGCATCAGCAGACGAGACCGTTCAATTATTATAAAGATAACAAAGTCGTGGCCGATGAATACGGAATCGTTATAAGCTCCTCTCATATAGAACCCATGCTGAGGAACAATATTGCCGGCGCCGAGTGGGATCGGGAATACCCTGATGAACCCTGGGATTATGTAACGAACAGAGAGCATATCTATAAATACTGGGAAGAAAGGATTAAAGAAAACGGGATATATGAAAATATCTATACCATAGGCAAAAGGGGTAAAGACGATGAGGCCGGTTCTGAAATCACCGTAAGCGTTCTGGAGCAGATATTTGCCGATCAACGAGATATCATGCGAAAGTGGGTGAGTAAGGATATAGAGGAAGTGCCACAGGTATTGATCCCCTATACCGAAGTACTGGGCTTATACAACCAGGGATTGAAGGTTCCGGACGATGTCATAATTTGCTGGCCCGACGATAATTTTGGCAACATACGCCAGTTGCCTGATAAAAATGAGCAACAACGTCCGGGAGGCTCGGGTATCTACTATCATTTTCAATGGCTGAATGGTGCCACGACAGCATATCCCTGGTTAACCACAACTCCATTAGCTCTTACATGGACGGAAATGAAAAAGGCCTATGACCATAATGTTAGAGAGCTTTGGATTGTTAATGTCGGGGACATAAAGCCGGCTGAAATAGGCATTGAACATTTTATGCAAATGGCCTGGGATATATCGGCTTTCAAGGAAAATATTCCCGCTGGATTTTTATTGGATTGGGCATCAAGAGACTTCGGCAAGGAATACGCTTCCCGGATTGCCGGTATCATGGCCAAGCATTATGAACTCGGATATGCACGCCGACCGGAACATATGGTGATGTTCGATGGTCGAGAAAATAAACATACCTATGATTGGTTCAGTCTCACGAATTATAACGATGAAGCACAAAAAAGAGTCGATGAATATGACAAGTTGATGAAGGAAACCGATGAAATCTATGATCTGCTTCCCATTGAAATGAAGGATCCTTTTTTTCAGATGGTCGCATATAACGTGAAATGTGCCGGGCTGCAGAACAAAAAGGTCATTTATGCCCAAAAATCTCATGCTTATGGTCAACAAAACAGAGCAAGCGCTGCCGTCTACGCGGCTATGGCTCAGCAGGCGGAAAATGGTATTCATGAATTGATTAATCACTACAACAGGGAGCAGGTATCCGTTGGCGATAAATGGGATCGTATGGCTTCCCTGCCTGGGCCATGGGGTGGACAATGGCAGCAATGGGCTATGCCACCTCTGGATCACTACTCCGGGAATGACGAACCGGAGATGAAGATCTCAATCGAAGGGGATTATGAAACAATGCTTCCTGGTTTCAGCGTGTACAACAAGGATAAACGATTTATTGATCTCTATAATATCGGGAATGGCGTTGTTTACTGGTCATCGCATGTATCTGATGATTGGATTAAGCTCAGTGAATCGTCGGGAGTTATCGATGATGAGCAAAGGATATGGGCAACCATCGACTGGAACAGAGCACCTAAAGGTAGAGATCAAAAAGGCTCAATAACTTTTAACTGGTCATCATCTGCCAGTGATGAATGGATGAGCTGGGATGATATGTCAGAGTCGGAAAGAGAAGAATATAAGGCCGGCACCATTGGTAACAGAGGACCTGGCAGTTTCTTCACAATTGATCTCACCGTTTTTAATCCGCTAACACCCTCTGTTGAATCAGTCGTGGGCTTTGTGGAAAGTAACGGCTATATATCCATTGAGGCAGAACATTATTCAAGCAAAGTCGACAAAGCATATGCCTCATGGAATATCATTGATGGTCTGGGAAGGACAGGAAGCTCCATCACCGTACTCCCAACAAACATTCCCAGTCATGTCTCCCTGGATGATATTATCGGTAAATCGCCCGTCCTGCTGTACGATCTTTATACTTTTTCGGAAGGGGAAGTGATAGTTTATTTCAACTGTATACCTTCTAATCCGATAAATGAAAATTATGGCTTACGACTGGCGGTATCTGTCGATAATGGAAAACCAATAATTGTATCCCCCGGTAGGAGAGATGTTATCGACAACCTCATGCAGATAAAAGCCAAACTGGAGATGGGAAATGAAGGCCGGCATAAACTAAAAGTATGGATGGTGGATCCAGGATTGGTGATAGATAAAATTATTATCGATACCGGTGGGATAAGGGGCTCATATCTGGGGCCGCCTGAGTCCGTGTATCATCGTTGACATGAAGGTCGCTCGCGAATTTCGCCTTCCGCACCCATTAGATTCGGGGATATTCTTTCTGTCGGCTTTATTGACCTTGATGGTATCCTTAGGCACCTTGAGCTTCCAGGCCATCAAGGCCGCCGCCTCCAACCCGGTCGATTCGCTGCGGCATGAGTGATTGAAGGCCTGAATTGTGTGATATCTCAGAATACCCAAGCATAACCCATTTTTACAAAAAATGTACTGTCTGATTGAGTAAGCCCGTAATCCTGACCTCCAAAATAGTTATCGCTGTATCCGATGAAGAGCACGATGCGGGGATTTATCTTGTAAGAGAATAACAATTGAGTGAAGAAACGTTTGTAATGGGAGTCGATATCGAACGTGTAATTAATGGGATTGTAATCATAATGCACATATTGAACGATGGCCCGGAAAAACGTGCGTACGTTGAATTGGTACACAGCCAGCAGCCCGCTGATATTCGCCGTGTACAGGCGGGCATCCAGAACACGCATCCTCTCATAAGTATGGTCAAGGGAAAGACGAAGATGCTTGCCGATATTGTAAATCAGCCAAGGATTAAGCCTGAGTCTTTTGCCCAGCCGCGTGTTCGCATAGTCAATTTGATCTCCAAATATGGTGAGTGCGGCCAATTGGAGGTTGGAGGCCGGCCAGAAACCCCCTCGCGCCATAAAATAGAAAAGATCGAATTCACGATTATTATAAGCTTCGCGTGTTCTCCATCCCCTTAGATAGAGGTCTGACTGCATAGTGCCGCTGTACGAAAACCAAAGGGAAGCTTGTCTGTTCAGCAGCTTTCCATCCCGTTCTGCAAAATAGTTGAACTCACTCCCGGCTCTGAACAATGACCACCACGAACCTGGCTTAGCATTCCATGTGTAGAGCAAACCTCCTTCAGCATTGCGATACCCCACCCGGGGAAAATAGCCCAAATCAGCACGGAATTTGGATCCGACCTCTTCGTAGTCACCCCACCAGCCCCACGTCCTTGAGTAGTGATCATACTCGAAAGAGATAAGCCCGTCGTTAAAAGAGCCGGACGGTTGATCAAAATCATTGACGACTTCATCGGGATACCGAGTGCTCGAACCGAGAACCAGCAGTTGGATTTGGTTCGTGGGAGTGAAACGAAAATCCAAGTCGAATCCGAATATCCTATTATAATAGTCCTTTCCTTCACGATCTGTCACCATCAAGCCCACGTTATATCTGCTGCCGAAATCCCGTTTGTAGCGAAAAACCGAAGATGTGTTTGCCATATCCAATGAGGTTGAGCTGGATCCCTGACTTCCCGGGAAGATAAGATTGGTTACTTCATCCCGGGCCACAAATGAACCGATCGTGTTTGCGCCTTCTTTTCCGGTCAGTTTAAATCCCCATGAAGGATCTCGTACTGTTCGCGGGTAGACTATGCTTTTGAGAGCGCTAAAAAAATCGGCCCCTTCAGTAAAAAAAGGCCGCCTTTCAGGATAAAAGAGCGCGAAGGGCTGGTTGATGTCGAGCTGGAGGGCATCGGC
>Ga0180437_10008522_pt1 | contig 12985 bp, 7 predicted proteins | sample SS_ome_4_FD_132410 | JGI IMG/M metagenome (GOLD analysis project Ga0180437, IMG submission 132410) | Hypersaline lake sediment archaeal communities from the Salton Sea, California, USA - SS_3_D_1 metaG | ecosystem: Environmental > Aquatic > Non-marine Saline and Alkaline > Hypersaline > Sediment...
AAATAAGATATCCGGCAAACCACAGGGCGAGCAGCCCGCGTCGCCCGTCGCACGTAACCTCGCGAAACGCGGCGCGGAACGCATGCCGGAAGCGCTTCCGACAAAGTCTGACGCCGAGGTAGATGGCGGCGACCCAGAACAGCAGCACCTGAAGAAGGCCGTGGAGAACTGGCCTCGGCAGCCAGTACGACGCCATGGACGCGTAAAGGTCGAACAGGTTGCGGAGTAATCCTCGATCCGACGGGGGCCGCGGCGGACCGAGCAGATGGCCCGACAATGCGAGGTTGCGCCCGACAACCGGCCCCGCGAGGACCAGAAATCCTCCCAGAAACAATGCCAGACTTGCAGCCGTGCGCTTTGCGTCCTTGCGCTCGAGTTGCGCCACTACGCCCACGACGGCCAACGGCAACATACCATACCGCGTGGCAAACGCAAGCCCCGCAAACAGGCCCGCCAGCAGCGGCGCCCAAATCCGTTCACCGCCCTTCTCTCGAGGTCGCACCATGAAAAACAGCGAAAACAACGCGCACGCAATCGCCGTCGGTTCGCTCCAGGCGAAACTGACTACGCGCACGAAGTGGCCGCACACGAGCAGGACCGCCACGGATGCACACGCGACCAACTCGTCGAACAACGTCCGGGCCAGCAGGTACGTCGCCAGCAAAATCAAGCCGCCCGAGAGCACCGTCACGACGAGCGCGGCGTCCGGCGCGGATAGGCCAACCATGCTAAGAGCCGCGACGAGCAACGGGTAGAGCGGCGGCCAGATCGTGAGCGGCGCAGGCCGCCGGGCGTCCGCCAACGCCTCGAGTTCCTCGACGGTGTGGATAGACGTGCTGAAACCGTGACCCGCAACCATGTTCCGCGCCGCGTCCACGTACCCTATCGAGTCCGGCGAGAAATTCCGCATCCGCGCCAACGAATTAAACCCGAACAGACAAACGTACAACGCCACGCCCGCCAGAAAGAAACGCCGCGCCTTCGCGCTGAGGCAATCGTTTCCTCCCGATGGAAGTTCCGTTGAATCGGAGGCCGTCATAGGTTCTTCCTTCCGCTTGACACGCGCCAGAACCGCAAAGGCAGAACTGGCGCCCTTCCTGGGCTTTGTTATCATACTGCCGCTCAGTAACGCAAGGTGCAATTGCAGGGTGCAATTGCAGGGCAGCAACAAGGGGACGTACACGCTTGACCCCCGCTTCAAGCGAAGGCCCCTCGCTTGTGTCAGTGTTTCTGTTGGACCCGGTTGTCTTTACGGAAGGTTTGCGCTAGAGTAGATTTGCCTGGGAAATGGGGCCGTTTTCTCCCTAGGGATCGTGTGCAGAATGTGGAGGAACTTGTCATGGTGGATTGTTCGGGTCGTTGTGCCTTTCTGGTGGTTCTCGCGGTGGCCGCGGCTGCCCTGTCGGGGCTGGGGTGCCCATCGACGCGGCAACTCGCCGTATCGACTACCTCGCACGATTTTGGTTTGAGCGAAGCCCCGTGGACCTTCAAGGTCTGGAACGCCGACACGTCCGGGTCGATCTTGAACTTCGACCTCGCAACAAACGTCTCGTGGATCACGTGCACCCCGACCAGCGGCGCCAGCACCGGCCCGGCCGACCGCGAAACGATTACGGTAACCGTCGATCGCACCGGCCTGGCCGTCGGCGAGCACAGGGGCGTCATCACCATCTCGGGCCGGGGCGCGTTGTACGCGCAAGTCATCATTTACGCGACGCTCGCGGACGACATAGCGGTCTCGCATACCTCTTACGACTTCGAGGAGAGCCAACTCCCGTGGGCGTTTGAAGTCTGGAACGCGGATACGGACGGCTCGACGCTTTCGTTCGAGATCGAGCGCAACGCGGCGTGGATCGTGTGCAATCCATCGAGCGGGACCAGCACCGGCCCCAGCGACAGAAAGGCCATCACTGTCACGGCAAACCGAACCGGCCTGGCCGCGGGCACGCATTCCGGCGCCGTCACGATTTCGGCCAGCGGCATGGTCTCGAAGACCATCTCGGTGTCGGTATCGAGTTCGGGTAACGGCGCCGTGGTCGGCTCGCTGAACATCGAAGACGTGACTTCGCATTATTCGGCGCCGTACCTGTTGGACTTCACGTTCTCGCTCCGCGACGCCGACGACCACGCGGTAGTGGCCGATCCGGCCGCGTTCGAGATCGTGTGCATGGAAGACGGCGATCCGATCAGCGCGTCCGAGACGGGCGCGCACGCGGCCAAGGCGGCAAACAAACAGCTCAAATGCGTCTTGGTCCTTGATTACACACGCAGCATGGCCGACCCGAGCAACGGCGACGACGACGGCGACGGCATCTCGAACGCCATCGAGTACATGGAACAGGCCGCGAAGGAGAGTTTCCTCGATTCCTTGTCCGATGGCGCCCAGGTGGGGATCTACGAATTCCACCGGCGAGATCGAGAACCCCAGAAAGTCGCCGATTTTACCGCCGACAAAGCGTATCTCAAGGCGCGCATCGACGCGATATGGGACGAATACGTCCAAGGCTTCCCTGAAGTATCGCGGTGTTGGGATGCCGTATACGCTGCCGTGCAGGAGTTCGCCCTCGGCAATCCGGGCGATGAAAGCCGCTACGTGGTGTTTCTTTCCGATGGACGCGACGAATCGAGCGTGCACACGTACCACGACATCGTCGACGCGGCCATTGACCTCGGCGTGCGCATCTACTGCATCGGTTTCGGCGCCGAACTCGACTTGACCACGCTCCAGGTGATCACGACGCAGACCAACGGCGCCTACTATTCGGCCGATGCCGTAACCGATCTCGAGGAGCAATTCGCGCAGATCGGCTACGACCTTCAAGGGCAATACACCCTACGCTGGGCAACGTTGAAACAAGGCGACACGCCCTTCGAACCGTCGTTCACGATTACGTACGACGGCAAATCCGCCACGTACACCGAGGCCGACAACCTGTATCGCCCCTCGGACTATGCCGGCGACACACTTCAGGGCGTCCTGCGCCTTGTCCCGTCTCAGGGCGTCGACACGACGACCGTGTTCGTGCGGACAACCTATGTGCCCTACTACATCCGCGAAATCTGGCTCTACATCGAGAGCGCCTACGCGTTCGATGTATCCCTTGTGGCCGCCGCCGACGGCGGACTCTGCGCCGACTGGACGTTGGTGGTTCAAAACGACGCCGAGCTGCCCGGGAAATGGGTCGAGATCGAGAGTCCGGACCCGACCAACATCTTCAGTTCAATACCGTACGCGGTGTTCGGCCCGATTCTGCGGTTCGATTTCGCGGATTTGATAGAAGATGAGACCGCGATCTTCGATGCCGTCGCCGTTGACAACGACGTCTATAACGCCGTCGGCCAAAGCTTCATCATCGAAGGGTGGGAAGAGCAGCCGCCCGAGTAAACCCCGAACACGCACCTCCCGCGCGCTGGCCTACGCACCGTGCCCTATCTCTTCAAGGGCATGACGCAATACGGCGGCCATACGTCTGACTTGGACGGCGATGGCTTGCTTGCCTCGATCCGGGCTTGCATGCGTGCGCGGATCCTCGCCGCCTACGGCCAGCGGCCATACCTCCGGATCCGGATCGAGATTGTCCATCTCGACAAGTTCGGGCCGGAGCGCCATCACAAGCGACGTCTCGTTGGCCGCGGCGTGGTCCGTCTGAATGCCGAGCCCCGCCTTGTCCTCGGGGCTCCCCCAACACGCAAACAGACGCAGACCGAACTCTTGCTCCCACACTGGGCTGTGCTTGATAAAGAAATCCGTCGAAGGGCCGTGGCCGTGCGCCACGACGACTTTGAATCCGGCGCGGGCAAGTTGCTTCAAGACGGCTCTGAGAATCTGCTCGAAAAGCTCTTCCTCGATCCAGTAGGCACTGCCGTCGAGTTGCCGCGGCGGCGTTTCGGGGGCGCTGTGGCAATCCATGCCGTAGAGTTCACGGCCTTCGTGAACGGTGCGCCTGTCCGGCCCGACAAAAAGCATCGGGAGCACTATGCCCCCGACTTCTCTCGCAAGAACTTCAAAAAAGCCCTGGGACTGCAACCCGTCTGCGCCGAGCGGCAGATGTTCCCCGTGCCATTCAAGTGTGCCCAGGGGCAGATAGGCAATCGGGGCCTCGGCAATACGCTGCCGGAACCGGCGCGGCGTCAACTCCGCGTACAACACCCGCTCGACCATCGTCTTCTTCTCCTTACGGGGGCCATCAGGCTCTGACACTCCCCCTGTTTCCGCACGGCCCGAATCGATGACGCGTCAGTGCCGAATCTGAGGCGTCAGAACCGAGTCTAGCGTGTGAGAACCGAACCTGACGCGTCAGAACCGTATCTCCCGGATCTTGTCTAGATAATACTTGCAGTTGTCGAGGGGGGTGTCGGGGGTGACCAGGTGGTCGGGCAGCGGGATGTAGCCGCCTTCGGCCATGAGCGGTTTGCGGCGCTCGATCTCGGCGTCGATGTCTTTGCGTTCGCGTTCGAGCACTAGTTTGTTGATCCCGCCGATGAACCGCATGTCCCTGCCGTACTTACGACGCCAGGCCATCACGTCGGCGTCCCACGTGCCGACCTCGCACGGGAACATGACGTTAACGCCGCCGTCGAGCCAATGCGGCATGAGGGGTTCGATCCATCCGTCGCAATCCACCGCGTGCAGGTCGCAGCCGTAGGAAAGCAGCTTGTCGGAGACCTTTCGATATGCCGGCTTGACAACGCATTCGAACACGTCCGGTTGGATCAACGGCCCCGTCTTGAAGCAAATGTCTTCCCAGCCCAACGCCAGGTCGACGCGGATCTTGGGCATCACCTGATCCAGACCCCAACACACCAGATCGGCAATGGTGTTCGCCACTTCGCCGACGAAGTCCGGATCGACGCAGCACGTCACACAGAAGTTCTGAACCCCCATCCAGTCCCGCAACCAGCCAACCATGCTGCCGGTCGGCACGGCAACCGCCAGAGCCCCCGCATTCAGTCGCTCGAGCGTCTCATCCAGGTCGTCAGGGATGCGCGCAGGGTCTGGTTGCAGCCGCTTCTCGTACTCCGGCCATCCGGAACGATCCTTGAGCAAGAAATCAATGAAATGGGGCAGCGCGGACTGGTCTTTGAAATGCTGGGCCACCACGCCGTCGCTTTGCCGGAAGATCCGGTATTTTTCGGTTTCTTCGATCGTTTCTTCTTCAAAGGCGGGGTGCAAATACATGTTTATCGGTACGCCCGCCCACATGGGTTCTGCGTTGAGGAACTCATGTTCGCTCACGTCTTCGGGCAAACCTTCTTCCCGCCACCGTTTAACGGTCTCCCCCCAACCGCCCCAATGCCAAACGGGCATCCGATCGAACGCGCCGTAATGCATAATACTGTCGAACAAGTCCCGGGATCTCATGCCGAACTCCCCATAAATCGGTTACGGTCGCCGCCGAGACGCCGAGCAAAAACGGATTCGGCCGCCCCACGCAATTGCCCGGCCTCGCCGTGCAGAACGCCTCGCGAGTGCGCACCAACAATGCCATTCACCGTGCGGATTGTCAACAACAACATAGCCGACTCAACTCCCCTTAGGCTCGGACGCGGCGGTCGCGAACAAAGAGGTACAGACGCGTCTCGCTCCGCTGCCTAAGTCGGGGGCTCCGCTTGAGGTCCGCCGCAGGCGGACTCGCTTGCGTCAGTCGCCGCTTTTCGCTCACGCTTGCCGGGCGATTATGGAGCCGCCGCCAGTTGTGTGCGGCGGCTTATTTGTGTTATGCTCCGAAGCCAACGGGAGACTGCTGAGAGTGCGTGGGAATGTCGGGGCATCGAACGCCAACGAATCAATGTGTCTTCATGACCACGAAAGCTGCCAATACGGAGCACCATGGCGCCCGCGCGCGTGTTCTTTGGTTGAACGGGCGTTTCGCTGAAACACAGCCGGGGGGGCGCCATGGATGAGTTCGGGTACATCGTGGCGGCCGTCGGTGTGCTGGCGACGGTAGCGGCGGTGGGCGCTTGGGCTTTTGGCTCGGGGCGAGGTAGCCGCGCGTATCGTCGGGCCAAAAAACGGGGGCTCCAGGCCGCCGTGGGCGACTATCCGCCCGAGCCGGCGCACGATTCGGCGACGCCGAGTAACTCCGCTCTTCTCGAACACAGCAAACTCGTCATCCATGCACTTCTACATAGCATCTCGGAAGGCATCGAATCGTTGGCGCTGGCGAGCACCAAATACGGGGATGCCCTCGAGCGGCACAAGGCCTCGGTTGGAAAAGCGATAACCATCGCCAGCATTAAGGAACTCGAGCGCGTCATGCTCAAAGAACTCGATGAGATTCAACGCGCCAACAAAAACTACCGCCGCCAATTGGATACGGCAAACGAACGCATCAAGCGCCAACAAGAAGAACTCGAACAACTCCAGACGGATCTGGGCGTGGATTTCCTGACCAAGATAGCGAATAGACGAAGTCTGGACTCGCGCATCGTGGAAGAGGTCACCCGGGCAAAGCGCTACGGCAAGACGTTCTCCTTGGTCATTTTTGACATCGACCATTTCAAAGACGTCAATGACATTTACGGCCACATTGCAGGGGATCGCGTGCTCCGGGCCGTTGCCAAGATCCTAGACGAGCAAAAGCGGGCCAGTGATTTCCTGGCGCGGTATGGCGGCGAGGAGTTCGCGTTGATCCTGCCGGAAACGTCGGCAAGTCAAGCCGAAACCCTTGTGAAAAGGGCGGCAGAGAGAGTCGCGCACGCCCGGTTTCGCTGCGAAAACAAGTCCATATGGGTCACCGTCAGCGCGGGCGTGGGCGAAGTAGTCCCTGAAACCGATACCGCCGAGACCCTTTTCGGCAGGGTGGACAGGGCGCTCTACCATGCCAAAGAACAAGGCCGCAACCGCGTCGAAGTAGCCGCAACGCCGGCCGGCTGAGGGTTCGGCCGTGCGCCGGCACTGCCGTTTGGCAGTCCCGCGATGAGGCGCCTCGATTTGCGGAGCGGCGTCCCTTCGGCCACGCAACGTCGCGGCGTCGCACTCTGCGCGCCTAGAACCCGGAGCGCACGTGGTTGCCTCGTCGTCCCAATCCACTGCCACGGGTTCCGAATCCATATGCGTTTGCAGGGAAAACGGTGCTGGTTCGTCGTCTGACGACCCAAGTGGTGCACACAGGGCAATTTTGGATAAAATTGGGCAATTGCCGGTATTTACATGCAACGCGGCCGGCGCGCAGAATAGGGGTGCGAATCCGGATGCCCCAGACAACGCGAGGTCTGTGAGTTACCGAACCAAAGGGATCGGTCTTTTCAAAGGGAGGAGCAAATGAAACCGACACGAGGTGTGACGCGTCGGCGCTTCTTGTCGACGTTCAGCCAACGCGCCTTGGCCGGCGCAGTGGCCGCCTACGCAGGGAGACAGGTTCGGGCCGGGGCCGTGTCCGCAAACGACAGAATACGCCTCGCCTTGATAGGCTGCGGGGGCATGGGCAGCCGGCATCTCGAGGCGCTCCTCGAGAACCCGCAATGTGACGTCGTCGCGGCGTGTGACGTCTGGAAGCGCCGCTATGAGGCCGCCGTGCACAAGACGGCCCAAGTCGCCGGCAAGGCCATCGACGGGTATCAGGATTACCGGTACATCCTCGACCGAAAGGACGTTGACGCAGTGTTTGTGGTTACACCGGACCATTGGCACCCGTTGCTAACCATACACGGCTGCGAGGCGGGCAAAGACGTCTACGTCGAGAAACCCGTTTGCACGACAATCGTTGAGGGCCGCGCCATGGTTACGGCGGCGCGGCGGTATGGACGCGTGGTTCAGGCCGGCACGCAACAGCGCTCGATGCCCGTTTTCCAGAAGGCCATCGAGGTGGTCCGCAGCGGCCGACTCGGCCCGATCACGTCGGCGACGGCATGGGTCGGCGTAAACGGACACGGAGTAGGCGAGACGCCGATGCCGGCGCCCGACGACCTGGATTGGGACCTGTGGCTCGGCCCTGCGCCGAAAGTCCCCTATTCGCCGCAACGGCACACGGGATTCATGGGGTGGCACGACTACTGCCGCGGCGGCGAACTCACCAACTGGGGCGTTCATCTGATGGACGTGGTGCATTGGGGAATCGATCGGGATCGCCCGCTCAACGTCCAGGCCATCGGCGGGAGCTACCGAGATCGGCCCGGCGCGGACAACTACGAGACCATCGAGGCCATCTTTGAATACCGAGGGTGCACGGTTACGTGGGAGCAGCGGCACACCAATTTCTATGCGAACAAAGGCTACGGCATAAAATTCCAAGGGCCACTGGGCCAACTCGCCGTGGATCGCGGCACGTTTGCCGTCATACCGAAGTCGCTCGGCATACCCGAATTCATTGGCGAACCGGAGCGCAGTTGGGCGAACCCGGATCATCACAACAACTTCTTCGAGTGCATACGGACACGGAAACGTCCCGTGGCGGATATCGAGCAAGGTTTTCGCTCGACGACCGCGCCCCTGTTGGCGGGCATCGCACTCAAGACGAGACGCAAACTCAATTGGGACGGCGACGCGGAGCGATTCGTGCACGATGAGAGCGCCAACCGCCATCTATCTCGGGCCTACCGAGCGCCCTGGCATCTATGAACATTTTGCGGTAGGGCGCTGCGGGGTCGCATCGGCTGAGCGGCCCAAAGCCCGCGTCAGACCCGAATACCGATTGACCGTAATGGGAGGATCTTCGAATGTGTAACTTCTTGTGGCGCATAGCGACCGTCGGGGCATGGGCTGCACTCACCGGCGTCGCCGCGCCGGCATCCGAACTCGATGACCTCGTCCACGCACTGGCCAGCGACAATGAAACGGCCCGCGTCGAGGCGCGCCAGTTGTTGCCGCGGCAAGGCGCCGAGGCCGTACCGAAGCTTATGCCGCTGTTGATCCATCAAGATCAGCGAATCTGGCGCCCCGCCTTCAATGTGGTGGCCGACATCGCCAACGAGGTCTCCGTGCCCGGACGTGAAGGCGAACGCACTATGATTACCACAAGCCTGATGGCCCTGCTCGACGCCGGACAGCCCTACCACATCAAAGCGCGGGCGTTGCGATTGCTGCCGTTGGCCGTGCCGGAAGGCGCCGACCTATCGCCGATCACGGCCTTACTCGACGACCCCGAACTCCGCGAGAAGGCCCGGGCAGCACTGCTCGAGATGGGCACTGCGGAAGCGCGCGGGGCGCTGCGGGCGGCCCTCGATGACGCGCCGCCCGAGTTCACGTGCGCGTTGCTCGACGCCCTCGGCGAACTCCGCGACGAGAAGGCCCTGCCGCAAGCACTCGAGCGAACGAATCACGCCGACGCCCACGTGCGGGCCGCGGCCCTGCGCGCACTCGCCTGGACCGGCAATCCACGATACGAACGAGCGGCGCGCGCCGTCTGCGCGACCGCCGGCCCAGACACCGAACGCGCGGCAACCGACGCGCTCCTCCGTTTTGCCGACGCGATGGCGGCGAAGGGGGGCAACTGGAACCGCGCGATCCAGCTCTACTACGACGTACTCGAGGACACCGAGGACAGCACACTGAAGAGCGCCGCGATTATGGGGCTGGCCCGGTTCGGCGATGAAACGGTAATCCCCCCGATCATCGAAGCGACGGCGAACGCCGAGCCCCGGCTCAAAACCGTAGTAGTCCACGCGTTCAAGTGCCTCGGAGGCCGCGCGGCGGCAAAACACATGGCCGCGGCCTATCCCCGACTCGCCCCGAACATCCAGCGCGCTCTGCTCGACGTCTTCGCCAGGAAACACGAGCCGCTACTGCTCCCAATCCTCCTCGATGCGGCCCGCGATGAGGACGCCGATTTCCGACGCGCCGGGCTCGAGGCGTTGGGCGAAGCCCGACAACTCGAAGGCATGACCGTGCTCGCCGAGGCGGCCCGATCCGCCTCGGACGACGAAAAAGAACTCGCGTTGGCGTCGGCGTGGCGGCTCGCGGACGCCCTGCGCGGCGCAGCCAACGCCCCTGCCGCAGGCAGTGCATATCTGACCTTGTACGGCCTTGCCCGCGACGATGCGGAGCGCCGCAGAGCGCTCGAGGGCATTGCGGCCTGCCCCGCCTCAGAGGCCTACGACGCTTTGATGGCGGCGCTTCAGGAACCGGCGCTGGTACAAGAAGCGGTCAAAGCCATGATGGCCGTCGCCGAAACGCTCGCGGCATCCGGGCAGAGCAAACCGGCCCTGGCCGCATATGAAGCGATTCACGCTGTGGACGATTCGGTGGCGACCACGGCCGCCATTGGGCCGCGCATGGAGGCCTTGGGCGCCGCGGTGAGCGGGGCGGAAATGCTGGGACTCGTCACCACCTGGCACGTCGTCGGCCCTATCGCGTGGGACACCGACGCCGATTGGGCCAAGCCGCTTGTCGGCGAACCGGACATCGACCTCGGCGCCGCGTATGTATCGCGGAACCGCGAGGTCGCATGGCAACCGTACAAAACCCACAGCGACATCGGCATTGTCGACCTGATCCCGTTATTGGGCGCGGCAGAATGGTGTTTTGCCTATGCCTACACCGAGATCGCCGTCGAGCAAGACGTCGATGCCGTCATCCGGTTGGGCAGCGACGACGGCAACCAGGTTTGGGTCAATGGCGAAGTCGTGGCAGAGAATCGAGTGGATCGAGCACTAGCCGTCGATCAGGATGCCGTCAACGTGCGTCTTCACGCAGGCACAAACACAATTCTCCTCAAGATCAGCCAGGGCGGCGGCGGCTGGTGTTTCTGTGTGCGACTGACGGATCCGTCCGGCGCGGCCTTGACATTCGACGAATTGGCGGTCCCCTAGACAACGCAAAACGAGAATAGAGAAAGGTGCGAGCCATGAGCGCGGTTGTGCTGCTACTGACGGCGGGTATTGCGATTGAGCCCGCTATCCACGACGCACTGGTGTTCGAGAAGACTCGGATCGGCCACGCGACGTTCGAGGCCGCCGCCGCGTTCGATGTGGACGATGACGGCGACATCGACATTGTGTCCGGCGGCTACTGGTACGAAGGCCCCGAGTTCAAAGTACAGCACAAAATCTGCGACGTGCAGCAAGTCGGCGATTACTATGACGATTTCTCCGACTATCCGATGGACGTCAACGGCGACGGATACCTGGATATCGTCACCGGCGGGTTTTGGGGCTTGACCTTGCGCTGGCGTGAAAACCCGAAGGGAAAGCCCGTCGAGTGGCGCGTCCATGAGGTGGCCGAGGTGGGCAACATCGAGCGGAACTGCTTCTATGACATCGACGGCGACGGCATGGTCGAAGTGTTTCCAACGACCTCGCCCGTACACATATTCAAGCTGGCCCGGGGCGCGGACGGAAAAGGCCTGGGCCGGTTCGAGCAGTTCACTATAGCGCAAAAGGGCGGGGGCGGCCACGGCATCGGATTCGGCGACGTGAACGGCGATGGTCGGCCCGATATCGTTTTCAGCGGCGGATGGTTCGAGGCGCCCGAGAATCCCTTCGCCGGGGCGTGGGACTGGCATCCGGAATTCAGTTTCGGGGCGGCCAGTGTGCCAATGCTGGTGTTCGACGTCAACGAAGACGGCCGCAACGACGTCATCGTCGGCCAAGCGCACGGCTATGGCTTTTCTTGGTGGGAACAGACGGTTTCGGCCGACGGCGCGCGCGGCTGGGTCGAGCACGTCATCGACGCGGATCGATCCCAATACCACGAACTCCAACTCGCCGACATCGACAACGACGGCGCGCCGGAACTCATCGCCGGCAAGCGATACCGCGCGCATTGCGGCCACGACCCCGGCGCCGACGACCCGCTCGGCCTCTACTACTTCGAGATCAACCGCAGCGCATTTGTTCGCGTCACGCTCGACTACGGCCCGCCGGTACGCGCGAGCGGCGCCGGCATATATCTTTGGGTAAGCGACGTCGACGGGAACGGCTGGAAAGATGTCGTCGCACCCGGCAAAGAGGGACTCTACCTTTTCAAGAACATGGGCCCGCCCAGCGAATAACCGCCGTCGCGTCCCGTTCCCCTTAGCTTCGGCTCAAACAATCCATGCACTCGCAGTCCCGCAAGTCCCTTCATCTTGCCATCCGGTTGAAACAGCAACCTTGGACGGGTAGAATACCCGCCATGACTAGCGACTACATACGCCGTTCCCGTTCCTCGATGGGCATGCCCATGCCCGCGTAGCGCGGGCCCAGTCTCGTTTATCCAAGAATTCGATTCTGCTTGCTAAAACGGCATAATAGTCGCCTGCCAAGGAACGCCGAACGAGCGACGTGGGCGACACGGGATGAAGACATGACCAAACAGCGATATCTCGTGACTTCCGGGCTGCCGTATTCGAATGGCCGGTTGCATGTGGGGCATATTGCCGGCGCCTACCTTCCCGCCGACACGTACGTCCGGTACCGGCGGGCGCGCGGCGACGAGGTCCGGTTCATTTGCGGCAGCGACGACAACGGCGTGAGTACGTTGATCGCCGCGCGCAAGGAAGGCACCACGGTCGAGGAACTGACGGCCCGCTACAATGCACGCCAAGCCGCCGATTTCCAAGGACTTGGCATCGAGTTCGACATCTATGGCGGAACCCACCAGCCGGGCTTCGTCGAGCACCACAACCGATTGAGCCAGCAATTCTTCCGCATAATGTACGATAAAGGGTATTTCACGAAGAAGAAAACGTGCCAGTTATACGACGCGGAAGCCGAACAGTTCTTGCCGGACCGCTACGTCAAGGGCACGTGCTACCACAAGAAGGCCGACGGAACACCGTGCGCATATCCCGAGGCATACGGCGATCAGTGCGAGTCCTGCGGCAGCATGGTCGATCCGATCCAACTCATCAACCCCGTCAGCACCATAACGGGTACGACCCCGGAACCCCGTGAAACCACGCACTGGTATTTACGCCTGGACCAGTTTGAGGACCCAATCCGAGAGTGGCTCGAAAGCAAACGCAACCCGCAGGACGGCTCGCCGCCGTGGCGCGAGACGGTGCTGAACTTCACCCTGGGTCAGATCAAACAGGGACTGCCGGAGCGCGCCATGACCCGCGACCTC
>Ga0180437_10008523_pt1 | contig 12984 bp, 10 predicted proteins | sample SS_ome_4_FD_132410 | JGI IMG/M metagenome (GOLD analysis project Ga0180437, IMG submission 132410) | Hypersaline lake sediment archaeal communities from the Salton Sea, California, USA - SS_3_D_1 metaG | ecosystem: Environmental > Aquatic > Non-marine Saline and Alkaline > Hypersaline >...
GCTGTGTCTCGTCACGTCCGCAAAGCGGACGGAATTGAACGAGCTTGCCAGACTGAGGCAGATCGACCTCGTACAGACGCTTGTCGGGCTCGGGCATCTCATAGACCGGAAGGTCTGCCAGGTTGAAGTTGAATGTGGACGTGTTCCGACAGTCCGGGCACTTCTTGCGGAAGGGAAACATCGGACCGTGAGTCACGAGACGCAGAGCAAAAAACAGGAACGTTCTGTCGCCGACGAGCAGGTCGGGGATGACCCTGACCAGGTCGTCACGGACCTCGATGTCACCGATGCGCTTGATGCACGAGTCGAGCACACGATTCATCTTGTCGCCCTGCGGCACGTTGCGGCTGGCCATGATGTCTTCCTCGACACCGGTCAGGGCCGTCAGCTCGACCTTGCGATGCACGATACCAGCCTCGCTGTCGAAGTAGCCGCACGGAAGATCGAAGATCCCTCGAGTCCCGTTGGCCTCTGTCAGCTGGTTCGTCAGGGCATACTGCACCATGCTCATTCTACAGTCTCCTTCTGCTCACTAGTGGCAGGCACTGTGGCCTCCACGTACATACGCAGCAAGCCTTTCAGTACCTGCGTGACAGTCATGCCCTGCTGGTAGACCTTCTGCTTGAAGTCATCGTATATGTCCCCGTCCAGCCACATATTCGCACGAACGTCGGTACCCTCGTCCTGATAGAGAGAGACGTCCTCGTAGTAATCCTGGTCCTTCATGTACGATGCGACCAGGAAACGGGCGAGGCTGCTGATGGAAGCGTGACCGTTTCTCACGGCGATTGTGCTGCGCACACTCTCGAACAGTTCTCTGGAAAGATACACATTTACCGCCCGACAGGGATCACTCCTCGTGCACAATGAGGCCGCAAACTCGCAGGCCTTGCACAGAAGAATGTAGTTTGTCGGGACGTCATTACCGCCGATCTCTTTGGGCACAACCATACGATGCGCCAGAAATTCTGTGTTACCACAGTTGGCACAACGATCGTCCTCGAGCCGCACGGGCTCCACGTCGACCGCAGACTCACCATTCTGTTGCTCTTCCACTTCCACCCCCTGTCGGGCCACACGTCTGCACGATCCTGTTCTGGACTGTTCACGGCCTCACGGCCTGACACACAGTCTTTGATGTACCACAGGATTCTGTGTGTGACAACAGAAGGCTATCTACTCACCGTGAGTATGAGTGTCTACCTACTCACCTTCACGGATCTTGTAAACACGCACAGCGACACAGGGTCCCTCGGTCTTGGTCGCGTATGCGCTCCGCACGTGCCATTCCACGATCTGCTTGTCGTCTCGGATCACACCAGCTTGCTGCAGAGCATCTGCAACACATTTCAGCACGTTGTCACCATCCGGGAGCGTGCCTCGGTACATGCGGCCCTCCGGATCTTTCTTCCGCAGCAGACGCTTGGGCCGCTCCTTGACTGCCACGACGCAAATCCCAACGAGACCTTCGTGCACAGGGTTGGCTCCGTAGGCCTCCCGAAACGTCCAAGCAGCATCACGCTCCCAGTTCGCGGTCTTCTTCGGCGTGTAGGTGCCGACGTGCCTGCCGCGTTTCACCACTCGAGGCCGCCCCTTACCCACGGGCGAGCCGAGCACGGTGGCGTCCATCAGCAGTGGCAGAAAGGACCAGAGAAGGAACGGTTCCAGAGGCGACAAATCGTGGTACGACAGATCCTCACCAGATCGAACGCGCTCCTGTAGCAGCTCGAGTGTCGTCAATAGATCAACGCCGCTCCCAGATAGCTGAGAGCGGCGCTCGAGGTCACGCTTCTTCTCTAGGGTGCTCATAGCAGGGCTCTCAGGTTGATCTCCTTGCAACGTCTTCCCATTGCGTAGCAGAGAAATCCCAGTCGGTCGAGAACGTCGGGTATGCCGTGCTCGTTGATGAGCCGGATGAACCTGTCCAGCTGGAAGAGCTGGTTGCGCGTGCGCAGCTGCGTGAGAACCCACGACAACTCTTGCGCCATCAGCAGATCCGAACGATGTAGATCCGTCAATTCGAGCGCCAGCATAAAATCGTCCCAGTTCTCGGCCACACGGCGCCAGACCTTACGGCGATCGGTCGAGCACATCAGACGCAGCTCTTCGTGGTCGCCTTCTACCGGTGGCAGACCGCGCATCTCGTGGGCGTACTGTCTCAGGATGTCAAAGGCCTTCTTGTGCCCAACGCCAGCGATGCCCTTCACGTTATCGCCCGCATCTCCTGCAAGCCCGTAGGCCATGCGTATCATGTCCGTCGACCAGTACGGCACTTTGTACGCACGCTGGATGTTGTCGTTGAGCGTCTCAGCTGTGATCAGCGGGTCCCGTGGCGATCTCATGATGCTGACTCGTGGCGAGATCAGCTGCATGAAATCGCGATCGGAAGAGTAGATAATGGCCCTGTCGCTCTTGCGAGCGAGGAAGGCGATGATGTCGTCGGCCTCGACGCCACGAACGCGGACGTTGATGATCCCCATGTTTCCGCAGAGTGCTCGAGCGATGGGAAACTGGTTCAGGATCTCTTCGTCTTTGTCCGAACGCTGCGCCTTGTAGGCAGGATAGAGACGTTCTCGACGATGAGACTTGCCGCCGTCCCACACGATGATAGCCGTGTGGTCGTGGTGCTCCCAGACAGCATCCACGACGCGGTAGTACATGCCGCAGACACCTCCGATGGGGACGCCGTGCTCTGTGTTCGTACCGCGCATGGCAAACGCGCTCGAGATCAGCAAGTTTGCTCCGTCCATCAGCAGAAACCAGTTCTCAGGCATCCTTGCCCCCCTTGCCCTTGCCCTTGCTCTTGGCTTTCGGCTTGGCCTTGCTCTTCGTTTTGGCCTTTGCCTTGGCCTTTGCCTTAGGCTTCTTGGCTTCGGCCTCGACCTCGGCCATCTCCTGATCGAGGCTCTTTGCCCTCGGCTTGCGTCGGCGCGGAGGCTTCTTGAGACCAGCAGTCTTGTACGCCGCCTTCTCGGCCTTGACGAACCGCTTGTAGACCTCGTCACCGAACTTCTTCATCTCCTCGTGGGCGTCCTTGCCTGCGTCCGCGCACCACTCGTACCAGCGTCCGATGTGGTAGAGGTCCTTCATGGCCTCGATCCATGCGGGATAGCGACGCAGCCGATCGTACAGTTCGGGCCACTTGGCCTCGCCATGCACCGTCACCGGACCCTCTGGGAAGTTCTCCGGCAGCTTGAAATATCCACCGCTCTTCTCGTAGAGACCAATGCGTTGACCACACCACTGCAGATCGAACGACAGATCCGGCCCGAACCTGCGGACAGCCTCGCCGTCCTCGTCGAACTCGGTCGGCTTGTAGTCGAATGCAAACATCGATCGTCCGCTGGCCGCATGACGACTCTTGGCCGCCACGATCTCTGCCATAAACCACAGCGATTTTTCTTCAGGATCGTTTGGATCCGGCAGCTCCTCCATGAGCGTGAAGTCGAGCCGTGTCGAGGCAAAGAAACCCGGAGCAGAGCCGGAGCCCGCGGAGCCAGTTGGCTTCTTGTGGTCGATGGCGACAAAGATGCCGCCGCACTTGGCCAACGGCTTCTGGAAGAGCTTGTAGCCGAGTCTCGTGCGTTTCGGAACCTCCATCATGGTGTCCCCGCTGAAACTCTTCCACTCCTCCTGTGACGTCGACAGGCTCGACATGGCGTCCGCAACGAACAGCGGCGTGAGACCATTTCGGACACACGAGACAGTGACACGCTTGGCGTGCTCGAACATGCGCTCGATCGTGTTGGTCTCGTAGGCCTCCATGAAAATCAGGCCCGGCGAAACGATGTCCACCTTCTTTCCGTTGGCTCCACTGAACGGGTTGTCGCCAGGGTCCTCGATCTCCTCACCGTTCAGGTGATACGTTGGCTCATCGAAGTCGATCCCCAAACGCAGCGCCACCTGATCGAGAAACCCTGCCTCGATGTTGTAGTAGACCGTCACCCAGCCAGAGCGCTGGGCGGCACGCAGCATGATGAGCGCAGCCGTCGTCTTTCGGCTCTTCTGCTCGCCGTAGAGCTGCAGGTAAGTGCCACGAGGTATCCCACGACCGCAGAGATCGTCGATGGCAGACACACCGGTGATCAGCCACCGCTCTCGATCCACCAGTGGTCGCACCTTTCTATGATAGCTTCCCATAGTCGTCCTCCTTGAACGCACGATGGACCGAGCACACGCCCGGTCCATGTAACGTCTCACCTCCTCCGATTAGAAGGGGGCCTCAACATCGGGAGCGTCGTCACCCTCTGCCTCTTCGGAGGCCGGCTCCTCGCAGTCGTCCTCGAACGCACACTTGCGGCAGATCGGGTGCATGGGATCCTGCAAACCCTGACCGTAGCAGAGCGGCATACCGCTCGACCCAAGTTCCTTGGTGGGCTCCACCTGGAGACCGCCGTAGGTCTTCGAAGCCTCGGTCTTTGGCGTCTCGACCGGATTGACCTTTGCCTCGGTCTGTGGTGCCGGCTTCGACTTCGACTTGGATGCTGGCTTTGACTGAGCGTATGATCCCGAGGACTCAGGACCCGACGGCGTGGGTTCTGGCATGTTCTGGAGCTCTTCCATGATGGTCCTGGACTCCTGGTCGAGCAGACTCACGCGCCTGTCGATAGCCCCATTGAGTGCCTCGGACACGTACTCCCGATACTCGCGGAGGTTGCGGGCTCCCTTGACCATCTCCATGATGCCCTTGGAGTCCGGCTTTCCGTCTTTGGTCTCGACCAGATGACGGCGGTTCGGATGCACGTTGACAATGAACTTCCGGTTGCCCGTGTCCGGGTCGATGTTGATCTCGACCACGAACTGCATCGCGTTCTTGACTCGACCTGCCGCATTCTCGCCGTACATGTCGCTCGATGAGCTGCGCGAAATGATCTCGTAGAGATCCTTCGACAGAATCGTCAGCACAGGCTCCGGGTCCTGATTGGTGTACCGAGCGGCCTGCTTGATGGCCTCCTGGTAGCCGCGCTGGAAGTTGTCCATCGCCTTCTTGGCCGATTTGCCAGACTGCAGGCGGTTCCGCTCGTCCTCGGCCCAGCGACGCCCCTCTTCGGTGTTCTGCAGCCAGTCTCCCGCATGGCTCAAGGGAAGAATCCAGGAGAGCACACGACGCTTCGTGTACATGCCGTTGCCGGTCATGAACGCCTTGCAGGCCGGATGCTTCCACCCCTGCTTGGTGTTGTCCTTGAACCAGCGGCCCACGTCCCACTTCAGGTTGCAAACCTTGCACTCGCCTCCGAACGTTTCGCGACGGCAGACGTACTGCCAGCCGGGGAACTCCTCCTTGAGGGCCTGCTCGAGGGCCTCGTCCACCGCGCTGATCATGGTCTTCTGATCACGATCTCCTGGCTGATGAACGTGATACACAGCACGCCAGTCCCATGCCGGGCTGCCGTCGGCACGTATGTATCGATGCGGCACAAACTGGAACACCTGCTTGCCCAGCATCATCATGTACCACAGGCCGGCGCCAGACCCGGTCATGCCGAGTCCCGCGTGGCGTTGATCTTCCTCCTTTGACGTCTCTTCCGTTGTGTAGATGTCGTCGAGGTCGAAGTCGCCCCAGTCGTCGTCTTGTACGTTGTGCTCTTCCGACATTTCGTTCTCCGTGTTTGCCTATTGGCGCTTGTTGTTCGGCGTCTCCGCCTTTGTGTCAGTTCTCGTCTGTGTTGATACGTTTTTTTCCAGCGAGCCTGTATGCCTGGCGGAACGGTGTTGGCATCAGCTCATAGGTGCTGTTGGTGATCGCCTGAATCGCCATTTCTCCCGCGAAGATGGCCAGCACCTCGGTGTCTACTCCCTCCATCTCTGTGGTCCCCGACTCCAGCGCCCTCATGACCGCACGCTGATCGTTGACAGTTTGAATGGACATTGGTTTGCGTTTCGCCTTCCCACACATCTTGTGCAGCGCGTCAAACAGATCACGATGGTCCTGCTGTACAAACGGATTTGGATCTCGAGGTTCGTATTTTCGTGTACTCTTCCGCACCGTGCGTAGCACAACTGGCTCGAATCGCATGACCTCTACCATGCACACACCAGCATGAAGGCATGCACGACATTCCTCGCTTTCCGGGTCCCAGTTGCCGCAGCAGTCTGGTCTGTCCGACATCGTCTCATTTGCACTCACATTATACCTCTTACCACTCGTCTACTCCATGATCTGCAGAGCCAAAGGACAGACTTTGTCCGGCAAATCTCTAGTTCGTCACCACATCGTCATCATCCTCGTCGAACGCCTCCTCTAGTGCCTCGATCGCGGCTCCGTGTAAAAGCTTGAGCCCCCTTTCCATATCCTCGATGATGACCGTTGCCAGCTTCGGAGATAGAGAGCTGTCGCGCAGAGACGCACAGAAGGCGTCGTAGGATGAGTTGAAGGCTTTGCCGACTGCAAAGCGGATCTCGTCGTACAGCGTCATGCCGCGTGTGCCTCCCGCCACTTGTCGATGTCGATCAGATTGCCGAGGCTTGGCCCAACGATGACGTCTGTTTCCAGGTCGCAGCGCAGCCACTCTTTGTACTCTTCGGTACGCATCATTTCTCGAGCCACAATGGCTGCCACCGCATCCATTTCTTCGCGTGGCGAGTCGATGACGACAGAGTCGTGCACCGTCAGGATGAGACGCGCATCACAACCGGCCTTCTTCAACTCCTGGTCGACCCGCACGGCGGCCTTGTTTGTAATGTCGCCGGCAGCGCTCTGCGTGGGGTAGTTGGCGCAGTAGCGTCGCAAATCCGACTTCGAGCAGTTCATCGGTATGAGCAGCTCGCGACCGAACGGCGAGACCACATACTTCTGGATGTCTCGAGCCTTGAACCGCGGTCGCCACCAGCGATTCTGCTGCGTCGAGGCGATGGAGTAACCTGTGACCCGCAGCTCATCCATCAGACGATCAATCCAGCGGGCCAGCGTCTTGAAATTCGAGAAGTACCAGTCGACGAATCGCTCGGCGTACTTGATGGCCTCTTCGAACGTGAGACCTCGCTGCGTCAGCTTGACGGCCAGCGTGTCGACGCTCATGCCGTAGACGGTGGCAAAGTGGATCGTCTTACCCTTGTTGCGCTGGTCCTCTGTGACCTCCTCAATCGGGATGCCGTGAAAAGCAGCTGCCACCTCGGTGTGGAGATCGCGCCGCTCGTGAAAGATGGCCAGCAGCTTCTCGTCTCCCGAGAACGAGGCAAAGACACGTGCCTCGGCCTGACTCTGGTCGGCTGAGATGATTATGCCATCGTCCCCGTAGCGCGAGCAGAACTGATTCTTCAGCGTCTTGTCGTCGCGAGGTATCGTGTGCAGGAAGGAGGCCCAGCGTCCCGTGATGGTCCCGTGCACCTTCATCTGATCTCGAACCTGACCGTCTGGACAGGTGCGCTTGCCAATACCGTCTATGTACGTGCTCAGGTATTTCTTGGCATTTTTGAACTCGATTACGTGCGCCCCAACACTGCGTGTCGAGATAGCACGAAGCTTCTCGAGAGCGTCCGTCTTTGTACGGCCACGCGCCAGCATCTTCCGGTAGGCTTTCAAGAGCTGTAGCCCACCCAGATCTCGCTCGCCGGTCTCGGGGTTGACCTCAGACCACGGGTGCTGCACCGAGAACACGTCCCAGTCGGCGCCCTTCATGGCCTTGAGAACGTTGTTGTTGACAGCGTAGCCGTTGTTGTTGCGCTCCGACATAGTCGTGGGCAGTCCGAGGCACGGCGATTCGACAATTTCCTGCTCACTAGTCTCCTCGTTCTTGGCCGTGTGCTTGCCGAACAGCAGACGCGACATGTTTTTGCCGCTCGTGAACTTGAAGTGACGCTCCATTGACGCAGGCGTGAAGGGGACACGATCCTCCACTGGATAGCCGTACTCTTCGATCAGCAGCTGCAGGAAACACGGGTCGTAGTAAAGGTGCATGCCCTCCCTCACGATGCGTCGGACCTGCTTTGCTCGAGCAACCTCGATGGCTGGTGGGTTCGGCGTGAGACCTGATATCTGCATGCGATGCGCCGTCAGAAGGTAGTCCCAGTGCATCTCCAGGATCTCTTGCAGCATCGGGTGCTGCGCCAACTGCTTCAACAGCTGAGCCCGAACGTGCCAGGTCAGTGCCGTGTCGGCCGCGTTGTATCGAGACAACAAGTACCAGTCGACGAACGCAAAAGGCATTCTCTTGTAGCTCGCCATCAGGTCCTTTGCCTCAGCGAGAGCGTCGACGTCCTTGTCCTTGCGGGCCTTGTCTATGCGATCCTTGAACCCCGCCTCCTTGACGCGACGGTGGCCCTCGAGGATCCGCTTGTGGTTGACGTACCCAAAGCTTGAGACCAACGCCTCCAGATCGTGACTCGAAAGGGCTTCAATCAGCCAGTGCAGGATCAACGTGCACCTGACCGGTCGCTCCCAAACCCACTCCTCGCCGAAGATCAGAAAGTACATCACCGCGATGTACTTCATGTCGTAGTCGGCGTTGTGGAACCACAGTCCCTTGCTCACGCACAGTCGAATAAACTCGAAGAAGGCATGGTATATCGCCTCTCTCCGCATGACGCCGCGGAACCCAGGATACCAGACTGGAAACACGTAGCCCTTCTGATCGTCAATGGAGAACGAGAACGACAGGATGTCGGCGTCGGGCGCATAAGGGTCGAGCCCCGTGGCCTCGATGTCGCCGACGATCTCGGTGGCGTCCTCGATGATTTCCTTGGCACTCTCCCACGAGATGATCTCGGTGTCGCGCCAATGCAGCGGAAGGGTTGCGTCCGCACCGACGTCGGCAGAGCGTCTATGATACACCTCGAATAGGCTCTTCTCGGACACCCCAAGAGCCGCACACGTTGCGGGAGGCTGGACCAGGATCGCGTCCGGCAGCTCCTTTGTGATCGGGATCCCGTCGACGATGTCCCAAAGGTTGGCCAACACAAGACGGATCCGCTCGTAGTCCACCCGGTCTCCAGTGCGCAAGATGGCCGCTGGGTTTGTGATCGGCACCACCGGGATCCCAAAGCGGCTGTTGAACTTTCGCCCCATTGCCCCGCGTGCCGAACGCTTGGGAACAAACCAGGCAAACGCGGCCTGGCCCAGCGTGAGAATCACCTTTGGACCAACCTGATAGATGTCGTGCGCCAGCTGCTTGCCGCAGTGCTTCACGATCTCCTGGGTGGGCTCCTTGGCCTCTCGACGACCCTTGGCGTTCACCACGAACGGACGACACTTCACAAGGTTGGTCAGGTAGCTGCGCTGCACCAGCCTCGCGGCGTGCAGCGTATCGCGAATGAAGATGCCTGCCGGACCGGAGAATGGTGTGGCTCGATCGCCAAGACCTGGCGCCTCGCCCACCACCAGGACGTCTGGCGCGTTGTACCACTGGCCCCGAAAGCCCGGCGCTTTGGTCATGTCCTGTGGCTTCACACGAACGTTCTGATCGTACATTGGGCAGTGCTCGCAGCCGGGCACCTTGGTCATGACGATCTGCTGATAGCTCGGCTCCTCGATGCGCGTCCACTTCATACAGTCCTCCTCTACCCCTCCATCCGTAGAGACGGCCTGGACACCAGTTTTCTCAAACAAAAAATGCATCTTGACGGGAACAACGAAATCTGCAGTACTTGCATAATTCGAGGAGCCTCATGCCTCCCAGTACGAATGAGCGCTCTCGACTGCGACAGACTACGCCGTAGTAACCCTACGCACAGGAGCCACAACCATGTCGACGCCGCACCTTCGATCGATCGGTGTTTCCCTACCCAATACACTGCTGGAGTACATCGACTCGATACGGGGCACGCTCAACAGATCCACGGCCATTCGAGCGATCTTGATGGATTGGTACGAGCAGAATGGCTCGTTGCCGAAGATCAGCAGCAAGCGCCGCAAGAATCGCTGGTACGGAATGGACACCAGCGCCAAGCGCAAGGTCATTCGAGCACTGGAGAGCCGTGTAGCGCTGGCGGCATGGATCGCCGGAGACTCGGAAAATCGCCGGCAGATCACCATGAAGAACAAGCCCGATTGGGCAACCATCGAGTACTTGCACGCCTTACCGACGCACGAAGTGATTGTAGAATGATCATCCATCTGGCTGGTCCTTCACACTGGATGATAACGCCTCACGTGGGAGGACTGATTCGGCTGTACCTGTTCGGCCGCAAACGATGGTCGAACACTGCAGCAGACCACGATACCGCTGCAGTGTCCTGACGCAGACGACATCATGCCGCAGCCTGGTCACATTCTAGCGCTCGGCGTGGGCCCGAGTACTACGGCGATCTACGGCCGCCGTCAGGTACTGCCCGACGCCATCAACAAGACCCCGCTCGACGTCTACGAAGTGCACGTGTCTCGACTGGTGCACGCCTTCCAGCGCGGCACCGACCGCTATGACCCTCGCCTGAAGAGGCTCGTGCCGGGACCGCTCGTGCCGATCATCGATCCGCTTTCGGGCACGTTCGACACAGGGATCCTGCTGTACGTCGCGGCCTGGTGGCTGAGCAACGTCACTGACTCGGGAGTGGTGCTGAGCGCCGGCGATCTCCAGCTGGGCATCCGTCACAAAGGTCAGGTCCAGGACGTCGTGTCGCAGTTCTTCCGACAGGTGGCAGGTCTCGGAGAGATCCAGTACACTCCAGACCCGCGACTGAAAATCGAGCAGAGGGACTACCTGCGGCATGCGATCAACGCCTGGCTGCAGAGTCCACGTGGCATATGGCACGCGGCCACAAACGCAGGGAAGACATTTTTGCTTGGGGCGTTGGCGGGGGCGCTGGCGGACAAGCGCTTTCTGATCACCGTACCCCACACGAGATCGGCGCTGGCAGTCCAGGGCGCGGACGACTTCCGCAAGATGGGCCACCGCAGTGTCGGGCTCGTCAAGGGCGGGCCGCTGCGTCGCCACCGCATTGTGTGGGCGGCCATGTCCACCGTCGTCAAGCGCTACGCCGAGGATCCGAAGAAGACCCTGCGCTGGATCAACGGGTTCGACGTCGTGGCCAAGGACGAGTGCCACGAACACTCGGCCCGAGAGGACGCTCTGTACCGACTCATGGACGTCTGGGCACGTCTGGGCATGTCGGGGACGCCCCTGAAGGGGGCTCCTGTCCACGACGCCACGACGGTCGGTACGTTCGGCCCGGTCCTGTACCGGATCAGGAACACCGACCTGATCAAGCGTGGGTTCTCGGCACTACCCCACGTGTACGTGATCACGCTCAACCATCAGAAGCAGACGTTCAACAGCTACCAGGCATTTCACCGCTACATCGTCAAGAAGAACAGCCGCAACCAGATGATCGTGAGGACCGCACAGCTGCTGCGACAACTCGGCCACCGCGTCGTCATCTCGACCAGCAGCGTCAACCCCCACGCCAAGGAGCTTGTGAAGAGGCTCAGCGAGGTGGGCACGGCCGAGCTGTACGACGGCTCACTGGACCCGGAGAAACGCAAGGAGATGCTGATCCGGCTCTCGAAACGCGAGACCGACTACGTGGTCGCCTCGCGCGTGTTCGAGGTCGGAGTCTCCGAAAATTCAATCTCGGCCATCGTGTTCGCAGGCCCGATGGGCAAGGGCACGATGGACATCACGGTGCTGCAGAAAGCCGGGCGCGGCCTCCGCCTGGGTGAGGGAAGCTCGCGGCACATCGTCATCGTGGACTTTCAGGACCACACACAGTTCGGGACGGGACAAGCCCGACGACGCATGGAGGTATGGAGAGGGGATAGGGCATTCGACCTACACATTGCAGAACACGAACATCACTTGCACCGACTGCTGCACAATCACCACGACCAGTGGACAAGAGAGGCGCATGGAAGACCTCCAGAACCAGGCAACACAATTTCTACAGATCAGGCTCTTCGGAGCCCTTTTGGTGACTGACATCCTCAACCAGCACAGGAGCATCATCACCCCGCGCATCTTCTCCACACCGACCTCGAGACGCTGCGCGAACACGCTGCTTCGGCTCTACGACACCATCGGCAAGATCCCCTCGCAGGAGACGCTCTTGACAGAGATCGCTCTTGACCACGAGGGCAACGCCGAGATGTGCACCGCGCTCGTCAACAACGCGCTCGAGATCGACCACCAGGAACTGATCCTCAACTACGGACCGGAGCTGCTGGAGCTGATCGAGCAGACGCACATGCAGGCGTGCCTGACAGAAGCCCTAGACCGCATCAACGACGGCGATAAGGCCGGAGCGTCTGCTGCGATGGCACGAGCCCGTACCACGCAGTCGGCAACCGACCAGGGCTCTTACCTCGACTCCGATCCCACAAACCGCTACGGAAGCAAAGACAAGCTGCAAGGAAGAGGCAAACGCTGGACGTCTGGCTATCCCACTGTGGACCACATTCTGTCGGGCGGTCCGGCAGTTGGTGAGGTGCACGGCTTCGTTGGGCCCACTGGATGCGGCAAATCGAGATTGTTGCTAAATCTCCTGGTGAACGCTGCATTTCATGGCGCGTTCGCGGTCTACGTCTCACTCGAGATCAACAAGGACGCCACAGACGCACGAATCGATGCCATCCTAACCGGCATGCCCACCGATCTGCTGCAGACGCCGAAGGGACAGCGTCGTCTCGCACGCTCTCAGGAGAGGTTGAAAGCCCGCGGCGGCGACGTCTGGACGATCAAGTTCATCCCGCACGCGATGGACATCTCTCAGGTCGGACAGTTCCTGCGTTCGATGCAGCACAAACCAGACGTGATCGCCCTGGACTACATGGAGCTGCTCTCGCCGTCGTCGATGACGGGCTCGGGCAACTACTGGGAGGACCAGGCTCGGATGTACTCGCAGTTTCACGGCATCGTCGAGGAGCTGAAGGCAGTAGGCTGGCTCGCGACACAGCCCACAAAGGGCAAGGTCGAGGGGCTGGACAGCCTCGGCCAGGTGTCCGGCTCCGGGCACAAGAGCGACCCGCTCGACAGCTTCTGGTCGATCTACATCACCGGCGACATGCTCCGCAAAGAGGGTCGATTCGGGCTGTTCAACCTGAAGAACAGATGGGGA
>Ga0180437_10008529_pt1 | contig 12982 bp, 11 predicted proteins | sample SS_ome_4_FD_132410 | JGI IMG/M metagenome (GOLD analysis project Ga0180437, IMG submission 132410) | Hypersaline lake sediment archaeal communities from the Salton Sea, California, USA - SS_3_D_1 metaG | ecosystem: Environmental > Aquatic > Non-marine Saline and Alkaline > Hypersaline >...
AGCTGATAGCAAAGAACAGAAGCTACCGTCGTTTCTTTGAGGAAACGACCATCGAGTACGATACGCTGCGAGAGCTCGTTGACCTGGCGAGACTGTCGGCGTCGGCGGCCAACTTGCAGCCGCTAAAGTATATTCTTTCCTGCGAGCCCCGAAAGAATGCCCGAATCTTCCGTAATTTAGCGTGGGCCGGCTACCTGAAAGACTGGCCCGGACCATCGGAAGGTGAAAGGCCCTCTGCATACATAGTCATCGTCGCTGACAGACAGATAGCTTTCTCTGTCGATTGTGACCACGGAATAGCGGCTCAGAGTATCCTTTTGGGCGCGGCCGAAAGAGGTCTGGGGGGGTGTATCATCGCGTCGGTGCAGAAGGACCGACTCCGTCAGGAGCTGGATATACCCGACCGCTACGAGATACTTCTCGTTTTGGCCCTGGGCAAACCGGCCGAAAGCGTGGTCATCGAGCAAGCGGGGCGCGACGGCGAGATAAAGTACTGGCGTGACAAAGAGGGTACACATCATGTTCCGAAGCGGTCTTTGGACGAGATCATCATCGGCTGAAAGGGCGCCCACTTTACAAACGGAGCGATTTATGACCGACAAGGACAGGCAAATCGAGACAATCGAAATGTTGATCAGGCACGAAGAAAGCATCGGACAGTTGTACAAGGCTTATGCCGAAAGATACGCGGATCATCGCGACTTCTGGCTCGGCCTTGCTGATGAGGAAGGCCGGCATGCCGGCTGGATAAGCGAGCTGTATTCGAAGGTGCGGGACGGCTCGGTACATTTTAACCGGGACAGATTCCAGATACCGGCCATTCAACATTCGCTGAATTATGTGCAAAAGATGCTGGTCAAGTCACAAGAGCCTGATTTCGAACTGATTGAGGCGTTCTCCACGGCCTGGTACATTGAAGATGCTCTTTTGGAAAACAGGTTCTTCGAGGTGTTCGATACTGATTCTGCGGACCTGAAAGAAACCCTGCGCAAATTGGCCGAGGCGACAGAGCAGCACCGGCAGCGAATACACGACGCCAAAGTGGAGAACCAATAACCCTCATTATTTGTCCGACAGACGACGGTTGAACTGAGCCGCAGTCTGCACACTTGGGGAAGGTCCCTTCTTGCATCGGGCATCGAAAAAGGAGTTTGGTGGCCCGAAACATCACGATAGTGCAAAAACAGCGACAAATCCCGATTATTACTCTTGCATTTGTGCTCCGGGTTTGTTTCAATATCGCCTCCTCGGGCATCCTGCCTGCGAATTGTGCGGGTTTGTCTGAGCAACTGCTTGTGTGAAAAGACTTTACGGGAAATTGCTGTATATTTTGAGAGGACCGTTTATGAAGCTTGACCCGACCAAAATGAAGGATTGGCAGATTGCCGAAGCCGCGGAACAATCTATGAAACCGGTGGGCCAACTGGCCGAAGAGCTGGGGCTAAAGGACGAAGAGCTGCTTCCTATGGGCCGGCAACTGGCCAGGGTGGATTATGCCCTGACGTTGGAGCGCCTCAAAGGCAACCCGACTGCAAAGTACATCGATGTCACCGCCATAACGCCTACGCCTCTGGGAGAAGGAAAAACGACCACCGCAATCGGCCTGATTGAAGGCCTCGGCAAACTCAATAAACGAGTAACCGGTGCTATTCGTCAGCCGAGCGGGGGACCCACCTTCAACATCAAAGGCTCCGCTGCGGGGGGCGGCCTGGCCCAGTGCATCCCCCTTACACCGTTCTCCATCCGACTTACCGGTGACATTGACTGTATCACAAATGCGCACAATCTGGCGATGGTTGCTCTGACGTCCCGGATGCAGCATGAGAGGAATTACGATGACGAGAAGCTGGCCCAAAGAAATCTGAAGCGGCTTGACATCGACCCTAATCGTGTTCAGATGAGATGGATTATGGACTTTTGCGCACAGGCGCTGCGGAATATCACCATCGGCAAGGGCGGCAAGATGGACGGCTATGAGATGGAATCGGGTTTTGCGATTTCGGTCTCCAGCGAGCTTATGGCCATACTTGCTCTGGCCAAAGATCTCAAGGACCTGCGCGAAAGGATAAGCAAGATCGTGGTGGCCTATGACAAGAAAGGCAATGAAGTGACCACCGCCGACTTGGAGGTTGACGGCGCGATGACGGCCTGGATGGTCGAGACGCTCAACCCGAGTCTGCTCCAGTCCATCGAGGGCCAGCCGGTATTTGTCCACGCCGGTCCCTTTGCCAACATTGCCGTGGGGCAAAGCTCCATCATCGCCGACCTGGTGGCCACCAAGCTTTCCGATTACCATGTTACCGAGAGCGGTTTCGGGGCCGACATTGGCTTCGAGAAGTTCTGGAATCTCAAGTGCCGCATGTCGGGCCTGCATCCGGACGCAGTCGTTATTGTCGCGACCATCCGAGCTTTGAAAATGCATGGGGGCGGTCCCACTGTCAAGCCGGGCCTGCCGCTCGCGGAGGAATACACCAGAGAGAACATCGAACTGGTCGAGAAAGGCTGTGAAAACCTCATCGCACATATTGAAACCGTCAAAAAGAGCGGCGTGAAACCCGTCGTATGCATCAACAGCTTTTACACCGACACGAAGGACGAGATAGAACTTGTTCGCAAGGTCGCCGAGCAGAACGGCGCTCTGGTGGCATATTCGGAACACTGGCTCAAGGGTGGTGACGGCGCCATCGAGCTGGCCGAGGCCGTTATCGAAGCCTGCCAGGAAAAACACAAGTTCAAATTCCTCTATGAGCTTGGCACGCCCCTTAGAAAACAGGTGGAACTTATCGCTACCGAAGTTTACGGCGCCGACGGCGTCGAGTACACGCCCGAAGCTACCGAGAAAGCGGAAGCTCTCGAAGCGAATCCGGACTTCAAACAATTCGGTACGTGCATGGTCAAGACACACTTAAGCCTGTCGCACGACCCGGACATCAAGGGCCGGCCGAAGGGCTGGAAGCTGCCTATCCGTGATTTCCTCGTTTACAAGGGTGCGGGCTTTGTCGTGCCGCTGGCGGGGGCTATAAAGCTGATGCCCGGTACAAGCTCCGACCCGGCTTTTAGAAGAATAGATGTGGACCTGAAGACCGGAAAAGTAACGGGTCTGTTCTGACGCTAAACCGAAAGTTATCAGCTACGGTTCTGGCCCGGATATAAACTGATACGGAGAATCAATATGGCTGCTAAAATTATCGATGGCAAACAAGTCGCTGAAAGCATGCGAGCTGAACTGAAGGAAGAAGTTGCGAAGTTAAAGCAGGAAGGTATTGTTCCGGGGCTCGGCGTCGTGTTGGTTGGCGAAGACCCGGCGTCGAAATCCTACGTCACGGCCAAGGAGCGAACGTGTGAGGAGCTGGGAATCTACTCCGATGACAACCGTCTGCCAGAGGACGCCACGCAGCAGGAGCTGCTGGCGTTAATCGACAAAATGAACAAGGACCCGAAGATAAACGGTATCCTCGTTCAGCTTCCGCTGCCCAAACACCTTGACGAGGCTGAAGTGCTGCTGGCCATCAATCCGGACAAGGACGTTGACGGCTTTCACCCCACCAACATCGGGAAAATGGTGGCCGGACAAAAGGCTTTTCTGCCCTGTACTCCGCACGGAGTCATTCAACTTCTAATCCGCAGCGGCGTCGCAATCGAAGGCTCTCACACGGTAATCGTGGGAAGAAGCAACATCGTCGGCAAGCCGCTGGCCAATATGCTCATCCAGAAGGCGCCGAACCGCAACGCCACCGTCACCGTCTGCCACACGCGCACCAAAGACCTGGCCCACCATACGCGACAGGCGGACATTGTCGTTGCCGCCGCCGGGCGACCCAACACGGTCACGGCCGATATGATAAAGGATGGCGCCGCGGTAATTGACGTCGGGGTCAACCGTGTTGAGGATGTGACCAAGAAGAGAGGCTACCGGTTGGTAGGCGATGTGGATTTCGAGGCGGTCAAAGAAAAGGCAAGTTTGATTACGCCTGTTCCCGGCGGTGTGGGACCGATGACCATTACGATGCTGATGTATAACACGGTCGAGTCGGCCAAGAAGGCGGCGGGAAAGATTTAGGGCGGAATACCGCCATTTCGAGCGCAGCGAAGAATTTGATTTTGAATTCCACGCTGTAGCTTTTCTGCTCGCCTGCTGAGTGTCCTGAGAACCAAGGGAGGCGTGCTATTGGCTTTCTTATTCGCTTTTCTTTTCCTTGGGCTTCAACAGGTCTTTGAGGCCCTCGGTAATGTCTTTGCCGAGGTCCGCGCCCCCTTTGAGAATCTTGCCCCCTTCATCCAGCAAGGCTCCCGACAGCGCCCCGAGTCTTTTGAGCTGGTCGGACAGCGGACCAATAATCTCGTCAGGCAGCACGCCCGCTCCCTGTTCGGCTATGCCGCCCGCAAGGGCGACGAGGATTTTGCCCGATAATGCCGCGACATCCAGTTTGTTGTCTGCGCCCAAATCGGTCATCTTGATGGGTTTGAGTTTGAGGGTAACGGTATCCAACTTGCCCGGGACGGGCAGCAGCTTGACCCTGACCGTTATATCGGAAAGCTCGAGATTATCTATGTGCAGTTTCTTGCCGGAGGGTTCTTGCTCGGTTTCTCCTGCGGCCGGGATAGACTTTATTATGTCCTGCAGGTTGTTGCTTATTATCCCTTTTTGCTCCAGGACCAGATTTGCGCCGGCCAGCTTGATGTCTGTTATATTGACGACATCGCCCAGCAGTGATCTTATGTTGACCGCGACATAAGCGTCTTTTAGCTCAAGCAGCTTCTCATGCTGATAACCGGGCGGGTTGTCTATAGCAAGGTTTTCAAGGCCGATGCTGCCTCCCAGAATCGAGAGGTCCACATCCTGTACTTTCACTCCTACGTTCAAAGCCTTGCTGCCCGCCTTCTCGATTCCAATCTTAACTGCGCGGTCGGCGAAAAGGTGTATTGCCACGGCCACCACAATCACAAGTATTACGACGACCAGGAGCACTATGCGTACTATTTTGAATGGTTTTTTCATTTTTCCAGCCCTTTCAGAAACCGGCAGCGCAGTATGTCGGCCGGCGGTTGGCATTTGACCATTTACTTTTTGCAGCGCGCCGAATTCGCCGCACGCTAATCGACATTATATCATATCCCCTCGCGGGATACATATCTTAGAAGTTCACGCCCACGCCGAGAATGTACTTGGTATCGGTACTGCCCTTGTCTATGGCTGGTGTCGAGTCGTAATTGAATATGACCTTGAAATTGGTGAACATACTCCTGGTGAAGTTGGCGCGAATTTCAGCGGTGGAAGTCAGAAAATAATCGGAAAACTGCTCCAGGCTCGGATAGTAGGTCAGGTCGTTGATGAACTTGACTCTTTCTGCGAGCTTCTTATCGAAATGATAGCCGAGCTGAAGGGAAGTTTCGCTGCTGCTGTCGGTCTGGTTGTCGAATTTTTCGTAGAGTGAAGCCAGACCGACCTCGGTCGAGAAATTCATTTCTTCCGACTCAATCCACTGGTACCCGCCGCCGCCGCCCACAATCACCCGGCGATCGAGCTGAGCAATACTGTCCTTTTCGTAACGTCCGTCAAGATAGCCGTAGAGCTTTTTGGTGAAGAAGTAGTCATATTTTGCTCTCGCGCGCCACCAGTCCTCGGTCGTCACTTTCTCGCCGGTGTCCGGGTCTTTCTGCCGGGCCCTGGCGTAATCGGCCCCCAGTTGTGTCCGGTCCTTCTCGGTTCGCTTCCTGAGATTGGCGCTGGCGGTCACAGCATCGGTCCTTGTATTGCCGTGGGTGGAAGTGGCCCCAATCGAGATATCCCCCGACCACCTGGGCACAGGCTTTGCCGGCGGATTAATGGAGGCGATGGCTGCAATGTCAAATTGCTGCGCCTTCAGCGCCTTCTCGCCCGTTACAGAGAATTGCCCCGGCTGGGACTTGGATATCTGCTCGCGCAGAACGGTTCCGTCGCTTAGATGGATCTCTATGGGCGCATCACTGCTCAACGTCTGGACGTTTGATATCTCTATGGTCACCGTACCGGCAAGCTCTGATTCAAGGACCAGCTTGCCGTCGACAAGATGTTTCACTTTGCCCGTCAGGCGGTCTCCGTTCTTCAAGACGACTTCATCAGCGCCTGCTGTGCCGCAGAATCCAGCCAGACAAATCATCAGCACAAATCTGCAGTAATTCATAATTCATCCTTTCAAATATCCATGCACTCGTCTGCCAAAGACTCAAGCCGTCAGAGCCTTTTTCGGGCCGTCATTTTTTATATGAACATCGCGCTGTGGATATGGTATCGATATGTCATTCTTATCAAGAGCAAGCTTCACCTTGGCGGTAATGCCGAAATAAACGTCCCAGTAGTCCGCCGCTTTGACCCATGGACGAACCACAAAATTGACGCTGCTGTCGCCGAGCCCTGAAACCGCCACGGTGGGCGCGGGTTCAGGAAGGACCCTCTCGTCACCGGCCAACACGCCTTCGATTACGCTTCTTGCGCTGTTGATATCATCTTCATAGGAAATCCCTATAACCAGATCCACGCGTCTGGTGCCGTTGGCGGTGTAATTCATTATGTTTCCGCCGGTAAGCTGGGCATTTGGGATTATGACGCGGATGTTATCCGGAGTGTTGATAATCGTGTTGAAGATTTGAATTTCCTGAACGATTCCTTTGACTCCAGCCGCCTCGATGAAATCCCCCACTTTGAACGGACGGAATATTACCATCAGAAAGCCTGACGCGAAATTCGCCAGCGAGCCCTGCAGGGCCAGCCCGACCGCCAGGCCCGCCGCACCTATAACCACGGCAAACTGCGCTGTCGCTACTCCCGCCGTACCCAAAGCAGCGATCACCACCACAACTAATATTCCAATGTGCGTCAGATTCTTCGTGAAAGTCGCGATGGTCTTGTCGATATGCGCCTTGAGCATGGCCTTTTCCACCATCCGCCCTGCCACCCCAGCGAGCCACCGGCCCACCAGAAAGATTACGAGAGCCCCCAAGGCTTTCAGGCCGTACTGGGCTAGGTTGTCATAGATTGTCTTTAACATCGCATCGAAATTCATATCAACCCCCTTTCAAAAAACAGCAGCCGGGTTCAAGCACGACAACCGGCCAAGCCCCCGGCTGAGAGCTGCCGGTCATACGCACGCTTGACATCTCCAACTTGGACAATTTGCTTTAGTTTACCTTGTCCCACTATAACTTGCCAAGGCTTGCCCAGGAACAACTTTCTTGCCCCCAGGACCCAATTTGATATTATAGCTGGACGAAGGCCTATGGACACGATTCTTTACCTTATATCGGGGTTTCTGTTTCCGATATCGCTGGCGGCGCACATCTACGTGAGGGTGCGGCTGCGTCCGAAGCCGGGCTCCGACCTCGATGAATACTACCACGAATTCGAGGACCAGCACCCTGCTTATGCAAGATACCTCAAATGGTCAAGAATTACTTTCACAGGCCTTGTCATCAGCATGTTGCTCTTGTTCATTGCTGTAGCCATCTAAGTCCCTGGCGGACACGGCCTGCTCATTTACCTCTGCGACGCCCAACCAGCCTATAATACCTGCCATCTTACAGATCCACGCTCCGGCCGGGCTGCAGCACGATAACTTCGCAATTTGCCATCTTGGAAAACCGCTCAGCGTCGCCCGCACCTCCCACAATGTCCCCCCAGTGGTACGGGATCGCCTGCTTGGGCTTAATGCGCTCCACCGCTGCGGCCGCCTCTTTCGCATCCATCGTATACGTTCCTCCCACCGGTAGCAGTGCAACATCAATGTCGCTCAGTCCCCGCATCTCGTCCGTCAGGTCGGTGTCGCCGGCATAATAAATCCGCTTCGACCCAATCTCAACAACGAACCCCAGCCAGTTGCTCCTTTTCGGATGGAACTGTTTGGCCGGATTGTATGATGCCACACCGGTAACTTTGACGCCGCCGATGGTCGCCGTCTCACCGGGCTTTATTGACTGTCCCTTTCCTTCCTGCGCAATAACGTCGCTCGGCCCGACCGTTTTCGTCCCGGCTGCACTGACTTTTGCGATATCCTCCGTCGAATAATGGTCGTAATGGCTGTGGCTGACCAGCACCACGGTCGCGTCGTGTGAGGCAGCGCTGAGCTTCCAGGGGTCAATGTAAACAACCTCACCATCTGCCGTAATCTTGAAACTTGCATGTCCCAGCCATTGTATTGTGACAGGCATATAGCCTCCTTTGTCGGCTCTTGATGGCGCTTGGCGCAAGCGGCGGTTAATTTGTCAGACCCGCGATTGCGGCGCCAATCAGCGTTGCCTTTTCAATCTTCACAATCTCGTAGTATCTCTGTCTGGCGTTCTCCAGATACTTCTTTAGATAGTACTCGACCCTTGTTTTGAGAGATTTCAATTCATAAAAAGTCGTGCCTTCGGCAACGATGCAGACGGGCGCGCATGGGTTATCGCCCTGTTCGCTCTTCAGGACCATCGAAGACAGATTGATTGCTGTGAGTTTTGCGGCCCGCTCGATGAGGCGGTCAATCAGGTAATACAGCGCGACCACATCTGTCTCGGTGCCGCCGCTGAGGGCAGACGCCAGAGGATTGTCGCCGCTTGTCGGAGAGTACATAAATTCATTTACGTCCTTTGTGTCGATTTGGTTAATGGTTGTGAGACTTTCGCCGACGCCTTTGCTGAAAAGGCCGTCTTCGGCCGCAACGCGAGCGCAGTGCAGACACAGGGGCCCCAGATATGCGCCTGAAATCATCTTTTCAAAGGTGCTCATTCCCGGGTCTAAGGTGGATTCGTCGAATTGGAGGTCGATGGCGCCCCTCGGCGCTTTGCCGAAGGCGCCGGACTCAACGTTTATTATCTGGGTCTTTGTCGGATCGAGGTCCTTGGTTTTCGTAATGTTTTTGTTCTGCTCTATATAACAGCAGTTGGTTCCCGTACCCAAGATGAAACCCACATAAGAGGAAAAAGTCCTGTTGGCAAAGCCCGCTCTGCCGGCCAGAAGCGTAGCTACGGTGTCGTTGAGCAGCACAACGTGCTTTTTCTGCTGGTGTCCTGATTTTTTGATAGCGGCCGCCAGGTTCTCGCCGACGATTTCGCCCTGGACCTCCGGCGCCATTATTTCTTTTGAGAAGCGGATAAGTCTTCCGTCTTTGTTGGGAAGGATTTGGGCCGGATACGAAAAACACAGGCCAATCTTGCTGCTCGCATTGACAACCTGTTCCAGGTACTGGGCCATTATTGCGAAGAAGCGTTCTTTACTGACCTGCTCTTTTAGGCCGGGCATCGAGTATGACTGTGAATTCTCGAAAACCGCCTTGCCATTGCCATCGAAGTAGACGGTGGCCACGCGGAAGTTCGTGCCGCCGGCGTCAACGGCGATAACCGGCTCGTTCGCCGGGACGTCCGGGTCGGTCTCTATATAGGTTGGTATCATTTGCAGCGAGCTTTCCTGTGCCGCCAGACCTTTTTGCATCTCTTGCAAAAAGACGCCGCAGCTCCGGTCAATATCGATGTCCTCGAAGTCCATTTGGTACTTCTTGAGGAAATCTATGACTTTGTTTCTTTTGTCTTTCACGAGACAACCTCGTTTGTCACGACGTGGAAGTCCGCTCAGTCGGGATAGCCGTTGGGGTGCTCGCTGTGCCATTTCCACGCGGTGGCGACTATCTGTTCGAGCTCGGGGTGTTCGGGCTCCCAGCCGAGCTGCTGCTTTGCTCTTGTATGGTCGCAAGTCAGTACTGGCGCGTCGCCCGCCCGACGTTCGGCTTGCACAACCTTGAAGTCCCTGCCCGAAACCCTCTTGACGGTTTCCACAACGTCAGTAACCGAATAGCCCTTGTTATTGCCGAGATTATAAATTATCTCGGAATCGGTCCGTAGTCTGTCCAGCGCCAGCAGATGGGCCTTACACAGGTCCTCGACGTGAATGTAGTCGCGGATGCAGGTACCGTCCGGCGTGGGATAGTCGGTCCCGTAGATATCGAGCTGACTACGTTTTGCCATTGCGGCCTGAATCGCCAGCGGTATAAGGTGTGATTCGGGCCGGTGGTCTTCGCCCAAGGTGGAATTGTTTCCCGCGCCGCTGGCGTTGAAGTACCTCAACGCCGCGTATCGAAGTCTGCCGGTCCGGCTTTGGTAGTGACACATCTTTTCCGCCGCCAGCTTGGTTTGGCCGTAAGGGTTTATGGGCTGGGTCGGCGAGTCCTCCTTCACCGGCATTTCCAGCGGCATTCCGTACACAGCAGCGGTACTACTCAAAACAAATCTTTCCACATGTGCGGTTTCCATGGCCGACAGCAGCGTGTGGGTGTTGCAGAGGTTGTTGCGATAATATTTAAGAGGTGTGAGCACGGATTCGCCGACCTCGATTGAGGCGGCAAAGTGCATCACCGCTTCGATTGCATATTTTCTGAGGGTCTGGACCAATAAATGATATTCGCCCAGGTCGCCCCGGATTAAGTGCGTTCCTTGTATCGCGGCCGTGTGCCCTGTGCTGAGATTGTCAAATACTGTCGGCTCGTGTCCTTCGGCGGCCAACATTGCCGTCATATTGCTTCCGATGTATCCGGCGCCGCCGCAAACTAATACTCTCATAGATTCACTTTATCCTGCATTGTTTTGGTTTGTGCCGCTAATTTCCTTTCTATGCGCTCAAGGATTCTTGCTGCGAGCTTATCATCCTCGCCCAAGTCTATCCACCCTGCTTGCTTTCTTTGGCCCGGGCCCAATTCGAGCCTTTGCATCCTTGACGTGCTCTTTGAGAACATCATGTATGCGCGTGTGGTACTGCTGAGGTGGCGCTCCGGCAGAGAGAGCCGCTGCACCCTAACCTGGCAGCCGATGCACAGCTTGTCATCTTGGCGGCTCACGTTCAATTCGGCTGTTCTTCGGATGCTATGCAGGTTCGCCTCTGTCCGGTTGAAAGTGCCGACGTTGTCGCAGCGCCAGAACTCGAAGAACTGTGCACCCGACAACGGCTGGGTTCGGATGTATCCGCGCTCGGTGTCGGCCTTTTCTATAACGAAAAGCATCTCGCCAATTGTATTTTGGGCAGCCTCCATCGCCGCCGCCCGGTTCGCATCGGCGGCGCATATCTGCGTCACCGTTTGAGGCCGCTGCGTATGTGCACACCCGGCCAGTAAGAACAGGGCAACAACGGCGCTGCTGTATAATGAGATCCCATTCATCTGTCGTTATCTTTCTGCTATTGGTTGCTGTCAGGTTTGGGCTGATTATATAGAGCGACTGCATATCGCTCAAGCGGGAAGTTTCTTGATGACAACCGTGGCGAGGAACCAATATGTAGCTCGGTCTAAGGTCCTGAGCTTATGGTGACGGTGGTGGTTCCGATGAAGCCTCCCCAGTCCTCATAGACCTCGAGCGTGTAAGTGCCGGGTGCGAACGGCCCGAGCGTCGCCGCCACCGGATAATCGCAGATGCAAAAACAGAAGGTCGTTGTGTGCTCAATTTCATATATCGTGATAACGTTGCCTTCCACCGCCATTTCCAACTCGAGTTCATCGGCACAGCAGTTAGCAACCATAATATCCTCGAAATGGATGTATTGGCCCTCAACCGTCACCGTGAACCGCGTCGATTCCGAATGTTGGGCCAGTGCGGACGCACCCGCTTGGGAGTTGCAGTTGCCTATTTGGTAGCTGATGCCCGGCTCGGGCGGGGTCATCTGTGGCCAGTCGGATGCAAGCAGGGCGAAGATGGCATAATCGACGAGGTTGACAGACTGGCTTCGGTCAAGGTCGCCGGGGATGCACTGGCCGTTCTTAAGCCAATAATCTACGAGCACGCGGAGGTCCTTTGTATCTACATGGCGGTCGTTCGTCAGGTCGGCTAAGAAAGCCCAGTTTTCAGGGCTCTTACTGGCCTGAGCGGCGCCGCCATAGGCCCCCATATTGATTCGGTTGCCGTTGGGGTCAGGCTCGTCGCCCGGGTCACAGCCCGGATTTCCCGCATCGATACACAGGCTTGTGTCGGAATCTATCACCCAGCTTTCACTATTTAGGTCCCACCGACCCGCCTGCGATTTCACGTGATAATCAGCGTTGCACGGGTCGGCAAAGCACGGGTCCGCGTCGATGTTGCCGGGGCCCCAATGAAGTGTGCAATTGAAAGGGTCAACCTCTACGCTGGCTTGCCCGCCCTGCACATCGCTGTATGAGACAGCAAGGTCGGCGGCCGCGGGGAGACCCACGAGGGAAGCGGCCAGGACAATCTCAGTGGTATTATCGCGGAGTATGCAATTTGTTATTGAGGCTTCGTTTACGGAGTCACAAGTGACGCCCACTTCTGAGTTGCCCGATATTGTGCAACTACGGATCCGTGCACTCCAAATCACGTCTGCAGAACCACCAAGGCAGCAGATACCGTCCGGGGTGTTCACGGTGATCACGGAGTTGCTGATGTTGACCGGTCCGTTGGAATAGATACCTCCCCCCCGAGAGCCGCAGTGATTGTCTGAAATAGTGCAGTTACTAACAGTGGGTGTGCCCTGATAACCAGTGAACAAGCAAATACCACCGCTGGACCAAACGGCCGAATTGCCCGATATAATGCAATGGCTAAAGGTCGGATTTTCGTTGCCGCTGTAGTAAATAGCGCCAACATCCTGAGCTGACGAGTTATTCGTTATGAGACAGCCATCGACTGTGGGGCTTCCCTGCCAGAAGTTAAGTGCACCGCCCCAGTAGGTTGCTGAGTTTTGAGTCATGCTGCAGTTGAGGAGGGTGGAGTTGCTATCTTGGGCGGAAATCGCACCGCCAAAACGGGCCGTGTTTCCCCGAAAGATGCAATCGGCGATCCTGGGAGAGGCATGGTCACTGTAAATGGCGCCGCCATGGCCGGTGGCATAACCTCCGGTGATGGTCAAGCCGTCCAAGACTGCGTTTGCATCCTCGCCGCCGTGGAAGTGGAAGGCCCGGTGCGGTTCTTCTGGCGTGCCGTTGCAGTCAATGACGGTAGCTTCTACTACATTTGGGTCATTCGGGTCTGTGCTTCG
>Ga0180437_10008532_pt1 | contig 12981 bp, 9 predicted proteins | sample SS_ome_4_FD_132410 | JGI IMG/M metagenome (GOLD analysis project Ga0180437, IMG submission 132410) | Hypersaline lake sediment archaeal communities from the Salton Sea, California, USA - SS_3_D_1 metaG | ecosystem: Environmental > Aquatic > Non-marine Saline and Alkaline > Hypersaline > Sediment...
CTCATACCTCAGTTGTATTTATGCCGCCCCAATCGCGCAACCCCACCAATGGGGGTTAGTTCGTGGCTGCAAACAGAAAACCAATCTGGCCCGAATCCCGACCAATTCCCGGCGTTTACACACAAATCCGCTGCTGAAGCCCAAAAAAGCTCGGTTTAGCCGCGACGCCGAAGGCTCACGGCACAAGGGCAGCGCGGCCGCCGAAGGCTCGCAGCAAGCCGCCTTTGGCGTTGCGAAGCCCGCTTGCTACACTGGGTATGCTGGCGGCCAAGGCAAGACGAGAATCCTCTCACCACGGAAGGAGCATACGATGGCCAGAGTTCAATCCCGCGGCGCCTGCCTGGGTTGCGGAAAAACGTTCACCAAGTCGGGCATGGCCCGGCACCTGGCCGCGTGCGAGGCGGCGGCCCGCGTGCGTCCCGAGGTTCCCTCCGGATTTACCGGGCGCAACCGGAAGGACAAGCCGGGGCTCATCTATCGCATCGCGGTCGAGGGACGCGACGCGAACGCCTACTGGATGATCTTCGAAGTGCGGGCGGCGGACCGGCTGGAGGTGATCGACGAGTTCCTCCGCGATATCTGGCTGGAGTGCTGCGGGCACCTCAGCGACTTTCGCTTTCCGGCAGCGGAACGGGCGGCGCGGGCGAGGGCCTCGCGCGGCTTCGACGAGATGGTGCAGTCGCTTGTCCGGGGGGTTCCACCGGGCGGGCCGTTTGGCGACTTCTTCGATGAACCGGGCGCCACGCTGCAAGACTCGATTCAATCGCGCGTCGACAAGGGGGACCAATTCATTCACGAATACGACTTCGGCTCCACCACCGAGCTTTCGCTGAAGGTGCTCGACGCGTTCACGGGGAGCATGACCACCCGCAGCGTGCGGCTATTGGCCCGCAACGACCCGCCGGAAATCCTCTGCGCCTGCGGCCAGCCCGCGACGAAAGTCGATTCCGAATACATGTACGAAGACAACGCCTGGATGTGCGACGCCTGCGCACAGAAGCACGCCGAAGACGACGAGGTCTATTTGCTTCCCGTCGTCAATTCACCGCGGGTAGGCGTGTGCGGGTATTGCGGACCCGAGCATTGACACCCTTGTCGCGTTGGTCGCCTTGGTCGCCCAAAGGTTTCGCCATCCCGCTTTTTGCACTACCATCAATCGGTGGAGGGCTCGCCGAACCTGTCCGGCGGCGGTGAGTCCTCTCGAATATGAGCCATCGCTCGAATGACGATAGCGCCGCCGCGGCCCGGCCGGCGGCCGATCCGCCTGTGGAGCCCGACATGGACGACATCCCTTTCGGTTTCGGCGAAGAACGTGCGCCCCGCCGGCGGGGCGCCGCCCCGGTCATCCCGGCCCCGCCCGAGCCCCGCTGTTTCGAGAACGACGACGAACTCCTCGACTTCGCCCAAAAAATGTTCAAGGCCCGCCGGGCCGTCTCCGAAACCGAAGACGAGGCGTGGCTCGGCAAGGCCGACCGCAACAGCCTTACGCGGCTGAAGCGGCGGGCCCGCCAGTGGACCCGCTTCTGGCACGACTCCTTCAGCCGGTCGGCGGAAAAGTGCCATTTGGTGGCCCGCTGCCAGAAGCGGGAACTTGTCGCGTTCGAGCGGGAACTCGTCGCCCTGTTGGCCGCCCGCGAACTGGGGCTGGCCGAGCGCCACGGCGAGACGAACCTCGATTTGCTCAATACGCTGGGCGTGCAGGGCCGCCGGCGAATCGAGGCCCTGCGGATGCTCTCCGAGGAAGGGCGGCTGGCCAAGAGCGAAATGGTGGCCTTCGCCGACGTGGACGAAGACATCGCCCGACGCACGCCGATCCTCGACCCGTCGGTCACCGAAGGCATTCTCTTTCCACAGGAAGAGAAGAAGCCCCGCGGCCTGGACGTAGAGAACGAAAGCGACCTGTACGCGGAACTCGAACCGCTTACGCACCTGCTCTCGCGGAAAAACGACATCCTCGACACCCGCTACGGCTTCTCGAGCGAGACGGAACTGTTCAAGATCAATCGCCGCATCGAGCGGATCGTCATGCGGCTCTTCACCACCCTGCAAGAGCGCCCGGACTGGGCGATCAGCAAGCTGCTGAACGGGATGCCGCACCCGCTGCAGATCATGGTCCTCACGCTCATCGGCAAGGAGGTGGGGCATCTGACCGCCGACAACGACCTGTACACCGGCGGCGGCCTGGCCCGGGCCGCGGCCGAGCAATCGGGACTGGTCTCGCGGATGTTCGTTTTTCTGAGGCCGGGCGCCCGGCTGACGCAGGAAGGCGTCATCCAGGCCTGCGACGCCTCGAGCGAAATGCTCTCCGACAATCCCGGCGACCTGGAAACGGCCGAGTTCGAATTGACGACCAAGAGCATCGAGCGGCTCGGCCTGGGCAAGCAGCTTATCAAGCAGCGGAAGGGCGCCTTCCAGCCGCGGCCGGCCAAGGTGCAACTCGACCACCTGGTGCTGAGCGACGACGTGCGGCGGGCCCTCGACCTGACCATCGCCCAAATCGAGCACGGCGAGACGATGCTTTCGGACTGGGGGCTGGGCAAGCTGGTTCCGTACGGCCGCGGAGTGTCGCTGCTCTTTTCCGGCCCGCCCGGCACGGGCAAAACCGCCACGGCCGAGGCCCTCGCCCACAAGCTCAACCGGCCGATCATGGTGGCCGATTATTCGCGAATTCAAAACTGCCTGGTGGGCCAAACGGAGAAGAACATCGTCCGCGTGTTCCGCGAGGCCCGCTCCCATAACGCCGTCCTCTTCTGGGATGAGGCCGACGCCATGTTCTTCGACCGCGACGACGCCCATCGCTCGTGGGAAGTGCGGGACGTAAACATGCTGCTGACGGAACTCGAAAAATTCGACGGCGTATGCGTGCTGGCGACCAACCGGGTCATCACGCTGGACAAGGCCCTCGAGCGGCGGATCGCCATGAAGATCGAGTTCCAGCGTCCCGACCGGGCCACCCGCGAAGGCATCTGGAAGAAACTGCTGCCGGCGGAAATGCCGCTGGCGGAGGACGTGAATGTTTCCCGCCTGGCGGAATACGACTTGACCGGTGGCGAGATCAAGAACGTGGTGCTCACGGCGGCCCGGCTGGCTCTGCACGACCTCCCGTCGTCGGACGATTCCGCCTCCACGGTGACCGCCGCCCACTTCGCCACGGCCATCGACATGGAGCAAGGGGGGCAATGGTCGAAGAGCCGCCGCAAGGCGATCGGCTTCGGCGCCACCCGGCAGCAAGAAGAGGCGGGGAACCGAGTCGTGGCTCACAATCCAACGGTGAAGACATGATCCAGCGTTCACGACAACCATCGGCAGATATGTCGCGTCTGTACGCAACCGATGAAACCGGCTGGCTGGAGGCGACGGCCACCCTTGTTGACCAGGGGCGCTACGAACAGGTCGATCACCAACATCTCGCGGAGTTTCTCAGGGACATGGCCGCTCGCGATCGCCGGGAAGTGTTGAGCCGTCTCGAAGTTCTCTTGACGCATCTTCTCAAGTGGGAATATCAGCCGAAACAGCGCTGCCGGAGTTGGCTCGCCAGCATGATTGAACAGCAACACCGCTTGACCGATCTCGTGGCGAGTGGCTCTTTGAAGCGACATGCGGAGGAATCCTTCGAAAAAGCTTTTGCGCGGGCCGCCGCCGCCGCGGCGGCCCAGACGGGGATGCCGCAACAGACGTTTCCAGAGGCCTGTCCGTTTTCATTGGATGAGGCGCTACAGTTCAAGGCGGACGACGAAGACCTGACAGAGCAGGGCGCCTGACAAAACGTCCGCCGACTTCGCGTTCGTATCAGCTTCCGTGTCCGTGTTCCGCGCAGCCCGCGTCGCAGCCGGGGTCGGCCAGGGCGCAGTTGTCTTCGTGGTGCACGGCCATCACCGGGTGATGGTAGAGATGGGCCACGTTGTCGTCGGTGATTTCGTTCGCCTCGTGGACGACGCAACGGCGGTTCAGGCAGGCGACCCGTTTGAGATGCCGCGAGACGAACGAGACATCGTGGCTGACGACGATAATCGGCATCCGCGAATTGAGTTCGTGCAAAAGATCGATCAGGCCCCGCTCCGCGTGCGGATCGACGCCGGCGGTCGGCTCGTCCAGGATGAGCAATTCGGCGTCGGCGGCGAGGGCCCGGGCGATGAGGACCCGTTGCCGCTGCCCGCCGGAGAGTTCTCCCAGCCCCCGCCTGGCAAGATCGTCGCAGGCGACTTGGGCCAGGGCGGCCAGGGCCTGCTGACGGTTCTGCTTGCCAAACCAGGGGCCCCAGGGGCTAAGCCGCAACCGGCCGGTGAGGGCGACGTCGAGGACGTTGGCCGGCGCCGTGACATCGACCTGGGCGTGCTGCGGCACGTATCCGATACGATGCCGCGTCTGTTTGGGCGCGGCGCCCAAAACCCGCACCTCCCCCCGCTGCGGCCGGACCAGGCCGAGGATCACTTTCAATAGCGTCGTCTTGCCGCCGCCGTTGGGCCCGATCACGCCGAGAAAATCGAGCGGCGGCACGTCGAGCGTCACGTCAATCAGCGCCGGCTCCGCCAACCCCGCCGGCGGATAGCCGTAGGTGACGCGATTGAGCGAGATGACGGGGCTCATGCCAGACATGATATGGAAATTCCAATGCGGCGAAGCCGCAACCAAATCCGAAACACAAATATCGAAATCCGAAACCAATCCCCAATCCAAAATTCGAATGTTCGGAACGCCCCCCACCCTCCCGCGCATGTTTCCGCGACGAGGTCGCGGAAGTCAAAGCCCACAGCTTACAGCTAAAAACTAACGGCTAACCGCTTCGGCTGCGGCCACAGGCCGCGCCAGGATTTAGTGCTTAGAATTTTCCAACGCCGCCAGCGCCTTGGCCGCGGCTCGCAGGTTTTCCGCCACGTTTTCCTTCAGCGGATCGAGCATTTCGACGCGGCCGCCGATCGCCTTGGCGATCGACTTTGCCGCGGCGTCGTTGCGCTGCGGCTGGATGAAAATAACCTTGGCGCCGGCCTGTTTCGCCTCGTCTTGAAACGCCGTCAATTGCTGTTCCGTCGGGGCCTTGCCTTCCCGCTCGATGGCGATCTGTGTCAGATCGTACTCGTCGGCAAAATAGCCCCACGCCGGATGATAGACGTAAAACGCCCGGTCGGTCAGCGGATCGAGCGTGGCCCGCACCTCCGCGTCCAGGGCGTTCATCTCCCCGACGAACGCATCGAAATGCTTCTCGATTTCGTCCTTCCTCTCGGGCAGTTTATCACCGAGGGCGTCGGCGATGGTCCGGGCCTGAATCTTCAAAAGCCGCGGTGAGAGCCAGACGTGCGTGTCGAGTTCTTCGTGCTCGTGCTCGTGCGCGTGCCCGCCATGCGCGTGTGCTGAAGGATCGTGACCAGCGTGCTCATGGTGGTCGTGATGTTCGCCAGGCTCGTGCCCGGGTTCATCGTGCGCGTGCGGTTCGGCGTTGCGGAGCTGCATCTTGTCCAGCCCGTCGATCATCTTCACCTTGCCGCTTTCGCTAAGCGATTGAAACCACGGCCCCTGCTCGAACGGCGCCCCGATGCGGACGAAGAACGCCGACCGCATGGCGCGGGTAATCTGCCGATCCGAGGGCGTGAAGGAATGGGGATCGTCGCCGGGACCGACCAGGGCCTCGACCTCGACGCCGGCGGGGGCGATCTTCTTCACCAGCCACACCTGCGGCGGCACGCTCACGGTCACCCGCAGCGCCTCTTCAGCGCCGCCGCAGCCGGTAAGCGACAGCGTGCATGGGCAAATAGCGGCGATGGCGATTGCCGTCGCCATTGGTATCTGGCGGAGTATGTTCATATTCGAGGTAGAGGGCTGGCGGGGTGATTCGACGGGCGACGGTAAGCCCGCTGCAATAAACGGTAAACAGGAAGACGCGGCGCGACCTTCCTGACGCATGAGCGCAATTGCAATTCAATTTCATTTATACGCGGCGCCTGCCCGCCTGGCAATGCGGCTGGAGGTGGTGGTCCATCGTTTAACCCCGAGCCGCAGGCGACGGAGACGTTTAACCCCAAGCCGAACCAATTCCCCCGCCGCCACGTAGCGGGATTGAATCCGCCAAGTACACTGGTAGCTGCCGCCCGCGCGTTCGGGGCGTTTTTTTGGCCGTTATCGTTTGCCGTCCTTCGTGACCCGCCGCCGATGAGTTCTCGTGCAATTGAGCCTGGGGAGCAGCCCCACCACCCCGCCCATGGCCGAGGCCGCGGGGCCTTCCACCTGCTGGCCACGTCGGTTGGGCTGGCGTTGGCGGCCGGCGTGGCGGCGGCCTACGCGGCCGGATATTACGGTTCTACGCTCCTTGCGGCCGCGGCGGTTCAGTTTTTTTTGGCCGTGGTGGGATACGCCTTCGTCGGCCACGCGGCCCGGCTGCGGCGAAGAATCGGCCTGAGCCGGCCCGAAGCCGCAGAAACGCCCGATGGCGACGAAGTCGAACGTCGCAAGGTCACCGAACGTCCCGCGGAACCAACGCCAGGCGCCGCCTCCGCCTGGTCCTTTCGCGGCTGGGGCGACGACGCCGGCCGGCCCCAAGAACCGCCGGACGGCGGAACCCAAGGCGGTTTCTCGGCCTGGGGTGACACCGGCCGCCGCGAAATCGAGGAACAAGCCGCCCCGCTCACCGAAGAAGACCTCGCCAACCTCCGCTTCGCCCATTTCATCGGCCTGACGCTCTCGGTCATCGGCGCCGGCGTCATCCCGGCCGCCACACTGCTCTACCGCTCGTTCACGCTGGAACCGGCGCCGCCGATTCCAAGCGACGCCGCCACCGCCCTGGCCATCGTCGCGCTGGCCGGATCCTGCGTGTGGCTGGTCCTGGCCCGCACCTTCATCGGCACGCCGCGGCAAGAACTCGCGGAGCGGACCAACCTGGCGATGACGGCCCGCGAGAGCTTTTGGGCCGGCATTCTGGTGGCAGCGGGAGCGTTCGCGTCGATCTCGTATCCGTTGATCGCAAGCTGGATCGGCCGCGCGATCCTGATCTGGCTGCTTGCCGTCGGTTTCGAGTGGCTGGTCCGGCTGGTCGCCGCGCGGTTCGCCCACGAGGAAGAATCGCCGGCGGCCCCAGACGAGGGGACCGCCACGCCTGCCACGCCGGGCTTCGTCTCGCCCGGCCAGCTCGCCCTCCGCGAGGGGTTGTTCGTGGCCGGCAACCCGGTGGCCAGCGTTTTCGCCACGGTCGAGAGCAAGTTCGGCGTCAGCTTCCGCTCGTCGTGGGCCATCCGTTTCGTCCGGATGGCGACCGTTCCCACGGTGTTCGTCATCCTGCTTTTGTATTGGGGCCTTTCGTCGCTGGTCATCGTCGGGAAGAGCGAGCGGGCCGTGCGGGAAACCCTCGGGCGACGGGACGGCGTGCTCGGTCCCGGCCTGCATTTCAAGCTGCCCTGGCCCTTTGCCCGGGTAAGGCCGTTTCCCGTGAAGGCGATCAAGACGATGGATATCGGCTTTCGTCGGGCGACGGATGAGCCGATCGCCTACCTGTGGACGCAGTCGCACGGCGAAGAGTTTTCGCTGGCGCTGGGCGGGGGGAACGAGGCGGTCGGTGTCAATGCGGTGCTGTACTACAAAATTCGCGAAGACGACCCGAGCCTGCTTCACTACGCGTATCAAACGCAGAACCCGGAAGCGCAGCTCGAAAACCTCGCCTACCGCACGTTGATGCGGCTCACGCAGACCATGCGGCTGCACGAAACCGACGCGGATGAAAACGGCGAGCAAGACGGCAAGGAGCCGCGCGAAGACCACCCGGAGACCCCGGCGATTCTCTCCGCCGACCGATCCGCCTTTGCCAGGGAACTGCGGGAGACGGTCCAGCGGCTCGCTCAAGAGGAGCGGCTTGGCCTGGAGGTGGTCGATATCGCCCTGGTCAACCTGCATCCGCCCATTCAAGCCGCGGAGACGTACCTCGACGTGATCAGCGCGGAGATCGACCGCGAGACGCACCAGCTACGAGCCCGGCGGACGGTGGTGTCGCAAACGGCGCGGGCCGCCTCCGAATCGCACCGCACGCTCCGCGACGCGGAGATCTACGCCGCTCAGCGGATCAGCGAAGCGGATCGCCGCCGGGCAGAATTTTCGCGGCTCAACGACGCGAAGCAAGCGGAGGTGATGATGCGGCGGCTGTGGTATCGCATGCTCGAAGAAACACTGCCGCGAAAGCGGCTGATTATTGTGGATGAGGAGATCGCCGGCGGCGAGGGGGGCGTTTTGCTCGACCTGCGACCTCCGGGCGCCCCGGCGGCCGCCGAGACAAGCCGATAGCCACGGCTTTGTACGGCGAAGGGGGTTGACCCCGCGAAAACAAGTATACAATTCATTATGAAGTAAGGAGCATTTTATGGATAATTCAAACACACATCCGCTCGACCACGATCCCCCGCACGACCCCGCGGGCGATCATCATCACGAGCATGATCACGACGAGTTCCACGACCACGAACGGATCGGCGTGGGGGGTTACCTGCTGCAACTGATCGTGGCCGTGGTCGTCGTCGGCGTCCTGATCGCCTATTCCTGCCTGTACCTGGTGTCGGTCGGCTTTTCCGGCGTCGTCACCCGGTTCGGCGAGCCGGTGCGGGTGGAGACGGCGCCGGGCCCGTATTTCAAGCTCCCCTGGCCCATCGAGCAGGCCCACCCCGTCGATACCCGCAAGCGGGTCTTCTCGACCAAGGAGACCGAATCGTTAACGAAGGACCAGGCCAACGTCATTCTCAACTCCTTTGTGATGTGGCGGGTGAGCGATCCGAAGACCTTCCTGCAATCCATCGGCTCGCCGGAGGAAGCGGAGCGGAAGCTGGAGCCGATTGTCCAATCGGCCAAAAACGAAGAGATCGGCGAATTCCCCTTCAGCGCGTTCGTCTCGACCCGGCCCGCCGACATCCAAATCGGCAGGCTGGAAGACCGCGTGCTCGAAAAAGTCCGGGCCGGCGCCAAGGAGTTCGGCATCGAGGTGCTGCAGGTCGGCATCAAGCGGGTCGCCTATCCCGAGACGGTGATGGACGCGGTGCTGAGCAACATCAAGGCCGACCGAGAAGCGGCCGCCCAGCGGAACCGCTCCGAGGGCGAACGCAAGGCCCGGCAGATCGAGGATGACGCCCGGCTGACGGCCGCGCAGCTTGTGGCCGAGGCCGAGATCGAGGCGGGCCGGCTCCGCGGCGAGGGCGACCAGAAAGCGGCCGAAATCTACGCCGAGGCCGAAAACCTCAACCCCGAGTTCTACCGCTTCTGGCGGTCGCTGCAGATGATCGAGAAATCGCTCAACGAGCGGACGACGCTGGTGCTCGGCAGCGCGACCGGGCCGTTCGCCCCGCTTTTTTTGCAGCCGACGCCGCCGGCCGGTTCGGAACCGACGCCCCATGGGGATTCTGCCGGCGACAAACCGCAAGAGACGGAAGCGACAACCAGGCCGGCATCCACGCGCGGGGAGGGCCGGCCATGAGCGACGGTCGCATCCCCGTTGTTTTTGAAGCCCTCGGCGCCGGACTGAAAATGTTCCGCTGGGTCGTCCTGGCGCTGCTGGCGCTGTTCCTCTTCTCGGGCGTGCAAACCATCCAGCAGGATCAGGTGGGCATCTTGCTGCGGCTGGGCAAACCGACCGGCATCTCGCCGGGCCAGCAGGTCAAGTCGCCGGGGCTGGTGCTGGCGGCGCCGTACCCGATCGACCGGCTGGTGGTGGCGCCCGGCCCCAAGAAAGCCATCACCGTTGCCGTGGACGAAGCGTGGGCGCCGCTGGACGCCGGCGGCGACTTCAACACGATTGATCCACTCGAGGAAGGCTACTTCCTCACCGGCGACCGCAACGTGCTGCAGGCCAAGCTGGTGGTCCGCTACAACGTCACCGACCCGCTGGCGTTCCGGCTGCTCACCGCCGACCCGGAAGCGATGATCGCGGCGAGCGTGCAAACGGCGGCCTCGCAGCTCATCGCCGAAACGCCGATCGAGCAGGCCCGCCGGGCCCAGCAAACCGCGGGTGAAGGGCTGGCCAACGGCGTTTTGCAGCGGGCCCAACAGCGACTCGACGCCATCGGCGTCGGCGTGACGCTGACGTCGGTTTCCTTCGATGAATTGCACCCGCCCCGGCACGTCAGCGACGCCTTCAACGAGGTCCGCCGGGCGGAAACCGAGATCAGCACGCGCCAGCGGATTGCCCAGGCCGCAGCGAACCGGATGGTTTCGCAGGCCCAGGCCGAGAAGAACCGGATCATCAAAGAGGCCGAAGGGGAGAAGGCCGGCAAGATCGCCGCGGCGGAAAGCGAACGCCGCCAGTTCGAAAAACTGTACCAAAGCTACCGCGAAAGCCCGAAAAGCGTGTGGCGCTCGATGTACGTGGGCACGGTCGAAAAAGCGGTCAGCCGCGTGGGCAAAATCGTGTTTGCCGAACCGGGGTCGCGGGTACTGCTTTCCGGCGACGCGAAATAGGTGAGAAAATCCGCAATCCGAATACCGGCAGGCTTTCGGCCGCAACCATAAGGAACCACGGATAGACACGAATGAGAAGTTTCCATCATTCGAATTTCGAATTTGTTTAGAATTTAGAATTTAGAATTCAGGATTTATCGCATGCACATGTCCCCCAACCGCCGCGCCATCGACGCTCCGCTGACCGGCGGCGAACGGCTGAAGATCGGCGTGCAGCTCGGTTCGACGATGCTGGCCGCCGGGCTGCTCGCGCTGGGCCTGTGGCAGAAGCACACGGCGCCGGAGATGGCCGACGTCGCCCAGATCATCCTCGCGATGGCGGCTTTGATCGTGGCCTTTCCCATCTTCGTCTCCGCCGTGCGGGGGCTGGTCGTGTACGACCCCCACGCTTCCATCGAACAGTTGGTGGCCCTGGCGGTGTTGGCGGCGATGGTGACGGGGCTTTTCGTCACCGCCGCCCTGATCGCGGTGATTATGAACCTGGGACATTTTCTCGAGGAACGGAGCATCCTCGGCGCCCAGGCGGCGGTCGAGGGACTGCGAAAACTGCACAGCGGCAAGGCGACGCTGCTGGCCGGCGACGAGGAAAGGGAAGTCCCCGCCGAGTCGCTCAAAACCGGCGACCTCATCCTCGTCCGCCCCGGCGACACCCTCGCCGCCGACGGTGACGTGCTCGAGGGCGAGTCGGCCATCGACCAGTCGTCCATCACCGGCGAATCGACGCCCGAGGACGTGGCGCCCGGCGCCAAGGTCTTCGCCGGCACATCGAACGTGAGCGGCGCGCTGACCGTTCGCGTGACCAAGACCGGCTCGCAAACCACGCTGGGCCGGGTCGTCCATTTGCTCCGAGAGGCCGAGCAATCGAAACCGCCGGTCCTCAAGCTCATCGAGCGGTACGCCGGTTACTACGTGCCGCTGCTTCTGACGATTGCGGCCGTCGTGCTGTTCATCAACACGCGGCCGCCGGCCCCGGAAGAGACGGGGGCCGATCCGACGCTGAGCGACTTCGACGTCCGTTTCAATGCGGAGGCCATCAAGCAGGCGATTTCGATTCTGGTGGTCGGTTGCCCCGGCGCCTTCATCCTGGCCGGGCCGACCGCCATGATCGCCGCGTTGGCCGCCGCCTCGCGGCTCGGCATTCTCATCAAAAACACCCGTTTTATGGAAGCCCTGGCCGACGTCGATACCGTCGTGCTCGACAAGACCGGCACCCTCACACTCGGCAAGTTGGAGCTGGTCGAGATCGCCACGCTCGGCGCCGCCTCGAAGAACGACGCCCTCTGGTCGGCGGCGTGCCTGGCCCTCGGTTCGAAACACCCGGTGGCCCGAGCCGTGGCTGCCGCGGCCCGGCAGGCCAGACTTACCGCCGGCATTTCGGCCTCGGCCAAGGGACTGAAAGAAATCGCCGGCAAGGGCATGTCGCTTTCTCGCGAGGAAGGCGAACTGCTGCTGGGCCGCCGCGAATGGCTCCTCGAACAGGGTTTTCAGCCGCCGGAAAACCCGGAACATTCCGGCCCGGTCGTCTGGCTGGCCCGCAAACTTCCCAATGGCCAGCCGGCGGAAGTGACCGCGTGTTTTTTGCTGGCCGACGTCGCCCGGCCCGAGGCGAAGAAGGCCCTGGCCGAGCTTCGCGAACTCGGCATGAAGCGGGCCGTGCTTCTCACCGGCGACCGCCGCGCCGTGGCCGAGCACATCGGGCAGGGACTCGGCATGAGCGAGATCATCGCCGAGGTGCTGCCCGAGCAGAAGCTCACCGCTATCCAGCGGGAGCGGGCCGCCGGCCGCCGCGTGATGATGGTGGGGGACGGCGTGAACGACGCGTTGGCCCTTTCCAGCGGAGACGTCGGCATCGCCCTGGGCGCCGCGGCCTCCGACGTGGCCCTGCAAAGCGCGGACGTGGCCCTGATGCGGGACGACCTGACCCGCGTGCCGACGACCGTCCGCCTGGCCCGCAAAACCCGCGCGATCATCAACGAGAACGTGCTGATCGCCGCGGTGGCGTCGGTCGGCATGGTTGGTTTGGCGTCGGTCATCGTCATCCCGCCGTTTCTGGCGGCGGTGATGCACGTGATCGGCGAGCTGGCGGTCATCCTCAACAGCGGCCGCCTGCTCGACTTCGGCCGGCGGTAGAATCGACTGCGCATTTGGTGATTCGCAGAGACATGCCCGAGGAAAAGCCGCCGGTGGGGTTTTCGCTCGGGCGCCACTGCTGCCCTCAGCCGTGCTTTCTTGCTAACCCCTTGCAGTTTGTCCGTCTTAACGACCTGGCCGCAAGGGTTCATACCACAAGGGGTCACGATGCTCCACTGCTGGGGGCAGCAGTGGCACGCGTTTGAAAAGAGTCCTGACGGCGCCACTTCGCCGCCGCACAGCACGCCGGAAATTTGCCCCGCCGCAACATTTTTTTCGGGCTTTTTCGCAACTCGCAACCCTCTTGCCCGCAACGTCTTACAGCTACCCCCCCCCCCCCCCCCCCCCCCCCCCCACCCCCTCCGTTTTACACATTTTTTTTCTTGGGGGGGGCTGGTGATATTATATCAGTGCGAGGAGGCCCACTATCCGGCC
>Ga0180437_10008533_pt1 | contig 12978 bp, 22 predicted proteins | sample SS_ome_4_FD_132410 | JGI IMG/M metagenome (GOLD analysis project Ga0180437, IMG submission 132410) | Hypersaline lake sediment archaeal communities from the Salton Sea, California, USA - SS_3_D_1 metaG | ecosystem: Environmental > Aquatic > Non-marine Saline and Alkaline > Hypersaline >...
GACCTCTGCTATAGGTATGTGATTGACCCGAACATAGATGAAGAAGGATGTTTAGATGATGTGGAATGGACATGGTCTAACTCAAGTGATAACGCAACATACGCAAACCTGACAGGACAAGCCGAGAAGGCTGGCTACACCTTCAACCTGACATTCCATCTAGAGCCTGATTGGAAATCCGTTAGGATAAGACCGGAGCTGGATGTGACTGGGGTGAAAGCCCTGGATGATTCATGGTTCATTTGGAAGACCACCGAGATAAACATAGACGGAGATGAAGAGAACGATTGGATTTCCATAAACAATTCACTATATGACCTCAATGTGACAAACACAGAGTTCAACGCCACAAGGCATTATAATAACAGAGAACCGGTGTCGGGATTCAATCACTACAGGATGTTCGACAACGTGACCAAGAAATTCCTGTCAATGAGATGGAACGACAACAAGACAGTGGATAGCGTGACTTCTCTCATAGATGATGTGAACGCCACGATATACAGCGAATCGGGTCAGAGGAACTCGCCAGTGAGCGTGAGGTTCCACATAGGGGGGCTGGACAAGGGGAACACGGCACGCCTGACACTCTACTGGATAGATGCGATAGAAGCGTTCTCAGAAGACTTTGGCGTGGCGAGCTATGACGAAAGCGCATGGACTGATGACTCAAGCGCTTTCATAGGCGAGGAGGGGTGGTCATCAGAGTTCATAGGGGCTACGACAGCATACCTGGAGAAGACCAATACAATAGACCTGAGCGGTGCGGTTTCAGGCAACGTGACAGCCCTCATGTACCTTGACCCTCCGGTAGACGCAAGCGAGGGGTGCTGCATAGAGCTATATGACGGGAGCTCGTGGTATGGACTTACTCTGAATGACAACCAGATAGGGTGCGCAGACGGAGACCAGGATGCAGAAGGCGAATGGATAACCGTATACAGGGAACTCAATGACACATTCTTCGTGGCGGACTTCAACATAAGGTTCTACTGCTATACAGGCAGCGTCCCCGAAGAGGTCTGGATAGATGACGTGTATGTGACATACATGCCGGATTCAGATTCCACACCGCCGACATATTCGGGAGCAGCGCATAACACGACAGTGGCAGGAGCGGGCGTCAAATTCTCGATAGAATACAATGACAACATAGCGCTGAACCCGAACGGTGGATACATATTCTCAACCAACAACACAGGCACGTGGACCAATGACAGCTTCGTGAACTGGACATCAACACCTGAAACATCAGAAGTCATAAAAACATTGAACGACAGCGTAGGGGTGATAGTCGGATATATGTGGTATGCAAATGACTCATACGGGAACATAAACAACAGTGAAATATATACATTAACAACAATAAGCTCAGACCTAGTAGCTCCGGGAATAACAATAGATTCACCAGAGAACACGACATATTCAACATCAATAGTGAACCTCAACACAACATTAAACGAATCAGCAGAAGCATGCATATACAACCTTGACGGCAACGCCAATACAAGCATGCTCGGTTCAGGAACAAACTGGCACATAGAAATGACACCTTCAGCAGGAACGCACCAACTAAATGTCTACTGCAATGATAGTGTAGGCAACATGGGGGAGAACAGGAGCGTGTGGTTCACAAAGACAGCCATCACCTGCGGGGAAACGATAACCTCGGACACGACCATGACCTCGGATGTTTTTTGCCCTGCAGGTGACGGGATAATATTTGGAGCCCATAACATAAAGCTTGATTGCGCAGGATACACTTTATCCAATAACAACGCAAGCACAGGTATCGATACAGACAGCTATGACAACCTGACGATAACTGACTGCAATGTGGAGTATTTCAACAGGCAGATAGAGATTGCCGGAACAAACATAACGCTATACAACACAAGCGTGATAAGCTTCCAGGAGATAGGGGTGTACCTTGTGAACGCCTACGACGGCAACGTCACCGAGCTTTACGCATACAGCGATTCAAACTTCGCACTAAGGATAGGGACTTCAGACAGGAACGAGTTCACGGACATAGAGACCGAGAGCGTGTCATACGACACCATAAGGCTGTCAAGCTCAGAAGACAACATCTTCAACGGCATCACATCAACAAGCGGAACAGACCAAGCCATAGAGGTAGCCACAAGCTCGAATGGGAACAACTTCACGGACTTCGCAGCCACAAGCGGAGTCTCAGCGATATTCATATCAAGCTCCAACATGAACACATTCAGGGACGGCACTGCCACAAGCGACGAGAGCGCAGCAGCCGGAGTGATAGACCTGGACGGCTCATCATACACAACGATAGAGAACGTGACAGTCACGACAACCACTTCAGGGTTCGGGATGAACTTTGACTCAAGCACGAACTTCGTCAATGTATCAGGATGCACGGTAAGCACCCACAGCGTCGGGATAAACCTCGGCGGAAGCGACAATGGGAACATAGAGGACAGCACGATAACATCATCAGAGGATGTCGGGCTGAGGGTGATAAACCCAGCAACCAGCAACAACGTGACGAACAACATGGTCACAAGCGATACATCAAACGCTCTGTGGTTCTTCCTTAATCCATACAACAACGACTTCGAGGGCAATACATTCTATGCGCCATCAGGCATAGCGGTATATGTCCAGGACACGCACGACAACACATTCAACAACACAAACGCCACAGGCGTGACAGGCGTATCTTTTCAGGAAGCATATAATGTAAACTTCACGAATGCGGAGATAACAGGCTCAACTATAGATATAACAACGACAGCGGATTCAGGCACATACGATAACTGGTTCATCAACTGCACATATGATGAGGATGAGGTCACTGTATCAGGGTCCTCGAACAACCTGACATTCGCCCAGTACATCCGAGCCAATGTCACAGACGGGACAAGCGGTCTGTTAGGAGCGACAGTCACAGCCTATGATGCGTATGACAGCCAGGTATTCTCAGAGACCACAGATTCAAATGGATTAACGCCTTATGTGGTTGGAATTGAATATTTCCAGAACGAATCAACATCATACTACTACACAAACTATACCGCAAACGCTACCCTAGCGGGGTATGAGAACGCTAGTGAAACATGGAACATAACAGTTGAACAGACAATTGACATAGTGATGGTGGTAGAATCACCAGCCTATTGCTGGATTGTCAATGTGGCTGAGGTATATGTCCCATCTGGATGCGTATTCGAGACCGAGGGGGATTTCCCATGAGGAGTATAGACTTGATTGGATTCCAAGTGGCATTGATTGTAGGTATATTGACAGCGATAACAATAGTTCCAGCACAGACCCTGCTTGTTGATTGTGTATGGACTTCATACTGTGATGGGGATACAACGCTTGTGCATGAAGGAGACTGTGATGTATATGGTGAATCATATATGATATATGACAACTTTAGCTGCCCAGATGGGTGTGTAGTCGGTGCGGGACAGTATGGTGATGACTGCTTGTTCAATGAGACACAGTGCTATTCGCAGGAGCTTGGCGAGCTGTCATTCATAAGCCAATGGAACTATGGCATAGGTGGCATAATGATGCTCATAGGTGCAGTTATAATTGTAGAGACATTTATGAGAGACAAGGATAAGAAGAGGCGTGACTTCTTTGGAGTCACAGAAGCATAAAACTCTGGGGGATAAATATGGGAGCAGAAGATGAATACATAAAGTCAGAAGTAGAGAAAGACCAGGATATAGACTATGAGGAGCTCAGGAAGCACACAGCAGAGCTCAATAGAGCAGCGCTGTTCAAGGAGATTATAAAGCCTGACTACCATGAGAACATAAAGTATGATGTTGGACAGAAGAAGGACATATCTCCATTCACTAAGGAGCTCAAGACTTCGTTCCTGAGGGAGTTCGACATAAGGCTAGTTGAAGAAATATCAGATATAATAAACATACTTGTAAGCGTTGGTGCTAGAGGTTCAGCATTGATGCTGCTTGCTTTCAGGGATATAAAGCTCTCTGTAGCGCCATCAAGGGATGCCACGCTCTTGAGATTGATGAACACCGAGTATTCATTCAAGAAGATAGGAGTAGACAAGAAAGAGAGAAGTTTCTTAAAACGTGGGGGTGAGAGCGAATGGCAGAATTAACGCAGATACTGGTATATACAATGATTTACCTTTTCCCTCTTGGGATGATTGGCATATATTACCTTGTTGACAGACAGTTCATGCCAAGAATACAGAGAATGAGAGGAAGGATAATGGTAAAGCGTCTTCAGCCAAACGGAAGGTTCAAGACGTTCTATTCAAAGCCAGTGATAGAGAACGTGACAGAGATAGTCAAGAAGAAGATAACAGACAAGGAAACAGGAAAAGTCCATGAGATAGAGGAGGAAATTCCTGTCTCTGGTGGTTTCATAGAGCATAAGGGTGAGAGATTGCAGTTCTTTGCAACGTCTGACACGCTCTATGATGACTTCAATACAAAGGTAGCTTACTATGATGTTGAAGGCAACCAGATAATGATTAACCAACTGAGAAGGATAATGCCTGCAATATCATCAAAGCTGATTGACCATCTTGTTACAAGGACATGGAACGCTGGAAGGGCAGCAATGTTCGGGGAGAAGAAGAACATCTTTATCTTCGTTGCAATAGCTGCTGGAGCCGCTATATTTGCGAACCTGTTGATATTCCTGTTGTTCACAGAGTTCGACAAGCTGATAGTGGCGTGTGGAGGTTAGATGAGAGACAGAGCATCTGGCTTAATATCTGAGTTCAACATGAGCCAGCTTACAATGGATAAGATACATAGGTTGCAGATTGATGCAGACAGATACTCTGTGGAATGTAGCAATCTGCAGCTCAGGTATCTTACATACTACTTCACATCCCTGGAAGCCATATACAGATACATAAGACCATTGCTGATTAAAAAGCTGTCTGAAGAGTATGACAAGAGGTTTAATGATATAAGCGATAACCTCTACAAGAGGATGAAGTTTGAATGGAAAACATACACTACCATAAAGATGTTGCACAGAGACATGATACAAGTGATGCAAGAGAGAAACCTTGTCTGGAGTGCAATGAGGGAGCAGAGATATGCCGAGAACGACCTCAAGCCTGAGTACAGGATTTCGTAAGCCGGTTAGAAAACCTGCACAGCTAAACCGGATAAAGATAGAAGATTTGATAGCTGAGTGGCAAAAACTCTGTGACTTCGAGAAGGATGCCCATGTAGCTATCTCTTCTGATGAAGGAGATGGCAAGTCAACCCTTCTCACACAGATAGTGAAGATATGCAAAGGCAAGCTATCAGAGAACATAGTATATACTCCCAACGTCAAGGAGTTCTATTATAAGTATGAACAGATGGAAGAGACAAAGCCGCTTGGCTTTGATGAAGCCCTGGACCTCATTAACAGATTGGACTGGCATAAGGCTGAAGTGAAGGACCTTGTCAAACACATTCGGGGAAAGGTTCGCAAAGAAAAGAGAGCCATCTTTGTGTACAATGTACAACTGTTCCGTGACCTCCACTCATACTGGAGGAACCACAGAATTAGGTGGTGGTTAGAACTCACCCCCAGAGAATGGTATGGCAAGGAAGTTAACTATGTATATACCATGCAGAGGTCCAGAGTTCCTTTCATAACAGGCAAGAGGGATGCCTGGCTCCTTGATGAGAATGAGAAGTCCTGGCTTGGGTATATGTCCTCTGGTAAGATAATGCCAGAACACTATCTCAATATGCTCAGGAGCCACCCCTTCTATGTGGGAGAGTTCAAGTTCAGGAATGACACAGACCTTGTAGCTAAATACAAGCAAGAGAGGCTCAAGGCTTTTGATGAGTGGAAGATTCCTGAGGAGCAGAAGGTATCAAAGAAGATACTCAAGCTCCAAGAGACCATAGATAAACAGAACAAACTCATGTATGAGCGTGGTATAACCCAACCAGACATAGCTGCTGCTCTTGGTAAAGCACCAAACACAATAAGTGCAAGCGTCAATAGGGTATAGAAATCAACACTCAACACTCAGCTATATACTTTAATATAATTATTATGATACATATATCGTAATTTATATCTCGATAATTAGACATTCACTAGGGATTTTACGAAAGTGATGAAACGGAAAACTATTTAAAGCTGTTCACGAATACTATGGTATGGGTTCTTGAGCTGGTTCATAGGCACAATGGGTTGTGTTCGAGCAACCCTTATAATACAATATATGGTATGATATAATGGGCGTTAACATGGGATGCTTTGGCACGAAGGCATACTCAAAGAACAGTGCTCAGTGCAGGCAGTGCCCTTACTATATAAGGTGCGGGGAGGAGCAGAATGGTTCATAGGTTTGATGTGTTTATAATTATAGTTGTTTTGGTGTTTGTTGGTGTTTATGCCTACCAAACGATAGAAGCCGTGATAAACCCAGAAATGTGTCCAATATTCTATCAAAACGAATCAGTAGAATCAATACCATGCTATTCAGTTAACTGGGATAGTTATTGTGAATCTATTGGATGTGAAAAACATAATTATTGGTGTGGCAGACCAGGTTGTGAGTGTAGGGAGAGATTATTATGAAGCAATACGGTGCAACACCAATCAAGGATGTGGCAGGCTACCTTCCCAGGGACAAAGTTGTTGAGCTTGTTAACGCATCCAGTGGGAATATAAGGGATTTCGTTCTATTGTCAACGTTAGCTCTTACAGGCAGAAGGGTCTCCGAGATAGTTGGTCTTAGGTACAGGACAGGCGAAGATGGCAACGAAGTGCGTCTTGAAGAGCCTCTGGGGGGTTTAAGACCTATGGACCTCCTCGAAGGGGACACTGCTGCCTTTATGATTCTGAAGAGGAAAGCACCCACAAGAAAAGTAAAACCGATACCCGCAAAGCTCACAAAGCTACTAAAGGAATATATTGCTTACAAGAATATAAAGCCAGAAGCCCTGATTTTCCCAATCTCAAGGCAGAGGGTTGACCAGATAATAAAGAAATATGCCAGGCTGATAGGCATAAGAAGTGTCGGGAATCGTAAAATGGGAGCTCATGTGTTCAGGCACAGCTATGCCATCTCACTTATCGACAAGTTGAATATCGGTATGCTGCAAGAGCTCTTGGGTCACGCTTCTATCGACACCACTGCACACTACCTTCAATACTCTACAAAAGATGTTGGCGACAAGCTTGAAGAGGCTTTAGGGTAAATCGAAAGGTGGCACGAACTTCTTTTTACGTTTCCTTATCGTTTTGAGATACCATCCGTCTGTACGCTTGTCATATACCCACACATCCTCTGTGTCTGTAGTCACATCAAACATTGACTTGCGTATGCGCTTCAGAGCCAAATCGCTTTCAGTTTTTAGATTATCCCTTGATAATGATTTCCCGAACATCATGTTCAGGTTCTTTCCAATTATCCTAATGCGTTCTATGGAGAACCTTATTACCCAATTAACAAGTCTTTTGGCATCATCCTTTATGCTCATTCTATCTTCTCAGTCCTTATCTCTATAAACTTCTTCATGCCCCTGGCTATGAAGCGCTCCTTGAGGCTCATCTTTATCCAGTGCTCGACCTCTTCTGAGGTCCCTTCCAGGTTGAAGATAAGCTCCCTCTTGTCCACGTCACTGTCAAGCGTTATCTTCCCCTTCCTGATTCCTTCCTGAATGTCCTTGTCAAGCTTGCTCTTCTTCCCCTCCAGGGACTTGTTGGTCTCCTTGAAGGTCTTTGACATGAGCATTGAGAACACCATGTCTGCCTGTATCGGGCTGTTAACCTTTATCACGATTCTTCCTTTCATAATTCAATAACCTCCTTCATTAAGTATTGTGGCACGAACTTTTGACGGTCATTGCCGAAGTAGTGGACATTTGGTGACTTGGTGTAGTATTCAACCGGACAATCAAACACCTTTCTCCCACGCACACCATCATAGATTATCCTGACTGTCTGGACACCCCTATCCAACAGGACTTTCAGGATTGCCTCTGAGATTCCATAGCCACCATATTTACGCATGAAGTGTTCCTTCCTCCTGGTAGTAATATATACTCCATCCTGTATATTCCCCACTATCTTTCCACCAATCTTAATTTCGGTCATTTTATACCCCCTATCTCAGTCAAATACCCTACCCCCCTGGGGTGAGATATACCCTATGAACGGTGTCTGTGCTTATAACGCTTGTATTGCTCCTCCATACGAGCTCTGAGGTCTTCTGGAGTGCTTTTAACAGCAATCTCAGGCTCCTCTGTGTCCTCATTGTCCCAAGTTCGCTTTCTTCTCCTTCTACTAGAGACTCCTCCACCTATAGCTCCCACAATTGAAATCAGAATACCGCCAAATATTAACATTGGAATTATTGTTATAACAATATCAAACATTGAACTCACCTCACTTGTCATGTTATAATTGTGGCTTGGGGCTGCCTGAGCAGGGTCTGGCAAAGATTCGGGCAGCTCTGGTAAAGCATCTGGTAAAGCAAAGTCAAGACCACCAGCCCACCATATCATTGAGATAAATCCAGTCATCACTCCTACTAACACACTTCTTTCATTCATCTTACATCACCATCTCCCCCGACCAGCAGGGCGGACTGTGAGGCAACAGCATTACCTGTTGTTATCAGCCTCTAAGCCAAGATATGTCTCCTATAGGACTTACACCTTCCGGCTGCCTGTGTAGGACCCATACTGAACGGTTGGGTTGGTGGGGGAAGCTCTCACTTCCCCTGTTTGATAGGAACTACCCCTGCTGCATCTGCTATAACATTGGTTATCTTGCTGTTGGGGTCAATCACATACTTTGCGTTCCTCTTCAAAGCTGCTTCTGTTGTCTCAAGCTTCTTGAAGACCTGAGCCTCCTTCTTAAAGTGCTTCTGAAGTGCTGTCTGCTCAAGCTTGTACTTGTTTGCGTTAGCCTGTGCTACCCTTTCGATAGCTTCTGCATCACCTTCAGCTCTAAGAACAGTAGACCTCTTGGTCCCTTCAGCCTGCTTGATGGCTGCCCTTCTTTCACCATCAGCCTTTGTTTCCACTGCAGTTGCCTGGTCTATAGCAGCCTTCTTTGTATTCTCTGCCTTTATCACTTCATTCATGCTCTTCTGGACATCTTCAGTTGGCTCAATCTCCTTCAGTTCTGTCCTAACTATCTCGATTCCCCAGGGAGCCGCTTCACGTTCAAGTATCTTACAGAGGTCACCGTTTATCGCATCACGGTTGCTGTTTGCTTTGTCGTATGATAGATTGCCTATTATATTCCTCAGCGTGGTCTTTGCGAGGTTAACAATCTGGTAGATATGGTCTCTAACGTTGTATTGTGATGCCTTTACTGCTTCTTCTGTCCTCTTAACCTTGAAATAGACCTGTGCGTCTACAGTTGCGTTAAGCCTATCCTTAGTTATTATCTCCTGGGATTCTGTGTCTACCATCTGTTCTGTTGTGTTGACTTTGATTACCTTCTCAATAAATGGTATCTTGATATGGAACCCCTGGTCGGACATTCTCTTGTATTTTCCCAGTCTCTCGACCAGTCCCAGTTGGGTCGGTCTAATAATGAACAGTCCATCACGTATGAACATCAGTAAGATTATCACACCTACTCCAACTGCTATCCACTCGTACATTTTAATCACCCCCAGATTAATGTGTATATAGCACGCTCAAAGAGCCATGCTGTGGATATTATGAGCACAAAGACACCATCCTTCATCCTTTCCCTGAAGGTATCCCTGTCTATCCTGTCATGCGTGTGCAGCTTGTAGCAAACTGCAAGGTACACGACAACAGCGAATGTCAGTATCGACATATATGTCTGAATCAATCCCATGTTGACCGGACACACCGGACACGCCTCTACATCTTTGGTCAGGTTAATCATTGTCGGGATAGTTATATTCATGGCTTTTCCTCCTTCTTGAATATATCCTCCTCGTTATATTCTTTCAGGAAGAAATGCGAATATACAGCCAGACCTATCAGCCCCGCCAAGAGAAGCCCGACTGTGAGATAAAACTCAATCATGTTTGCCTCCTTTTTTGGATTCCTTTATATCGTCTCTTATAAACTCAATCACATATTTCAAAACAAATAAAAAAGGAATATAGGAATATTCCTGATACCAAGGAAACAACCTACCTTTAACTGACCAATAAATACCTGTTTCTTTCATCTTCCCGTCTCCTTATCCGTCAGGGATTTGAGTTCCATCACAATGTTCCTCCCGATGTATTCTGCGACTTGTGGAACAACTGCATCTCCGAGACATTTAATTCTGTCCATGTCTTTGGAAATCCCATCATCCACTCCAAAAAAGTCGCTCTTGGAAATTTCCCCGTTATCAGCTTTACTGTTCTGAATAAGCCAGCGTTCCCATTGAATCCCTGATTTGATATTTTTCGATATGTTCCACTTTTTGTTTTCTTGAAAACCATCCTCTCTGTAATTATGGATGCCATCATGCCATCTGACTTCGTTGGAGTAAGCAATAATGAACGTCCTCTCCCTTTTGTGGGGAGCTCCAATGTCGGATGCCTGTAAAGTAAACCATTCAGCATTATACCCCGCTTGGGCAAGGGATGATAGCACTTCGTGTAATCCCCGTTTAAGGATTTCTGAAACGTTCTCCACGATGACGTATTTTGGTCGTAAAAAGCAAATACATTTGAGCATTTCAAACCATAATCCGCTTCGTTCACCTTCAATGCCTCTTCCTTTGGGATTAGCGATGCTGATGTCTTGGCAGAGAAACCCCCCTGAGATAACATCGCATTGAAATCCCTTATATCCTTCCATTTTGGAACACCTTCCCAATGTTTTTCAAGGATTTTCCTGCTAAACTCATTTATCTCCACCTGCCATATAGTATTTATGCCTGCACGTTCCAGACCCAAATCCAGACCGCCTATCCCACTGAATAGTGAACCGTGTGTTAATTTCATTCATCTTCCCGTTTCCTTATCCATCAGGGATTTGAGTTCTTTTAATAGCAACTCTCTGAACATTAAGCAAGTAGGCGGTGACCATCTTGGGAATCTCTGTATTATCCTATTAACAATGTTCTCTCCTTCGTTCTCAATCTTTGAGGTCATGGCTTGTTTTTCAGCCAACACATCCTCAAACATTTCATCAAACATATACGCTTGCCATATCCAATCATTTAGGTTTCTCTTTAGTTTTTCAATCTCCTTCTGGTGGGCTTCTGAAATCTGTAGCATAGCTTTACCAAAATCATCAGCCTGTTTCTTCAGATTATCTTTGTGGGATTCGTTGCAGAGTTTTATCGTTCTCTCTGTTATTTTAAGAGCTTTTGGACCAAATATTCCAAGAGGATGCTTCGCATAATACCAATCCTTAACTTTCTCGATTATGTGCTTTTCTTTATCTTGCATCTCCTCACCTTCTTCTTATAGAAGACCTGCCCATAAACATCATCAAAGCAAGTCTCTGTTAGTTCTTCATCCTCATTCATCCTATATCATCTCCACTACCTCTGCAGCTATTCCCCAGTTGGTAAAGCTCTTGCCATGCATTATCAGCCTTCCTGGACAGAGCATATCGCACCTCTGACCAGCGAACTCTGTGTCATAGAGCTTTGCGAACTCCTTTGCTGGATTCGTGACTATTATAACCCTGCTGTCCTTCTTTACCTGTTTCAAAATCCTCTCGACTATTGGCACATTCCTGTCAAACAGGTGCTGGTTCTTCTCGCCAAGCATCCTCCTGTGACCAGCGCAGATTATGTTTATCTCAGCCTCCTGTATCTCCCTGGTGGTTGAAATCGGTATGTCAACCCCAAGTATTCTGTTGGCTCTCCTCAGGTCGTGGTATTCTGATTCTGCCCTGTCTGCATCAGTGTCGACCAGGTTGAGTGAGAACTTCTCAACGACCCTGCATATCAAAGCAAACGCAACTGCAGAGCCGACAGCGCCACACCCAATGATTTGTACCCGAATCATCTTGCTCTCCTCCTTTCACGTATCCTGTTGGTGAGCATCCAGAACACCACTGCAAAGAGCGTCATAAACACCCCAAGCATATATCCGAACAATACATCTGATAGTTCAGCCATGTTCCTCATCCTCCTTAGCTGATGAATATTCTAGCAGGGCTCCAAACAGTGCTGCCATTATAAAGAGAGCCCACACCATGCCAAAGGAAAGCAAAGCCTCATACATCTTAATCACGCTTATACATCAGGGATGCTTCCCAGAGACCGTGCTTCCTTATGTCCTTCGCTCTCGCTATTCCCATTACCCTGTTCTCCTGCACTAATATCATAGAGCTCACTCCCTTTCCTGACTGTTATTGGGATTACTAGGACCCAGTCTCCCTCCTTGAACAAGTGCCTTGATTCAAAGGGAAGGTTTATCCTAAAACCCTTCCTAACCTTAGCCAGTTGATGGTCTTTTGGTACTCTCATTTCAACCACTCCTCCCTTATATCCCAAATAGGATTATGAATGGACCCCACACCATCATATTCCAAGCTGCATGGTTGTAGAACCTGGTGAATGGGTCTTTGAACTCTATCTGTCCTTGCATGGGTTCACCTCTTCTGCTTTCTTTATTGCTTGGTTCAATGCTCTAGCAAACTTCTTTGCAGTAGCTATGTCAACTGAGCCCATAGCACACCAGTTTATAGTCACCTTCTCTTCTGTGTTATCATAGTCCCAGGGGTCTTTCGTTCTTATATCAACAGACACCCATCTGTATTTATTGGGGTCTCCAAACACCCAATATTTTTCACCCAAATTATTCTTCATCTCCATATTATCAACCTCACGCTTTTAAGGTCTTACGACCATAGGCTCAGGGGCTTTGAGACCGACTGAGCCGACTGTGAGCCAACCCTGTCGACAGGGAGCCTACTCTTTATGCTTCGACACAATCCTCCTCAAGCATATTGATAAAGTCAAGTTGCTCTTCTTTGGTAAATTTAAACTCCTCAAATATCGCTTCAATCTTAGACCTTATCTCTTGGAACTGTGCGA
>Ga0180437_10008534_pt1 | contig 12978 bp, 12 predicted proteins | sample SS_ome_4_FD_132410 | JGI IMG/M metagenome (GOLD analysis project Ga0180437, IMG submission 132410) | Hypersaline lake sediment archaeal communities from the Salton Sea, California, USA - SS_3_D_1 metaG | ecosystem: Environmental > Aquatic > Non-marine Saline and Alkaline > Hypersaline >...
GCTACCCAGGCACTGCGGAATGTGGTCTTGCCTTCGTCCTCAACCTGCTGAACACCGGCGATCAGACCGCCGCGGGCGATCACGGAGACCACCCACAAAGCAATACCGAGTATAAGAAAGACACAGCAAATCAATAAAATGATGCCGAGAATCGGGGCGATAAACCCTTGAATATCTGCAAATGAATCCCAGGGTCCGATTCCGAATTGCTCCAGATTTTGACTATATCCATCATAATTGCTGCTCGAGATTGTGCTGCTAGGATTCCCGCTCCCGCCGCTTCCAAGACCCGCCAGGAATCCTAGAATCCACAACGATTTCCAGCGCCAGGTGATTTCCCAGGCGCGTCCTAAAACTTTGCCGTAATCCATTTTTACATCCTCCGTTTTTCACTCGATGAATACAATTAATGCCTGATACGCGCTCCTTAATTATATACGCATAAAATCAACAAAGGTTTCACCATATCATTATGGTGCATAAATCCAAACAACACATAAGATTATCGACGTGGATTGGCATCCATTAAGCAAAAGAGGCGTTAATCTTTCCCCCAGATCCTACCATGTAAAACTATTTTTTCCCCAGCCCATTATATTTTCTCTAAAGGTCCGCGGCGATGGCGGCTTTCTCTGCCATCGATGGTGCATCATCAGTATCCTCGTGGAAAGCCTGCACATTCACATTGCGAAGCATTGCCAGCGATACCAGCAGGAAACCCGCTTCGATGGCGAATACCACGATATATCCAGCAATCGGGCTTTGAGAAACCTGGGTGATCACATCCCGCACTGCGCCCCCCAGAACGGATCCCAACAGCCGTGAAATGGCGCTTGCCATACCCCATACCCCGATAAACAATCCAACACTGCCAGCTATGGTCATGTCCAGCATGATCCCCAGGTTTGACACCGTTGATAACCCGGTCCCGAAACCCAGCAGCACGATACCAGAATAGAACAAGCCTAAATCCCTTAGAAGTCCGCTGACGGCGATCAATACGAAACCAATTACCGCGCTCCATCCACCCAGGCGTGCGACAGTCTTCTTAGCCAGTTTTCCGTCCATGGCGCCGGCCGCGATAAACGCCAGCAGCACCATACCGCCCCACAGGGAGGTTATGCGGGTGGTTTCGCGCACTGTCATGCCGAAAGCCTCCCCGCCATAGGGCTCCAACAGGATATCCTGTCCCAACAAAGCCGCCAGCAAGACGATCAGGTACCAGAAAAAATACGCCGCCTGGCGGTTGTCTTTAATAACGCGCGCCATGCCCAACCATGACTTTTCATCCCTCGCACTCTTTAATGCTGCCGAACGCGGTTCCAGACGCACCACACCCAACAAGCCTAAGAACAGCGCCCCCAAGCCCACGATCCAGAAAGAACGTTTCAACGCACTAGCTGTGTAAGGATCCACAAGGTAGCTCAAGCCAACCGCAGTCAGGATGATGCCCACAATCATCATAAACCACATCACTGCGATGGTCCGGCTGCGGCCGGCTTCGCCGGACAGCTCCGAAGCAAGGGATAGGTAGCACACCGCGGCTAGGTTGTAACCCATACCCCAGGCGCCAAAAGCAAGAAGCGCCAACCCCAAACCTGCCAGAGAGCGCTCCCCTAAAAGAAAGGCAGCCTGCGGCGCCAGTACTACGCCTAATACACACAGCAGCAGACCCAGCAGTATATAAGGCGAACGCCGCCAACCAAACAGCGGGTGCCGGTCTGAAAATGAGCCGATCGCTACCTGGATAGGTGAGAAAAGGTACGGAAGCGAAGCCAATACTGCCACCAGCGTGGCGGAGACAGCCAGTTCTTTGATCATCACCCGGTTAAGGGTGCTGTTGATCGGAACCAGGGTCATCGCGACGGCAGTATGGATCAATCCGAGCTGGAAACGCTTGAAGAACATCGATACTCCCCTTCGTTTTGGTAAAAAGTTATTCCAGGCAAATTTACCAGAATTTCCGCATAGGTCAACACAAGTTCGCGCAGGTTTTTGAATTTACCAGCACCACCGGAACCGCTTTAAAAATAAACCGTGCAGCATACGACACTGGCTGTGTATACTGCACTCTAAGAAAATCCTGCTCTCTCTTTATCCCCTATCCCATAACTCTTACACTTGCGGATCTATCCCAAATCCAAAGCGGAACATATTCCCCGGATCGTAGCGCGCCTTAATCTGTTGTAAGCGCTGGAATTTATCGGGCGGATAGGCATCCCTGACGCGCTTTTCAACCCGGTCACCCTCCAGGAAGTTCATATAAACTCCGCCGGTCAGGTGCGGACTCAGTTCTCCCATCATGCCAGATATATAAGATTCAATATTCTGAAATGCATCTGGCGTCGGCGCCAACCCAATGATTTCAAGCACAAGTTCCGAATCGCGATGGCTGTAAGCGTTAGCGTCAGCATCCACACGCGCGACTGCCCCGCCAGCATGGCGCACTTCTGTGAACACCAGAACAGGCGGACCACCCCTGGGAAGCGTGCGCTCGAGGATAATATCCACTGCCCCATCTTCCAGGTCGCTCATCCAGGCTCCAGAGAAATAACTGGGCATTGGGTCAACCGGATCGTTGCTGATGGTAGCTGCCTGGCTGAAGGGAATCTCTCCCCAAAAATCATGCACTGGCTGTTTCCAGTCCCGCCAGTAGGAGAGCAGTTCCTCTCCCTGATCCGGATCCCCACACCAGCAGCCGCGTACAATAACAAATGATTTTCCCCTGAAGATCTCAGGAACCATGTCAAGCGGGGGATAGTTCATCAAGACAATCGCGGAAGTAAGCTCGTCAGGGGCATCTCTTACCCACTCCCGGTATCGGGTGAAAACCTGTTTAGCGTCCTTGGGACTGTAAAATAGATTACCGGCATAAACCGTTTCAACAGGATACAGCCGGATTTGCATGCCAGCCAGCAGGGCAAATCCACCACCACCGCCTCGCATCGCCCAGAACAGGTCCGCGTTTTCGTTTTCAGAGACCCGCTGCACCTGCCCGTCTGCCGTGACCGCATCAAAATAATTGACGCTGTCCAGCGCCAGGCCATATTTGCGACCCAGCCATCCGAAACCGCCCCCCAGGGTGTAGCCGGCTACACCCACTTCTGGTGAGGATCCAAGAAGCGGCGCCAACCCGGCAGCCTGGGCTTTTTCAAGCACCGCGCCCCATCGTGCGCCAGATTCTACATATGCGCTGCGGGAATCAACGTCTACTTCGACACCTGTCAGGTCCGAAGTGCGTACCAGCAGGCAGCCATCCGCTGGCCGCCCGATGCCGTGACCGGTGGACTGGGCTGCGACTCCAAGACCGTTCTGCGAGGCGAAGGACACCGCCGCGGCGATATCCGCCGCGTCCCGCGCGACAACGATCACCTCTGGGTGCTGGTCGACTGTGAGGTTCCAGGCAGCACGACTCTCATCGTAGCCACCTTCTCCCGGAACCAATATTGAGCCCCGCAACTGATTTTTAATATTTTCTATCTTGCCCTTTTCTAACATGGTGTCTCCTCCAATTTAAAAATAACCTGACCACGCCGGAAACCCGCTGGTCAGCTGTGCTTTGTCCTTGCCATTAACCCTACCAAGTGCAGTAATTTTCATGATACAATATTCGTGTAAATTATATCTAATTTATCTTAATTGTCAAGGAATATTGACCAAAAAAGGAAACCTACCCTGTCTGCATGGAAAATTATCAGCAACCACGCCACGGCGCTGTACCTGATCAACAAAAACCCGGCCAGCCCCGCCCATCAGCTAGCGGTAAAACTGGATATCAGCGAACGTTCGGTAAGACGCATCATCAAAGACCTGCAAACTGCAGGATACCTTCGAATCCAAAAAGAGGGTCGTTCAAACCGTTACAAGATTTTTCACAGCGCCCCATTAAGGCGCACAGATTCTGGGAACAAAACAGTGGGTGAGCTGCTCGAAGCTCTATCGCAGGAATAATACCCAGTACCAGATACTGCCTGGATAGGGTAAACCTAAAAACGGGAATACTGTCCTGGAAAATTTCGTGGCCTAACTCCTGGACTCCTACCGGTTTGGGCTCCGCCGCAGTCGTGAGGGTACTCAGTTATAACGCCATCAGCAAATATACCAGAATGTAAGTCAAAAGAATTGTTTTTATTTGTGTTTCTCAATAAGATTTTTTTACCGAATTTTCCTATTCGAAGGGATATATGTTCTCAGGTAATCCGGGTTGATTTTTCGATAGTTGGCGGAAACACACCGCGGTGAGTTTATTTACATCACCCTAGCGAATATAAGATAAAATTGAAGTGCTGTGTGGGCGAATGGATGGAGGAATCAGTTGACTGACAGCCACCTCAATCGGATCTATCATTACAAAGGCAGTCCACGAGAGATTGGATTTGCTGCTGGGCGTATGTTCGGGAACAGGCTTGGTCAGAAACTCAACCGCTACATTGCCGACCAGCCCATTCCCAAGGATATGGAAAAATTACATGCCGGGGCAATGCCATGGCTGCGAAGTTTGCCGCATCGCTTTCAGGAGGAATTTGAGGGCCTGGCTGAAGGGGCAAATCTTCCGCTGCAGCTCCTTGCAGAATTCAATTACATAGAAGAATGCGACGTTGTCCAATGCAGCGGGGCAATATATCCATTTGGAAACAAGGTGTGGGTAGCGCGCAACAACGACTCTTACGTGCCTGAATTGTGGGGTTATGTGACAATTCGGGAAGTTGAGGGCCGGATTCCAACGATTAACTTCTCAATGGAAGGTGACATTTTCGCCCCTACCGGGATCAATAAGGAAAAATTATGGCTACACTATAACTTCCTGTCCGTCTGGGATCAACCTGCGCCTAACAAACCGCATGTCCCCGCCTATGTATTTCTAACCGAAGCACTGGAACTTTGTCGCACCATCAGCGATGTGGAAATTTTACTCAATGAAACCGATCGAGATGGCGGAATGTTATTATTTGCAGTGGATGGGAAAAACAATGAGTTTGCTCTGTTTGAGTGCCTGTGCTCTAAGTATTATAAAAGGGAACCATCCGATGGCTGGATTGTCGGAACAAATCATTTTTGTGCTTGCGAAGATCTAACTTTAATTGATGAGGACAAAAAGCCACTGGGAACCATAAGCCGCTTCAATAGGATAGAAAATCTTATTCAAACATTATCTGCTGCGCAAACTTCTCCAAATTTCCCTGCCGATTTAATACGCGTCCTTGCTGATGACCAAATTGAAAGACGAGATACACAGATTGTGACAGTATATTCCAATGTGGCCTGTCCAAGTACTGGCGAGATCTGGTACACTTTTGGGGGCTATCCAGCAGCAAGCAAGGGGAACTGGCAAAGGCTTGCGTGGCCTTGGATAGATTAGTAGGCCGTATATTCCAACAGCGCAAATTTTACCTGCGAAAGAATCACCAACACAATAAAAAGCGGCTCTACGGCCAGTGTTTCCATAAATATTGGACCCATTGTTGAGACGATGGGCTCTGACAACACAGTTATATGGACCAGCCGGAGGATATACTCAGACCCTTAAAGGAAAAAATCCGGCTTCAATCTCTCACTTTTCTTTTTATTGAAAGAACGATTTCTACTGGCAGTCCGAACACCGACATCTCTGTTACACTTCCCGTCAAAAAACCAGCATCTTCGAGCGCATCCTGGACGTAAATCGGGCGGCAGTCCACATATTTTGTGAAAATATCGTGCGCCCATTCATACAGCCTGACCACCAGACCTCTCGCGCCCTTTTTCGACATCGCCACGACACATACCCGACCGCCCGAGCGCAGAACACGCCGGAACTCCTCCAGCACCAGCGGGATTTCCGGCGTGTCGAACAGCTCGAGAGTAAAGCTCATGAAGATGTCATCAAAAAAATTATCCTCATACGGCAGCTGTGCTGCATCCCCCGTCTCAATTCCACCCTTTCAGACAACCCAAATTTTTCTACCCTCCCCAAAGCTATGTTGAGTATCCCCTGCGAAAGGTCGATCCCGTAGACCCTACCAGAACCACCCACTGATTCAGCCAAGGGCACGATGCACTGGCCGGTGCCGAAGCCAACTTCAAGTACCGTCTCACCTTCGGCAACATTCAGGATCAGCAGTCCCTTTTCTTTATACTTTTTTTTCGGATATACCGGCAAGCAAGTCATAATACCCGCTCATCTTATCGTAGCTGGCGCTGGCTTCCTCTTTTGTCCTTTCAACCCGCTTAATTGACGCTTTACTGTCCATATTATCTCGCTCTTGATAACCAGTTCTTTGAAAAACTCCTACTGTTGATCAACCAGCAGCTAACGCATCAATTATTTGCGAGCAGCCTCCATCCTGCAGGTAGGCAGCATGGTCATGGATATCCTCGAATTCCCTCCCGACGATTTCAGAACACTCGAATTCGTAATCGGAACTCTTTACAAACCTGTCAAATGCTTGCGCTGCCAGTGATTGAAAGCGTTTTGAATTCCAGACATTGTCGCCAACGCCCTCCTCAAGACCTTCCTGCAAGCATTTCAATGCAACAACCCATATGGCAGCCCCTAACACTCCGCAGGCGCCACCGCTCAAGCCAATGCCTCCCGCCAATCCCGATGCCATTACTGAATGTCTATCTGATACACCCACCTGGCGAGCGAAAAGCGCTGCACAGCTCACTGGAGGGGACGGCGCTTCGCTGCTTCCGTCAGAAAACGAGTCATTTATGGCGCTGAATGCCTCCGGGGAATACCCTGCAGCCATGCGAAGGCAGCCAACAGGTCCTCCCTTGAGGAAAAACTTCAAGAGCTGCCCGACCTGAATCTCTCCCTTAAAATCCAAATCTGTAATCTCGATGCAGTTGATTTCATTTTTATTGCGGGCACGGAAGGTCTCAATAAGCTGCTGTGCAGCAGCAACTGCCGTGGCTTCCGCAACCGGACCGAAGCCATGCAGTCGATATGCCTGAGCTCCTGCTGCAAGCGCGGCGCCCCACAGCATGCCGCACTGGAAGCCGTGATTCATAATCCCGCCCATCAAAGGCATGGCAGCGCGCTCCTCGGGTTTCAATGGGTGACCGAACGAGTCGTCAACGACGCTCATCGTGGTTTCCGATCAGGTGCCTTCGGTGAGAAACTTGCGCATTATTCCCAACGACGACGTTCTACTTTTTACTGCGTTCATCTATCCTCCTCACATTATGCAAATAGCTGCACTGGTTCCTATTCATCCATTTGAGATTTCTGGATAAACATGGCTGGTTGAATAGTTTTAATGCCCGATATATTATATGAAGAGACCATCCAGATGTTTTGATTTTCTGGGGTTCCAATTGAAGTAAATGTTGGTTTATTATCCCATAAGATCGCTTAACCAGCGCCGATATTCAGATAACCCCCACCTGATCACTTAATTCGGTTTCACCTCACCCCAAATTTTTTTCATCAAAAAACGCCAGCGGTCCAAAAAGCGGCATGCGGTGCGCCTGAATCCTTGGTTAACCTATTTATTACAACAAATCACTCATGTTTGGATGAGAATGATGGGTCAAGCGCACCGCACATTGTGTGTTTTACAGCCATGTGCCTCAACTCTTCAATTTGACTTTGGCACGCTTGCTGCTGGGGCTCCCCTTTACCTTCACTTTGCCCTGCTTTCTCCCGCGAAAAAAGCGTACAACCAGCACAATGATGGTCGGCACGAATATCAGGAGACACAGACCCACCAGCAGGACGGCAAACAGGCGCCAGGAAGCGGCTTCGGCTACCTCAGGAACCAGCCCACCCGGGTTATACTTGCCTTCGCCGTCCGGCGAAACGGGCGCAGCCTGGTTCTGGGAACTGGCAGCACCTGAGCCTGCGGGAGGACTGCCCTCGATTGAGACGGTGAGCGAACGATTGACCCCATCGCGCAGTTCGGAGGGCGAGGTGTACGTAATGGCGTACTCGCTCTGCAATGCCCTACCGTACAACTCGTACAACGCCTTCAGCGACTCTGCATCATTGGCATAGCCGTAAACGCCGCCAGCCTGCTCCGAGAACGCGCGTAAAGCAGGCTCGTCCAAAGCCGACAGCGAACTGGTGCTGTGGGAGGGTTCACCCAGCCCGATGGTCGAGATCGAGAGCCCTGCCGGACCGATAAGTCCAATCACCTCCTGCGGCGAGATCTTGCTGCGGTTGTCCAGCCCATCGGTCAGGGCGATGATCGCTACCCGTCCCTGGACGGCTTCCAGGTACTCGATCGACCTGGCCAGCGCGTCGTACATGGCGGTGTCCTTATCGGCATTCAACTCTTCTATGGCTTCATGCAGTTTCTCATGCTGGCTGGTCAGCGGCTGCAGGTAGTCAATCCCGGTGTTAAAGGCTACCAGGCCGATGTAATCCTGCGGCCGCGACTGGTCGATATAGGCGCGGGCAGCGCTTTTAGCTGCCGGCAGTTTACCGGCGTGGTTCATACTGCCCGAAACATCCATGACCAGCATGGTGGTTATCGGCTCATCTTCTCCCGTGCCGCTGATCTCTTCAGGCTGCATCACCTGGCCGTTCTCACGCAGCACGATTTGTGAGACGGGTATCCCGACAGGCTCACCGCTTTCATCTGTAACCGAGATGTAAACTGTTACCCTGGGGAACTGGGAGGTATCCACCTGGGTGATGGAGCCGCCCACACCTGCGGGGTCAACCTCCTGAAGCGGAGCGAACCCGGTCAGGGAAAAAATGGAAACCACCATCAAAGTAAGAACAAACATCCTGTGAAATTCTTTTAAACGCGATCTATTAATCATCGCTCACCTCTTTTCGTGATACTCAAGCTGGGTGTTGCCCAGCTTGATCTTCTGGTTGTTTTTAAGTTTAGCCTTCTCGATGCGCCGGTTGTTAACAAAGGTGCCGTTCAAACTCATATCCTTTAAGTTAAAATAATTCCCGGCGCCCTTCAGCATGGCGTGCTGTGGGTCGATATCCGGATCGGGCAGGACGATATCAGATTTGAGGGCATCGCTGCCGATGAAAGCTGCCGGACCGTTCTCGTACAGGAACTTATCCAGGATAAACTCAGTGCCCTTCAGCTTGCCGTCCAGCACTTTAAACCAGGCGCGCGACAGCAGGTACACAATCAGGGCGATAAAAACGCCGACAGAAGCGCCCAATAGGAGCAGTCCAGCCGCCTTTCCCATCAGCGGATTGTTCAGCCAGCTGCGGGAGCTTTCCAGTAGCACCCCGCCCAGAAGCCCGCCCAGGAAACCACCCAAGGCGCCCTTCCACATCTGGCTGCCGCTGGTGTAACCGATCGCCAGCCCGATCAGCGCTCCAAAAATCCCCCAGCCTAAAGCACGCGACCAGACATAACCGCCCAGTAGCTGAAAAAGGCCTTCCGCTAAGGGCAGCCCAATGGCGCCGCCCAGGATACCCATCCCGGCGCCGAACAGACCTGCTTTGGCTGCTCCAACCAAGTTGCGAGTAAGAAGACCCTCCGCAAGTCCGATTAGCAGGCCGATAAACAATCCGATCAACGCGCCGACCAGGACCTCGTTCAGATAAAGATTTCCGGTGAAGGACAGCCCCAGCAGGTTGCTGGCCTGCCAGCCCAGCACACCCCCGATGGCGCCCAGTACACCGTAGTAAAAAAGTCTCATCAAACGACTCATATTATTCTCCTTGGTATCTCTTCAACAAAAACACAAAAGTTACTTGGTAGATTCAGGTTGTCTTCCTGACCAAACGCCTGGAACATGGAGCGTTCAAAGGTATATTGAGGCAGTCGCGATAGCGTTCATAATGGTGTGCGAACAGACCGGCCAAAAAAACAACTGAATGGAAAGCGGGGTAGATTGGGATTATTCCCATCATCAACAATAAACGATTTGGGGGATGGCTGGTCGCCTCAAGCCCCTTCATTTTCACGGATGCTGTCCTCGCAATCCGGAAAAAGGTTGCGCCAGTGCACCACACTGCGCTGCGTGCGGTTGTGGAGTTCGTAAAACCCAAAGAAACGGCGTGCATCCAGCTCTCCACCCGACTGGCGGATGAAGAAACCGCCCTGCAAGGAGTAGGGCTCGATCACCAGCGCAACCTGGAACGGCTGCGGGAAAAAGTTCTGGTGCAGCCAGATATCGTACTCCGACAGGAAGACGCTCATGCGCGGGTGCGTGTGGTACCAGCCTACCAGGTCTTTGCCCGGATAGCGCTGCTCTTTCTGAGCGTAAAGCGCCACCTGGGTGTCCTGGGTAAAGGTCAAATATGCCCCGCCGTGGCGAACGTACGGTGCCGGCAGGATCGATTCGACCACCACAAACTGCTCATCCGACCGTTTGTCCGCACACCACTTTCCGACCAGCCACCCGCCGACCTCATTGTTCAGGTCACTGCCAGCGTGGGCACTGAAACGCACAAAAGCCCGCTGGGAGACAAACACCGATACCTGGGGCGTCATCCCGCCGTCCTCCATTGTGGAACACCAGCGGATGGCGCACCCGTGGGGGATATGCGCGGAGCGCGGCTGCGGTTTATCTGAAGGGGAGATGGAAATCGAGCGGCTTTCCATGTCTAATCGTTTTCTGATGGTAAAATGTGGGTAAGCTTTACGGGAAGGTCAGGTGGCTGTCTGGCGGGACGAACCACCTGGCCTTTTCTTCATCTACCACTATCCAGGCATCCAGCGGTGATGTCAGCTGTCAGGATCAGACGGTCGTCCTGCGGAACTGCAGCTTCCGCCAGGGTCTCATCCTCCTGGAGTTCGCGGCCTAACGCTTTGCTGTCCAACCTGTAGCTGATGGGACGCCCGTCCGGGCCGGTGGTGGGCAGCTCGAGCGAAGTCGCCAGCTCGGGGATCAATTCCTTGACCGGCACGTCATCCGGCACTTCCGCCGTCCGGGTGCCTCCCGAGGGTAATACTAGGGTAACAGGTAAATCTGCCATTTAAATCCTCCGTTTATCATTATTTTGATTAAAGATAACCCTGGCCATGGGTTCGCCTCATGAGTAGGTCATAAGACGTGCTGTAAGCTGTATTTTTTATGAAGTAAATTACAGTTCACACCACATCCCAGGACAAACATACCAGCCGCGCTCACATGAGCTTAATGCGCGGTTTGGTCTTTACAGTCGGCTTTTTGATCTTCACACGCTCGGGGCGCAACAACTCACGCTTGTCGACCGGGAAGACCTGGGGGTGCTTAGCGCGGTACGCCCGGCACCAGCGGGCAGCCTCCGGATCCCAGGGAAAAGGCGGCTTGGTGGGGTCATCGTGGAAGTTTTTGTACTGCACCATCTCACCGATCATGATCACAAGACGGTCCAGGGAGCGGCTGGCAGTCCACCAGGCGGCGTCGATGCAGACCGAGCCATTCAAGTGGTTTATATTGGGATGCCATACGGGAGTCAGCCATTTCATACCCGGCCAGCGCTGCGGGTACTGGCTGTGCAGGTAAATCTCTACCTGATGGCGGCTGCCGAATTTTGGCTTTCCGTTACGGTCCACGCCCACAATCCCTTTACATTTATAGGTGACAATATATCTCTCGGGGGGCAGTCCGCGCCGGGCAGATTTGGCGCGGAATTCGATCAGGTCACTGCGAGCAGCCAATTCCTGCATCAGGTCGTGGTCGCCGCGCAGGCGCCGCATACGCGGGCTTTGTTCCACGGAGACTGCGCCGGCAGTGATGTCAGCGGTCAGGATCAGCCTGTCCTCTGGAGGCGCACCGGCTTCATCGAGAGTCTCTTCTTCTCCCAGTTCGCGGCCCAGCGCTTTGCTGTCCAGGCGGTAGCCCATCGGCCTGCCGTCCGGGCCGACCGTGGGAAGCTGCAGCAGCGACACCAGTTCAGGGATAATATCACGCAGCGCGATATCATCCGGCACTTCCGCCTGGCGGGCACTGCCGTTGGGCAGAACAATGGTCACAGGTAGATCAGCCATAAATATCTCCTCTCATCGAGATTATCGTATTATTCATGCGGCACCTGGCAGATCCCAGTCACATTCCAGCAGTCCCGGTGGTGGCGGGTGCCGCAAACCGGGCAAATACGCACACCGCGCGGGTCATTCACCAGCACCTCTTCCAGGCAGTACGGGCAGCGGTGCTCAACCACGCTGGAAATATTCACATTTTGTCCTTTGATGCGCTTGCGGCGTGAGAGCTTCTTCGGATCACCAGGGCGCACAAGCAGCGAGTCGCTGGATGAAGCGCGCTTCCGATTTTTGGCTCCCCCCTTCAGGATATCACGGGTGGCTGAGCGCAAACCGGCGAACCGCGCAACCCAAAAGTCGCGGCGAACCGCAGCAGGCCTCGCCGGTCGCGGTTTAACAGTCTTTGCGCGCGAAGCGGGCTTGGAAGCTGTTCGCGTCCGGGTTGGTTTTTTTATCGTTTTTATCTTCGTTTTATTGGAGCTGCGGGAGCTGTTTGTGCGCTTGGCTTTCGCGGTGCTTCCTTTGGATCTCACCCTGGTCTTGCTCTTGTTTTTGGCTGCAGGACTTTTTTTGAGCCTGGGTCTGGCTTTTGAGGAGGATCCCGAAGACTTTACCCTGATTCTCCTGCCCGGCTTTACCCCCAGGCGCCATGACCAGCTGGATAACAATACAAATAGAGCCCCAAATATTAGCGGCGAGGACCATTGAAAACCAAACTCTGTGGTATCCGTACCTGACAGATCAATCCCTGCAGTGGTTGGGGTGAGCAGGCTCAACAGCACCAATCCAACCAGAAAGGTGAAAAATCCAAGCATCAGTGCCGGAAGGGCGAGTAAAACACGGGTTAAGAAACTTCGGTCACCCAATAAAAGACGGGCGCTTACGCCGGCTGTTAATCCGATCCATGCCGCTGAAAACCAACCATACATCGTACCCGGCAGGATTGGATTATATAAGGAAACCAGCACGAGCAGCGCAGCCGCAACCAGTGTTATCGACAGCGCCAGCAGCATCCGGCCCAGTGTAGATTTAAAAAACTTTCTCATGCTGAAGTCCAGATTATACCTATCAATAGCCCGGCCGCCAGTGCGTTGAAGAGAGGATTCGA
>Ga0180437_10008536_pt1 | contig 12975 bp, 13 predicted proteins | sample SS_ome_4_FD_132410 | JGI IMG/M metagenome (GOLD analysis project Ga0180437, IMG submission 132410) | Hypersaline lake sediment archaeal communities from the Salton Sea, California, USA - SS_3_D_1 metaG | ecosystem: Environmental > Aquatic > Non-marine Saline and Alkaline > Hypersaline >...
ATTGTGGTGTACAACGACGCAGACAACGGCGTGGGCGCCGCGGCCGTTGCCTCGACCGCAGCCGTGGTCGACTGCACCCCCCCAGTAATCTCCGGCGTCGCGACCAGTTACGTCGGCGGCATCAAAGCCAAGATCTCGTTCGAGACCAATGAGCCCTGTGTTGGCGCCGTCCGCGTCGGCCGCGAGTGCGACGCGCTTACGATCGAAGCCGAGGGGCCTCTCACGACGGCGCACGTGGTGACGGTTGCCGGCCTGATGCCGCAAACCGACTACTATTTCGTCATCGAGGCCGCCGACGCTGCCAAGAACACCGCGGTCGATGATAACGGCGGGGCGTGCCACGCGTTCACTACGACCGACTACGTCGACTACTTCACCGAGCCGTTCCTTGAGATGGTTTCGGACCTGCCGAATCGATCTGTAACCTTTATACCCAACAACTCGGCCAGCAGCTATCGCGCGTGCGCCGCTACCACGACCGATTTCTACACGAATCCGGCCGGCGGGAGACGACTCGCGTTGGCCGACGACGACTTCCGGAGGTTTGCGCTGAGCGCCGGCAGAACGGTCAAGCTGTACGGCAAAACATACGACACCCTCTACATCGGGAGCAACGGCTACATCACATTCGGCGGTGGCGACACGGCGTGCAATCCGGAGCTGGCCTCGCATTTCTCGAGGCCACGGGTCTCCGGATACTTCGGCGATCTATACCCGCCATTCTCCGGGCTTTCGGCTTTCATATCGGTGCGGCAATTGCCAGATCGCGTGGCCGTGACTTACAAGGACATGCCCGATTTTTGGGGCGACGTGCAGAGCTTCCAGATCGAGTTGTTCTACGACGGCGTCATCCGGATCACGTGGCTGACGCTGACCCGGCCGTACGGCATCATCGGCCTGTCGGCCGGCCACGGCGTTCCGGTCGACTTCGAGTCGAGCGACTTGAGCGCCTACACGAGCTGCAGCAGCGTGTACGGCAATCAAATCGGCACGGCGTGTGCAGGCGCCATGGTAAAGGGGCGTGGCGTGCTGCCGCGCGACGGCCGTGATCTCGGCGACCTCGTCGTGATGGGCCTTGCCGTTGTGGCTATGACCGCGCGGAAGCCGCGCCGAGGGCGGGCGTCCGCGTACGTGACCCCTCGTACGGATGAGGAATGTTGCGGCACGCCATAAGCCGCTGGGGGTTTGCCGCGGATGGCGCCCCGTGATAGACTAGGTGCGACAGGACGCCGCGCCGACCAGGCAGCGTGGCCGGACTCGGCACAGGGACCCCTGAACGGAAATGCCGAACACGACCCCCTCAGATAACGCCCCGGCGGCCAAAGAAGTCGAGTATTCCGATCTGCATCGGGGGGAAATGCTGGAGCGGACGCAATGGGCTCGCGAGTTCAGTTGGCACCAGCTTCAAGTGTTGGCGCGGCACATGCGCACCTTCGAGGCCGAGAATGGAACCCTCCTTTTCCGAGAAGGCGATCGAGGTTCTTACATGTGCCTCATTGCGCGCGGCAAAGCCAGTGTCGTGAAGGGCGACCAGAGCTATGGGATGAAGTATTTGGCCACACTCGGCCCGGGGAAGACGTTTGGGGAGATGGCGCTTTTCGACGCCGAACCGCGTTCGGCTTCCGTGGTCGCCACGGAGAAGACGCTGCTGCTGGTGCTGACTAAGGAAGGCTTCGAAGCGCTCGCGGCGGAGATGCCGCAACTCGCCCTCAGACTCGTCATGAAGCTCGCGCGGATGATGAGCGAACGCTTGCGCAAGACGAGCGGCGCCCTGTCCGAACACCTCGAACGAATCGACAAATAGCAGCGCGGGCCGGCGCGGAACCGGGCAATCAAAACAGTTCCGGAGATTGACGTACCAACGCAAGAACCCCGTCCAGCATCTGCTCGGCATCCGCACTTTGTGGCGTAAGCCCAAGGCCCTCGAGCATCGAGGCGCAGCGCGCGATAAGATCGGTTTCCTCCTGTTCCGACGACGGCGCGACACACGTCAACGCGTCTGCCACCGCGACTATGCCGACGATGTCCCCATGTGCTGCAGCCTGGTCCGGAGCATGGTGAAACCGGATCGCTTCCGCAATCGACTTGGGCAAATCCCAGTGCTCTGCCAACTCGTTACCGGCCTCGGCGTGTGTCAGCCCGATCAAGTCCTGTTCGGCCTTGATTAATTCGTCGCCTTCCAGGTCTTGCCGGATTTTCGCATACTGATTAGGCACCGTCTCAAGCAGGGCCAATCGCCCCACATCGTGCAGCAACCCTGCCGCAAACATCCCGCTCTGATGATTCCTGCCGCAGGCCGTCGCAATGGCCCTCGATGCCGTGGCGCAAGACAAGGCCTTACGCCAGAACCGGTTATAGTCGAACTTCTTGGTCGTGTCGAATAGATCGATTACGGCCACCGACAACACGACGCTGTACACTTCCCGAAGGCCAAGCAACGAAACGGCCAACTCGATCGAGTCCACCCGATGGCGGAAACCGTACGCGGCCGAATTGGCCACCCCGAGCACTTTGGCGGCAACCGGCGGATCCGTGCTTACGATTTTGGCCACGTCTCTGGATGACGTGTGCATATCGACCATGGCCGCCCGCACCGACGTAACCGTGTCCGGCAGCGCCGGCAACGACTCTATCCCCCGGATGAGGCGGGCCACGCCCCTCAGTCTCAGAACGCTGCGCGAGCCCAAGTCGGTCGTTCCGGGCCCAACTGGGCCGTCCGTAGCGGGCGACGTTTGCTCCCGAGGATAGTAGCGATTAATGGCGTGGCCGATGTCGTCTGGCGAGCACAGCAGCGCCTTGACGCGGAGCCCGGTCATTTCCTCGAGTTCTGCAATGGTCTTTGCGTCAAGGGGACATGCCATGCCCAACGTCAGCAGATTTCCAAGCTTATCGATAGGGAAAACCTCATGCTTAGCGGCAAACGCCTTCGGGACGAGCGCCACCAGTTCTGCGGGTATCGCATAGTTTGCAAGGTCGATGCTTGCCACCCCAGGCTGCTTCGACAGAAACCGGAGAAACGCCTCCGGACTCAGGTACCCCAGCGATATCAACACTTCGCCCAGTTTGCCCCCATCGCGCCGCTGGCGTTCCAGGGCATCGTTCAACTGGCCGCGCGTGATGAGCCCAGCTTCGCAAAGCAACTCGCCAATGCGGCGCCGGCCTTCGGGCGCCTGCGGGACCGGCCGCGACGCGCCCCCGGCGCGGCCCCCCGTTCGGGCGCCCGCGGTATTCTGCTTGGTGGCAATGGTTTCCCGGCCACAGCCCCCGCACCGCACAGCGTCCCCAAAATCGTTGGCGCCCATTTCGGACTGATGCCCGCAGACATCGCACGTAAACATCAACATTGTAAACCTGATCCCGTGTGCAATAAGACCTGGCGGCGGCGTACCTAGGCTTTCGCGCAAGGCCGAGCTATGAGGGCGCATCCTTGGCCCAGCACGCCCTGCCCCTCGACGGGCATATGGTATGCTGGAGCGGCCACATTCCCCCTCGCACGAGAACCACCTACTCGAGCCCCAAACGCCGTCGGCCAACATGTAACGCTCGTCGAAGAAACAGGCCGTAGCCCATGAAAATGCCCAAGACCCCGCCGCCGCACTCCCGAGCTTCGGAAAAGGGGACAGAAGGACATGCTTTTTTCTTTTAACTACCACGAATCCGGTATATACGGTGGAAACGGGGGTGCAGGCCAATGTTTCGTTCTGGGCCAACACGCGCGGCGGGATTCCACAAAACGCGCTCGCCGCGAGGGATTATGCGTGAACTTGCTCTGATGCGCCCGCAGCCTGCCCGCATCAAGCGTGCCTTGCCAGGCATCCGGCCGATGAATCGAGGAAAGTGCCAAGAGCTGCCGCTGGAGAGCCGGCACCCCCCGTCCGCGCCTCCGGCCCGCCGTTGTCTCATTGCTGCCAGAAAGAAGAGCGAGCGACTCCGTCGCCCGCCTCGTGTGTTCAGTGGTGCTGGAGGCGGGACTTGAACCCGCACGCCGGATTAACGGCACTAGGTCCTTAGCCTAGCGTGTCTGCCAATTCCACCACCCCAGCCGAATTGTCTTGATCCTACAACGTCTTTCACGACGGTTTCAAGTTCTCGACGAGACTCGAATTACGGGATAAAACGCGCGCAACAAAGGGCCTTACGTCGGCGAGCCGCGTTTACAATAAAGCCAGATAATGCATTGGCGCGCACGGGCACGGAATGAGACGTGTCGGTTTCGGCTGCGCCAAGCGCCGCTTGTTGACGATGTTGCCCGCTTCCATACCCTACTCCGCAGACCAGAAGCGGGAATCACTTCCCCCCGGCCCCACTCTGACCGTGGCCTTGCGGGCACATTTCGGACAATGACCTACGTAGGCCGTCCCTGCTTTGTTGAGATAAATGCGCACATACACGTGGCAGCACTTGAAAAACATGCCGATGTAAGGACGAGGCTTTCGCGGCCCCATGGTTGCATCCTTGACGTGCGGGGGCTCGCGCGGCGCAGGACGTTGGCCGCCTCGAGCCTGGGCAAATCATAGGCAACCGCGGCGAGATGACGCAGATGCCTGCAAATACAAAATGCACAACCCATGAAAAGAAGCGGGATGGCTATCCTGCCCATAATTCAGGGCCTGGAAGGCCGTGCCACCGTTGCAGGAAAACTCGCACCGATTCATGGATTTTGCCGCAGAACTCTCCTGAACCCGGCAGACTGTTAGGAACCCTCGACGGCCGGGGGCTTCGCTTCACGCTCCTCGTTAGTGTTTTTCGGAGCCGCTTTTGCCCTGCGACGTTCGATGAAGATCGCGAATACGTTCTCGCAAAGGTCCCAACCGAACCACACAAAAGCTGCCGCAACGGCCCCCGCCATGGCCGACAGCACAAGTATTACGACTATTCGCATTATAGTTTCTTCCCTCATGCCCGAGCGCTCCGTCGGCCGGGGCAATGCCTACCGCGCGACGCGCTGCCAGGCGGCGCACGCCTCTTGTCAATTCCGTGCGAGGCGCCCGTGCGGTACGAAAGGCGGCATCCTCGTGGACGGCGCCGCGACGGGGGGCGCCTGCGGGATCACCAGCGGATTGCGCTCCTGCAATGACAAGACCCGTTCCCGCAATGCGTGGACCTCCCCCTCGAGCGCTGCAACCTGCGCCGCCAGAATCCTGTTGGTCTCTCGCAGCGCGCGGTTGGCCTCGATCAGGGCATGCTGTGAGGCAATGACCGCCTCCCGGACGGCCCCGTCGCGTTCACCACCCGCGTCCTGGGCTTTGTCCGGGGCCTCGCCGTCCTCCGGCGTCTGGGCGACGTCGGCATCGTCTGGAACCGGCGCCGCGTCGTCCACTTCCATCGCATCGAACCACGCGGCGCCGGACCCCTTCAACACGCATCGGCAGGTAATAAAGTCGGCGTCTTCGGGCACGCGCACGCGCATCTCGACGGGTGTCCAGTCTCGCGTGCCCCAAATCGCTGCGTCCGTGCTGCTGGTGTTGGCGCGTAGCACCGCGAAGGGTCTTTTCCGGAAACACTGGATCCAAATCGCCGCTTCAACGGCCTCTTCGGTTTTGATCATGCCGCGGACAAGCAGTTCCTTACCGCCGAGGTCGGCAATAACGTTCTGACTCCAGTTGTTGATCACTTCGTTCTCGGAGCCCGGCGGCACGCGCAAGAACACGGAATACGTCCCCTCGCTGGCCGTTTCTGCGGCAAGGCGCCCTTCGGCGCCCTCTCGGGGCATAAGATACAGCGACCAACCCTTCGGTTGATCGCCTGTTCGTTCCTCGAACCCGGGGTTCGTGAGGAGGTTCCCGGCGGGGGCGGCACGGCAAACGCATACCACCACCGCCCATGTCGCAACATATGGCAGACGACGGTTCATCCGTCTAGCGGAGCCCCTCGAGTCGCCGTTTGAGATCCCGGGCGCTTGTGGCCTGACGAAGCGCGGTGGCCTCATCAATTCTGTCTTTCTGCACTAAGTCGAACAGCGCCTGATCGAAGGTCTGCATCCCGTACTGGTCTTGTCCGTCCTCAATGAGCTTTACGATATCCTTAAAGCTCTTGCCTTGCTCGATGAAATCCCGCACGGCGCGTGTGCCGATGAGCAGTTCCGCGGCCACGCATCGGCCGCTGCGCGTTTTCAACGGCAGAATCCGCTGCGAGACTACCGCCCGTAGGACGCTCGCAAGCTGTTTGCGAACCTGGATTTGCTGGTGCGGTTCGAAGAAATCAATGATCCGGTTCAGCGTCTCGACCGCGTCGACGGTATGCAACGTCGAGAACACGAGGTGCCCGGTTTCTGCCGAGGCAAGTGCGGTGCGCACCGTCTCGGCGTCGCGCATTTCGCCAATGAGAATCACGTCGGGGTCCTGCCGGAGCGCCCCCCGCAACGCGTTGGCGAAGGACAACGTATCATGGCCGATTTCGCGTTGCGTAATAATCGCCTTCTTGTCTTTGTGGAGGAACTCGAGTGGGTCCTCGACCGTTACAACATGGGCGGGCCGGGTATCGTTGATCTCGTTGATCATCGAGGCCAACGTAGTCGACTTGCCGCTGCCTGTGGGGCCGGTCACAAGACAAAGGCCGTTCGCCGTGCCGCAGATCCTCTTGAGGACCGGTGGCAGGCCAAGTTCCTCGATGGTCTTAATGAGCACAGGGATCACCCGGAGCACAATGCGCGTGTGCCCGTCGTCCTTGCAGATATTTACCCGAAACCGTGCGACATCTCCCAGAACGTACGAGATGTCGAGTTCCATGACCTTCCGGAACTTGTCGATGTCGGCCGGACTCGCAATGCTGCCGAACAGACTCGTGACGTCATCCTCCGTCAGCGGCGGTCCGTCGAGCCGCACAAGGTCGCCATCGATTCGGTAGATAGGCGGATTGCCCGTCTTGAGATGAATGTCCGAAGCGTCTTTCTCGACAGCGCCTCGCATCAGTTCTTCCATCGTCATGGTTCGAGTCTCCTTCTCCTTGCCGTCTCGCCCCCAGCTATAAGATTACGCTCCAAACGTCCGTCCGTTCCAGTTCGGTGGAACCAGCCGCTCGCCTTGTCCCGCTATGATACACGATCAAGCCGTGAATTTGCACCGCGCACGAGGGTCCGGCCGCCGAGTTGCTTGCCGTTCGCCGCGCCTGTGAGAAGCAACCGAAGTTCCACAAAACGTGGCCGCGCGCAGCGAATGCCGCGGCAAGATGGTCCTCAGTGTGCGTCGAGCATTGCGCCTTTCTGGCAACTACGGGCTTCTTGTTTGACAAAGAGTCTTCGGGTCTTCTTTCGTTCGGCGGGGGCGAAAAATGTCCGAGCGCCGCAAGCGAACTGTTCCAGCAGACCCCGAGCGCGTCCGTCAACGGCGTCGAGCAAGCCGTTCATGCCTTCCCGGGCCCTTGGCGGCGCGTCGCGGGCGGCCTGCTCGATGTAGCCGCGAAGCACGCGGAGATCGTTCCAGTCGCCCAGCGCGGTTTGGGTGTCCTTAAGCCGCTCGATGAAGGCCGTCATCGCTTTGCCGTACAACGCCGCATAGACTTCGCATGCGTATCGAAGCTTCTTGTACTCGATCCGCAGGGCGTGGAGGTCGGGTTCGGCGCCGGACTTTCTCCAGACGTCGTAGTGGTCGGCTAGGTTCTGGTAGCGGCGTCTCAACCGGCGGGCTGCGTGCTTCACGTAACAGTCCTGGGTCGGAGAGAGCGCCTCGAAGAGGCGCAGAAGCCGGCGGTCGAACTTGTGGGTATCGAGATCGCCTAACCCCCGAGCGACGTTTCTGGACTGCTGGTCTCGCTCAGCCCGGAGACGGCGAACGACGTGATTCACCGCGTAGCGCGGCGGCCCGTGGAAGTCTTTTCGCAATCTCTGCAGCACATCGATGACGACATCCAGTTCCCGGGCCTTGCCGAGGGCACGCGTAATCCGGCGCACGCGCCGCTGAAAACGCCTTCGACGCGCTTGGGGAAACAAGAACGCGTGCTCGGACACCGCTACCCGCACCCGCCGTGACGCCACCCGCATGTCATGGATGCCGTCGCACACCTCGGCGCGGGCCGGCTCGATTTGGGCCCGCAACGCCTTCACGCGGGCCTTGAGTATCTGCCGGGCTGACCGCTCGGCCAGTACGCAGTGCTTCGCCATGTCGGATCCCGGTTTCTGGTCCCTCGTTTCTGGTTTCTGATTTCGGGCAGGGCGGTGGCCGCCACAATTCTTTCTTGCGCCGCCCGCGTATCCGTTTGTTTAGATCGTCAGGAGGTCGCAGACGGCCGGTTGGCTCGCCCCGTTGCCTCCCGAGCAAAATCAGAAACCACAAGCTGGGAATCAGAAGCCAGGAATAGAAAACCAGAAACTGGAAACCGACTCAGTCCAACCCTTCGATAACCGGCCCCTCGGGTTCGCCGAAGTCGAGTTCGGTCTCTTTCAGGTCGAGTAGAGCGCGCACCTTTTTGCGCAGGCGCGTCTGAACGGAACGCACCGAGCCCTGGGCGCTGACTTTCGTCAAATTGAATTCCTTGGTTATCTTTGAGAATTGCCGTATCATACGTTTCTGATAAACAATAAAGCTGTCGTACGGGTTATCGGCTAGGTTCAGGTCCATGCCGCATTCCCAGTACCCCATCTTCTCCGCCATCAGCGCCCGCTCGACCAGTCTGTCCAAATCGAGATGAAGACACATGGTAAGATGCGGGATCAGTGCGAACCCGTAAGCTTTCCGCAGCCATTCAGGGTCCACGCCGCGAACGGCGTATCGCGCGAAAATCGTGTATACGTACCTGTCCGCAAGCACAACGAACCCACTCTCGAGGGCCGGCAGGATCTGGCGCTCCAGCCGATCCGCCAAGTCCGTCGCATAAAACAACGCCAAGGTCCGCCTGCGGATCTGATTTCCCTTCTTTGCCCGGCGCAGCCCGTCCTCGGCCAGTTCCGATTGGCACAGGGTCGTGGTCGTTACGCCGTATCCCAAACGTTCGAGCCAGTCCTGGAGCAGGCGGATGTGCGTACTTCTGCCGATGCAGTCCGGCCCCTCGAGCACAATAAGGCGGCCCTGAAGCACGTTCTCCTCGCGCGACGGCGTGCGCGCACCGAAGTATTCGGCTTTCATTTCTTCTTTTTCCCCCGGCTCATCTTCTTTTCTTGAAGCTTTTCGGTAACGAAGCGGCGAATCCGGCGCTGTTGTCGTTCAATCGGGTGCGCCCCGTTTACGACGACGAGATCGTGCTCTTTGACTACCCTTTCGTATTCTTCAATGATTCTACGCTGGAATCGCATGAAACTCTCGGCGGGGTCGCGGCTCAGATTGAGGTCCATGCCCGCCTCGTAGTACTTGAGCATCGGCCTACCCCGGAAGATGCGCCGCATCGCCACCTCGAGCGGCACCGAGAAGTAGAAGGCGATGTCCGGCCGCACCGCAAAACTGTACAGGTCGCGGACCCATTGGCGCTCGACGCCGCGCACCACGTCGCGACAGAACGCCGTGTAGACATACCGATCCGCCAGGACCACCATGCCCGCCTGGAGATACGGCACTATCGACTGCTCGAGCCGATCTGAGAAGTCCGTGCAATGAATAAGCGAAAACGTCGTTGGGGTGAGTATCTGCTTCGTCTTGCCGAGTTTCGTCGTCCTCTTTACCAGTTTCGAGGAGTTCCACTCCGTGAAGAATACATTGTAGCCTTCCTGAATCAGCCACGACCGCACTAGATCGAGCTGGGTGCTTTTGCCTGACCCGTCGATCCCCTCGACCACGATGAGCATACCGGGATGCTCGTGCGGTTCATGCAACCCAGCCATTCTCGATTACCTCGAAAACCGATGATCCGGACGGGGCCGCGAGGCCTAGGCCTGCCCTCGGCCTTCCTGACCCCCTTATCGTACCGTTGCGCCAAGCAAATTCTAGCACGATGCAAAAGCGTGTTGTCAAGGCGAGCAGACAAGTGCTAAGATTTATTGCCTCCACTGGGCGCCGGGAAAGGAGGTCGTCGTGAAGGAATTGCGCACTTTGGTCGAGCTGGACGGGGCGCTTGCCGATTCCCATGAGGCCGCCATTTTCATTTTCAAGCACAGCACCCAGTGCCCGATCTCGGCGAAGGCCCACGGCGAAGTGAAAGGCTATCTCGCGCAAAAAGGGGAATCCGAGCCGGAGGGCTTCCTTGTCAAAGTCATCGAGTCGCGTCCCGTGTCAAACGAGATAACCCAACGGCTCGGCTTGCCGCACAAATCGCCGCAAGTGATCCTGATCAAGGACGGGAAAGTCCTGTGGGACGAATCGCACCTGGCCATTACCGCGGACGCGATTGCTCAAGCCGTTCGAGCCCTCGATGCCTAACCGGCGGGGCGCGCGCGCTTGGAGGCCGAGCAGGGTTCCGCGCCGGGTCTGGTCCGTCGCGTGCCGCCTTGACCGGCCTCAGGACTTCCCGACGCGAAAGCCTTCCGGTGTAATGGTCACGGAGATCGTCCTGGGCGGGGACATGCTCAAAAGCGTCGCGGGCGTGCCCGAAGCCATCGCCCACGCGGCCGAGAAGTCAATCCCGCACCGCTCACACACGTTGATTACGGCCCAATCCAACGTGAGGGCAGAGCCCGCCAGATTGGATTGGCCTGGCTTCGAGACCCGCAACGTATCCGAGACCACCACCTCTTCGCCGCCTAGCGTGTAGGATCCGGGGCCGACGTCCGCCGCCGCCGTCGCGTCCGAGACCAAAACCGATTTCCCGAGCGTTTTGGCCCGCAAGAAGTTCTTCAGGGTACTGAATGGCATGTGATGGCCGTCGGCGATAAAACTGGCCGAAAGGCGATCATCGGCCAATTGGGCTTGGACGTAGTTGTCCAACCGGGGCAGCATCTGATGCGAGCCGTTCCCGAGATGCGTGGCGATCCGGGCGCCCGCCGATACGGCCTCTTCGAGACATTCCGCCGACGCTTGCGTGTGGCCGATGCCCACAAGAACGCCGGCCTCGGCAAGTCGCGCAATCAACTCGATGGCGCCGGGCAGTTCCGGCGCCAACGTAAACACGCCTATCCTGCCGCCGCTCGCGTCGCGGAGCCGCGGCCAGAGGTCCGGCACTTGGGCAGGCGCGCGGCAGAACGCCCGCGGATGTGCCCCACGAGGTCCGTCCTCCGGCGATACAAACGGCCCCTCGACATGCAGCTTGGGAAACGTTTGCGCAAGTTGCGCGTCTTCTTGGACAATTGCGGCGTACTTGCGTGCGCGCCCCACCATTCGCTCAGGGTCGTCGGTTATGAGTGTCGGCAACGCGACAAGCACGCCGCGGCGCCTTAGCGCCGCCTGAACCCGGCGGAATGCGTCTGCCGTCCAGTCCGCCGGAGCGGAATTGAAGTCAAATCCGGCGCACCCGTTGACCTGAAGGTCGACGAGGCCGGGGCCGGTATATGAATCGGGCAGGTTTCTCGATGCATTCATGGCGCACAATTGCCGGAGGTCCACGTTCCCGCAACCATAGACGATTCGCCGTCAATCTGCAAGCCATTCGTTCCCGGCGCCTTGGCGGCGTTGCCGCTTCGCTATCGCGACGCCTGCCTACCGCCTTTGAATCGGGCGATCTCGGTGCGCATGAGGTCGAGATAGAAATGCCCGAACACCTTCGACGGTTCGACGTCGTTGCTGAACTCGGGGTCGATTTCCTCATTCGGGACCCATTCGTTCCACGAGTTGATAAGCACGATCTTCGGCCCGACTGCGCGTACACGAGCCCATTGTTCGCGGAAGGTGTCGCCGTCTCGCCGTCCCATCGTGCCTTCCGTCCCCCAGCCGCGCGGTCCCGGGAAGGCCGCGCTGACAACCATGGCCTCCGGTTTGCCGTCAAAGACGCTGTAGGTCTGCGGACTGCGGTCCCACCATGACCAGTAGCCGAATTTGCTGCGTCCGTCACCGGCGACGAGATAGGGCTGGTCGTCCATGAACCCCGTCATCCATCGTACGGTAAACCGCGGGTCGTCCCAGTCGGGTGGCCCGGAGAGGTACGCGGGCGGCGGCGGACACCAGACGTAGATGACTAGCAGGGGTTTGCCCAGGTATTCGAGCAGCAAAGGACGATACTTCGGATCGGCGACGTACGTGTCGTAAACCTGATCGGCTTTCCGCGCAAGATTCCCGTTGGCCACGTGCTCAGGATTGCCGTCGATACCGAGGAATATGCTGATCTTGGGTTTGTGTTCGAGTTCCGCGTAGACGTCGAAGAGCGCCCGCGTCGCGTCTTCGATGCGAAGAAGGCCCGGGCGCTCGGGTCCGGCCATGATATTGTTCGACCAGTCGATCCAGACGAAGTCGACCCCGGCGTCCTCGAGCCATTCGGCATGTTGGCGGATCACGTCGGGATCCGACGAGTCGTACAGCCCGAGCTCCGGTTCGTCCCATCGCTTGTCCCATTCTAATGGCCGGAACCAACACTGATACCCGATGCCCACCAGTTGCACGGCCCCTCCCGTTGCGCCGTCCCGCTGAGCCCCGCCGCCTCCGGTTAGGTGGCGGCATCCCGTTGCCAGCAGGATGGTTGCACACGTCGCACCTATCAAGAGCCGGTTCCGCCTCTCAAGCATGCGCCAATCCCGTTCTCCCTCGCACGGTTTTCAGGCCATACGGTCGAGTTGCGTGAGATCGACCTCCCATGGAAGCGGCCGGCCCGCCACGTAGGCTTCGATGGCGTCCGCTACGAGGTCGCCGTGCCGCAAACAGTTCTGGTTCATCGACCCCGCTATATGCGGCGTCAAGATGCAGTTCGGCAGGGTGTACAATGGACTGTCCTTGGCCGGGGGTTCGGGATTCGTCACGTCCAGGCACGCCGTGATTCTCCCGCTCTCGAGTTCCGCGATCAGGGCGTCTTCGTCCACGCACATGCCCCGGGCCGTGTTGATGAAAACGGCGCCGTCTTTGAGCAGGGCAAGGTTGCCGGCGTTGATGATATGGCGCGCTTCCTCCGTGGCCGGCGTATGAAGCGAAACTACGTCCGAACGCCGCATCAGCTCGTCGAGCCCGACCTGGACTACGCCGAGATCCTCGG
>Ga0180437_10008537_pt1 | contig 12973 bp, 10 predicted proteins | sample SS_ome_4_FD_132410 | JGI IMG/M metagenome (GOLD analysis project Ga0180437, IMG submission 132410) | Hypersaline lake sediment archaeal communities from the Salton Sea, California, USA - SS_3_D_1 metaG | ecosystem: Environmental > Aquatic > Non-marine Saline and Alkaline > Hypersaline >...
ACCTTGGTCGGGTCGATCACGCCCGCTGCGGTCAGGTCCTCGTACTTGTTGATCGCCGCGTTGTAGCCGACGGCGCCCTTGGCCTCGGCCACCTTCTCGCAGACGATGCTGCCGTCCTGGCCGGCGTTGGCCGCGATCTGCGTCACCGGGGCCCGGCAGGCACGCAACACGATGTTGTAGCCGACCAGCTCGTCTTCGGTCAGCTCGTTGGGCTTGACCGCCATCGACGCCCGCAAGAGCGCTACGCCGCCGCCCGGCACGATGCCTTCCTCGACGGCCGCGCGGGTGGCGTGCAGGGCGTCCTCGACCAGGGCCTTCTTCTCCTTCATCTCGCTCTCGGTGGCGGCGCCGACGTTGACCTTGGCCACGCCGCCGGCCAGCTTGGCCAACCGCTCTTCCAGCTTCTCGCGATCGTAGTCGCTGGTGACGTTCTCGATCTCGCGACGGAGCTGCTCGATGCGGCCCTTGATCTCGCTGCTCTGGCCGCCGCCCTCGATGATCGTGGTGTTGTCCTTGTCGATGATGATCTTCTTGGCTCGGCCCAGGTCCGTCAAAGCGACGTTCTCGAGCTTGCGGCCGAGGCTTTCGAACAACGCCTGACCGCCGGTCAGGATGGCGATGTCTTCGAGCATCGCCTTACGGCGGTCACCGTAGCCGGGGGCCTTGACCGCACACACCTTGATCGTGCCCCGGAGCCGGTTGATCACCAGCGTGGCCAAGGCCTCGCCGTCGACGTCTTCGGCCACGATAAACAGGGGCTTGCCCGCGTTGACGACCGTCTCCAACAGCGGGACCAGCTCCTTGATGTTGGAGAGCTTCTTCTCGTGGATCAGGACGTAGGCGTCTTCCAGGACGCATTCCATCTTCTGCGGGTCGGTGACGAAGTAGGGGGAGAGGTAACCGCGATCGAACTGCATGCCTTCAACCCACTCGACCTCGGTGGCCAAGCTCTTGCCTTCGTCGACCGTGATCACGCCGTCCTTGCCCACCCGGTCCATGGCCTCGGCCAGCAGGTCTCCGATCTCCTGGTTATTGTTCGAGGCGACGGCGCCGACCTGCGCCATCTCGGTCTTGCTTTTCACTGCAATCGACGTCTTCTTGAGCTTCGCGGTGATGTCTTCGACCGCCTTTTCGATGCCCTGCTTCAAATGGACCGGGTTCACACCGGCCACCACGGCCCGCAGACCCTCGTTGAAGATCGCCTCGGCCAGAATCGTCGCGGTGGTGGTGCCGTCGCCGGCCACGTCGCTGGTCTTGGACGCGACTTCGCGGACCATCCGGGCGCCCATGTTCTCGTACACGTCCTCCAGGTCGATTTCCTTGGCCACGGTGACGCCGTCTTTGGTGACCGTCGGCGAGCCGAAGCTTTTCTGGAGGATCACGTTTCGTCCGCGGGGACCCAGAGTGACCTTGACGGCCTGGGCCAACTTGCCAACGCCTCGACGCAACGCGTCGCGGGCTTCCTGGTCAAACGCAATCATCTTGACCATCTGATATGTTCTCCTTGCTGAGTTGGGTTTGAGTTATTCGATCACCGCCAGGATGTCTTCCTCGCGCATCAACAACAGTTCCTGATCGCCCAGCTTGAACTGTTCACCGGCATAGGAGCTGAACAGGATGCGATCGCCCTTCTTCACTTGCAGCGGCTTTCGGGTGCCGTCGTCCAGCAGGCGGCCCTCGCCGACGCTGACGACCTTGCCGCGAGAGGGCTTATCCTTGGCCGAATCGGGCAGCACGATGCCGCCGGCAGTGACCTCCTCTGCGCCTTCCCGCTTGACCACCACTCGGTCGCCCAGCGGCTGAATCTTGATTTTGCCTCCACCCGATTTCTTCTTCTTCTTCGCCATGTTTGGATGCCTCCGAGACTCGATGGAAAAATTTACCCATTATCACCAGACGGCCCAAAATGCCCATTTGGGCCATCGGGGAAGTCGTCTGCCAAATCGGCGCGCACATCGCGCTGCGGCTGAACAGAAAGCAATTGGCGCGCCAAAGGGGGTGGATGTGTTAACTTATTGAAGACAAAAGGTTTATGAAACGTGGCTTCGGCGACGCGCGATGGGTACTCCGCCATCGCTGGCAATCTTCGGCCGCGGCAACTCCGGAATCCTGCCATTTTGACAGGTCGACCGCTGGACGTGTTCTCCGAGAAAACGCTATTCTGGGATCGGACGGTAGTCGCTTCGGCTCGCGAGGCAGACGCTATGAACCCGTGGCTTTTGGGAAATCCTCCGCCGGCGCAGTTCTACACGGGCCTGGTGGTTGGCATGGTCGTCGTGGGGGTTATCGCGATGCTCCTCGTGCCGCCAGCGAGCCGCGATCGGCGGAGAACCTTGTGGATTTGCACCGCAGCGGTTCTTGGTGGACCTGCCATGGGGGCCGCGCTGGCCGGTCTCACGCTGGTTTTCGGGCAGGTGGATCCGCTCGATAGAAGTCACCTCGTCGTGTCTTTCACGTTTGTCGGCACGGTCGCCGGCGTGGTAGCGAGCCTGACCATCGTGGCGGTCGCGTGCGTCAAGGGGCTCTGCTCACGAAACGGCTGCCGGAGATCATCTGATTCCGAGGCGGGTCAACAGTAGACTGGCGCCGTTCGTCCGTGTGGGATCGCGCCCCCGGCAGGAAATCCTCAGAGTTCGACGCCTTCTCGACCGGGCTGCCGAGATACCCTGCTGGGCAAAGGGCCCTCGAACGTGTACGCTTTACGGCCGGTAGGTGCCGGGCTCGGCGCGGGGTGCACTGTCGGCGCTTGCGGCAAGGGTATTGACGAAAACATCATATGATGTTATAGTTCATTTGGCCTACACGAGGTAGGAACGTGGCCGTCTGGAACGAGACCCGGAGTAACATCCGGTACAAGATCCACGATGTGGATCACGCGCCGCCGCATTGCCACGTGGCCTTCAAAGGCGGAGCGCTGAAAGTCTCTCTGGAGACGTTGGAGGTTCTCAGTCCGACGGGGGCGACGCTTCCGCCGGCGGCTCGAAAGTACCTGAGGGATAACCAGCTCGCGATGTTGGAGGCATGGGAGCGGGTTGTAGATCTAGACGCGCTGTAAACGAGCGAATGCGAGAATCGAATGCAACTGTTGCTCAGCGATGTCAGCAGTGTAACGGCCAGGAAGCGGTTGCTGGACTATTTCGCCGGCTATGGGCCGGTGGAGCCGGTGCAGTCGGCTGCCCGGCTGAGACGACAACCGGCGGTCGTGGTCGGTGACCTCCATCGCATCGCCGAACGGTTCTCTCCCGAATCCTCCGACCCGCTCCCACGGCTGGCCCGTCGCCAGCCGATGGTTGTTGCGGGACTGTTGCGAACCGAGAAAGACCGGCGGGCCATCTCTCGGGTCCACCAGGTGGCGCGATGCTTGGACGGCCGCCTGTTGATCAAGCCGTTTCCCGACCCGAGGAGTCCGGACGAGGACCGGGAATTCGTGGGCCGGGTGCTCAACTGCGTTTCTCCCCATTTTCTGACCTCGGCACGCTACATGCCCGACGGCACGCTTGTCGTGAAATTCGGCGACGGGTTGACGGGACAGATTGCCTTCTCGACGCTGCGTCTGGAACGATTGGGAAGAAGACTCTTGCCGGACACTGCCCGGGCATCCGGCGAGGGCGACTCGCTTCAAATCGACGACGAAACCGGGTATACCGTCGACGTCGACTGTGAAGTGCTTCGCAGCCGCCTGGATCAAGGACATGCCGATCAGATTCGACAACAGGCGGCAGAGGTTCGCAGCGAGGTGGGCAAGCGGATCGGCTCCGCCCGTCGAAGCCGGAAAATGACGCAACTCGCTCTTTCCCGGAAGTCCGGCATTGCCCAGGAGATGATCAGCCGGATCGAGAACGGAAGGCAATCGCCCAGGGCCGACACGCTGCTGAAGTTGGCCCGAGCCCTCGACATGCCACTGGATCGGCTGCTTGGCGACACCAACTCCGATTCGCTTGCTCCCCAGTCGGACTAACCTATACTTCCAGCATGACGCGTCGAAACCGACTTCTCATCGCTGGACACGTCCTTCTCGGGCTGCTGCTGGCGTTCTGGCTGGCCAGGGTGTACTTTCTGCACCCGCCGGGGCGGATCCACGTCAACGACGAGGGCTACTCCTATGCCGGCCGGCTGATCGAGTTTCGCGATCTGCTGGCCGCCGGATACGTCTCGCCGCAGTGGTGCACTCATTTCCGCGGCGGGCTGGGGGCGCCTTATTTCAGCTACTATCAGCCGGGATTCTTCTACGCGGCGAGTCTGGTGCCCTGGGCTGTGCCGCCGCTGGTGGCCTTGGGGCTGACCGTGGCCGGCTTCGCGATGCTGGGCTATCTCAGCATGGCCGGATTGGTCGGCCGCTGGTTCGGGCGGCTCTCGGGGGCGTTGGCCGGCGGCGGGCTGCTGCTGTCGGTCTATGCGGGCACGGAGATCTCGTTCCGCGGCGACCTGTCCGAGTTTGCCGCCATGATGACGCTCCCGGCCGTGCTCTGGGCGCTGGCCGGATGGTTCGAGCACGGGCGGCGGCGGCACGCCGTGTGTCTGACGGTCGCGTCCGCGGCGTTGATCACGTTGCATCCGGCCGTGGCCCTGATCGGGTTTGCCCTGTTCGCGCTGGCGCTGATTGCCTTTGTGGCGGCAACGCGTCAATTCCGTCGGGTGCTGGGCGCCGCGGCGGCACTGGGCGTCGGTGTCGGACTGGCGGCTTTCTATTGGCTGCCCGTCTTCTTCGAGTGGAACCTGGTCGGCTCCGAAGCGGCCTTTACGGGTTTCTACCACTACGCCGAACATTTTGTCGGTCCGCTGGCGATTCTCAACCCGTGGAACGACCATATGACGTTGCCCTTGACGCCCGGCCCGGTGCTGGTGGCGTCGATCGTGCTAAACACGTTCGTAATGCTGCTGCGGCGCGGGCAAGAGGCAACTTCGGCAGTTCCCCCCCGGCCTTCTGCCGGGGAAAAGGGGCTTGAAGACTACCGGCTGGTTTCCCAACCTGCTCCCCCCGGCACAGAATCGGAGGGGGGCGGGAAGTCCATTGGCCGGTCCGACCCTCGATGCGGCGAACTCGTGGTGTGGCAGCGGCGGCTATTGTTCTTCTGCCTGATCGCCGGCGTCCTGTGCACGCTGCTGATGACGCGGTGGTCCGCGCCGCTTTGGGACCGGATCGACCTGCTGCAGCGGCTGCAGTTCCCGTGGCGGATTGTCTCGCTGGTCACGGTGCTGGCCGCGGCGGCCGCGGGCTGCATGGTGCCTTGGCGGCGAGAGCCGGTTCGGGCGGTGGTGGTTGCGTTGTCGTTGCTGGCCATGTGGGGCTTCGCATTGCGGCCTACGTCGTACGAACTCGATCCCCGGACGACGGTCCCGGCCGACGTGGAGCAGCTGATGCGCCTCGATTTCCGGCCCGATATCCGGGACGAATGGCTGCCGAAGGGTGCGTCGCCGAACCTACCGGCCGAGTTCCGCGCGGGTCCGATGGCCGGGCCCGGGTGCGAGGTGGATCGTTTCGAGCGGACGCAGGGCCGGTTGCGTTGCCGCGTTCGTACGGGCGGCCCGTCGCACGTCGTGTTGCCCCACTATTTCTTCCCCGTGGGCTGGCAGGCGCGCCTCGACGGGCAACAAGTCGCGCTTTCGGCCGAGAGACATGGCCTGATGCGGATCGAGTTGCCGGACCGAGCCGCCGGCGAGTTGGAAGTGACCTTCTCGCACACGCCGATGCGCCGGCTGGGCCTGTGGATCTCCACCGCGTCACTGCTGATCGGCGGTCTCTGTTTGTGGCGCCCCGTTTGGCGGCGGATCGCGTCGCCGCGGGATTGACGCATTGTTCCCGTTTGGGCTGATAATGGCCCACATTCGAGACCGTACATAAGACCTTGCAGACGCGGAGCGGCTCGACGACCCTAGAGCTAACCGTGCTCCAACGGGTGCGACAAGTCGATAAGGTCCGGCATGTTGAGACCTTTCCTCCTGGGCGTTCAGACCGTGCTTCTTTCGGTATGCGTGTTTGGAAGGGGACCGTCCCATTTTCGCTCTGCGAGAATTGGGACAGTCCCCGGGTGGACCGGTCCGGCAACGTGGCTCAAATCGCCAGTCGATCCCGCGCATAGGCCAGGCTCTTGCGAACGTTCTCCTCCTCGCACTTGACCTGTTGATCGAGCGGCAAGTGGCTCACACGGGCCAGGCTCTCGGCGGCCTTGTCGCGGACGGTTCGCAGCGTGCGGGCCAGATCGCGGCCCGGCACCGCGGCGAACGTCGCCCAGAACTCCTCCGTCAGACACGGGACCTTGAGCGGATCGCGCGTGATCACCTCCAGGCTGAAGCGGATCTCCGGCTTCGCCTTGCGGAGGATCTCGACCATCTTGGGCAAATCGAGAAAACCGTCGCCCAGCGCCACGTCCGCCAGCAGGAAACCGTCCTCATAAGGGCGGACCGCCTGATCCTTCAAATGCACGGAAAAGGCCCAGGGGGCGTAGGTCTCGACGACCTGAACCGGGTCCTCCATCAGCGCGAAGCTGTTGCCCACGTCGACGCACGTGCCCACGTACTCGCTGCTGATTCGCCGCAACACGTCGAGCCGCTCATCGAGCCGCTGGTCCTTGTGGTTCTCGACGGCCAGAGGTATGCGATGGCGCTGGGCCACCGGCGCCGCCAGCTCGAGCGACTTGAGCCCGCGGGCCGCGAACTGGCGGAATTCCTCGGCGGATTCGAACCGCTCGTAGCGTCGTCCGGGAATGATCACCACCCGCAGCGTCGGTGCCCCGGCCCGTTTGGCGGTGCGGACGGTCGCGTCGAACCGCTCGACGCCCGCCCGATCGTTCGGCAGGCCGGCGATGGCCTCGATGAACATCCCGAGGGTCTCCGCCTTGTTGCGGAGCTGCGTGGCGTAGGCTTCGTCCCGGGTGCCCAGCGGCACTTGAATTCCGCCGGCGCCGAGTTGGTGGCAATACTCCAAGAACCCCAGCGGGTCGGCCAGGGGGCTGGTCCGCCCGGCGGCGCCTTGAGAGCGCCGCAACAGGTTCAGGCAATAGGTTACGATCCCCAACCCGGTTCGCTTGGGCGGTTCCTCGCCGAACAGTGGACTGGGCATCGCCAGCAGCGACGCCGAGACGCCCCCGGCGAGCGAGCCGAGCATTTCTCTGCGGTTCATGGCTCCTATGACTCCCTGATGCGAATGGTTTGCCGGCGATCGGCCCATCGGTCGGTCGTCACGGTTTCGTGATGGCCGCCACCCAGCCGCCCGGTGAGGGCGCGGCGATCTGGACCGTGGCGCCGCCGGCGATCTTCGTCGTTTGCCCCCAGTTTCCGGTGGCGATGCTGATCCAGCAGAGTTGGTACGATCCGCGCTGCAGCTTCAGTCCCACCTTTCCTCCGTCGGTGAAATAGAGGGCGTAGGCCTTGCCCGGGTCGGCCGCCAGATAGGCCTCGTTGTCCTCGCGGTCGCTGAGCAGATGGTTTGCCGCCTTGACGTCCCAGGGCTTGACGAGCGATTCGAGTCGCCGGGCGGCCTTGAGGCTGGCGACGGACAACTCCGAGAGACCCAGCCCGCTGTCGGGGCGATGGAACCGGGCCGAGGCCGCCCCGCCGATTACGTGGCGCCACCAACGCTCCACGCCGTCGCGGTTGTCGCCGAAACGCCCGCCGTCGGCGCCGTAGGTTTTCACCGTGTTCAGCGGCCTGGGCCGATCGGCCACGTGGCGGCGGACCCACTGGAAGTTGTCCCAGTGTTCCTGGCCCATCTTCTGATTGTTCTGCGAGACGTCGGCGAAATCGTAACGCTCGGGATGGTCGAGCGTGCGGCGGTGTCGCTCGGCCTTCAGGTCCCAGTCGTCCCACATCTCGGTAACGCAAACCCGCTTGCCGGCCTCGGTCGCCCGGCGGCGGATCCACTCGGCCCAATAGGTCGGCCAGGCCTCTTCGGCCTGAGTCTCGTTGTCGATGCAGTAGAGCACGTGGTCGTACTTTAGCGCGGACTGGAGCAACCGGTCGACGAACCGCTGCTGGTACTTCAACACGACCGTGTTGTTCCGCTGCCGGGGCGTGGTGAAGAAGAACGGCTGCCGATTCAGGCCCGGATGGCCGGGATAGCGCGGCGCGAAGCCCGACTCGGCATAGCTGTAGTTGACGTTGTTGGCGGGGTTGTACGGGTGGCGCTGCCAGCGTCCGCTGCCGCCGGAGTCGGTGTAGTCGAAGCGGTCAAAGACTTCGATCTGGACGATGATCTCCCGCCCGGCCGTCAGCCGCAACATCCGCTCGAACCGCTCCCAGTACTCGGGATTCCATTGGGCCAGGTCGTAGCGGCCGTCGTCCAGCCGCAGCAGCGGATACGCGTTGCCCTCGTCCCGGTCCGACATCGTGTTGCGGATGTAGTTGCCGCCGGCGGCTTGGATCTGATCGAGGTGCTCCTGCAGGTTCGGGATCTGGAACAGGTTGTCGTCGACGCTGCCGCCGAGCAGCATCACCGGCTCGCCGCGGTACTGCCAGTAGGAGGGGTTCTTTTCATACGGCCGGATCCGATCGGCATCGGCCGCCCAAGCGGTTCCCATGGCAATCCAGCCCAGCAGCACGGCGGCGGTCGTAAAGCAGCAACGATCCACGATCATGATTCTGTCTCCCCGGTGATGGTGACGTGACTTTGCACGGGAGTTTAGCCGCCGCGGCCACGCGGCGATGGTGGGGCCGCGTTTTTGGCGGTTCTCGCCGCGTGGCCGCAGCGGCTAAACGGTCCCATTATCGGGATCGACGCGGCGGCGGTCAATTGTGGGCGGCGGGAGGGTAGCTGAAGTCGCAAGACTTCAGATTGTGGGCTCTTGGTCCCTGAGGCAGCTGAATTCTTGCGAATTCAGCTACGGGCCAACTCGCTACCGTCCGCAGCAGCGCATTCGACGACCGGACGGCAAGAGCCGCCACGCACGGCAGCCGCGACGCAGCCGGAGTTTGCCCAACCGGGTGAAACGGCGGCCGGACGCCGGCGCCAACTCGCGATCGCTCATGTCGTACTCCAGCGTTCCGACGGGCGTCGGGGCGTCGGTGTGCTCGGCAAACAACGGCGAATAGGCTTCGATCCGAATCTGGTTTTCGTCGGGCACGAAGCGGAGCAGTTGCAGCCAGCCGTCGCCGCCGTTGGGGCGGTTCTGATAGTCGCAGAGCACCTCGTGCACCTGGCCGCCGGCGTCGTTGGTGGCCGTCTTTTGCACGGCGGCGCCGATGTGGCCGCAGACGACCATGAAGACGTTCTCGTTGGTGCGCACAAGCTGGTCGAAAATCCGCTGGCCGGAGTCGAGCCGCTTCTTGGGGTTCATATACGCATGGGTGGCGACGATCACGCGGCGGTCGGCGTAGCGCTGCACGACCTCGCTGGCCCAGGCGAGCGTCTCGTCGCGCGGATGGCACTCCAGGCTGAGCACCAGGAACTTCATGCCCGCCGCGTTGAAGCAGCAATAGTTGTTGTCGTTCGTCTCTCCCATGTGGCCGCCGTACCACGGGCAGCAATGGAACCGTGCTGGAGAAAAATACTTGTTGAACAGTTCGGTCTCGCCCGGGGCCCCGTCGTGATTGCCCGGAAGCACGCTGTAGGGAACCATGCCGTCGAGCACGCGGTGGGCCCGGTCGGCGTTCTTCCACTCCTGCTCGACGGTCGCCGTTTGCACCACATCGCCCAGATGGATCACGAACTCGATCCGCTCCGAAGCGACCCGTTGGCGGATCCACTCCGTTTGGGCCACATAAGTGTCGGGGAACTTCTCCGAATAGAGCTGCGTGTCGGGCAGCAGCACGACCGAGAAATCGGCCCCTTGACCGGCAAGGACCGGCGTGGTCAGAACAGCGGCGAGCAGAATAAACGGCAGGACATGTCGGCAGGCGGGCGGTTGCATGGGGGACTCCGGGGCTGAAGTACAAGGTTGACCCCTCCATTCTACCACATCCCGGTCGCGTCGACACCTTGGCCCGTCACGGACATATAAAGCCGTGACCGTCGGTCGCGAATGGGGGTCCGATGAACGTTCGCAAATGGGGACACGAGCGCCGTCCCTGATTCGGTCGCGACCAACGGTCGTGGCTTTATGGTGATACGACGGCGGGCTCGACGGCGGGCAGGGTTTCGTCGTCGGGCGAGTCGTCCACCACCCGCGGTTCGATCACCCGCATCTGCCGCCACCGGCCCTGCAGAAATCGCGTCAGGTAGATCAGCCCCAACGCACAGATCCAGGCCGTGATCACCACCCAGCACCAGATCAGGTCTCCGCCGAAGTAGGTGATCCCCAGTCCGGCGGCCGCCACCGGCAGCGGCGAGGTGATCGCGGTGACCGCCAGGATGAAGCGGGTGTCGCCGGCGCCCTTGATGGCGCTGACGAACACGATGTTCATCGCGTCCAGCAGGCTGTATGCCGCCACAAAACGCAACAGCACGACCGTCGTATCGCGGAGCACGGCGAACTGCTGCGGCGCGGTTCCCGAGGCGTGTCCCATCAGGAACAAATCGGGCACCGCCACGTACAACACGGCCATCGCGCTGAGGTAGACTTGGGCCATCGCGAAGGTGGTCCAGGTGGCCCGGGCCGCCAGATCGGGATCGTTGCGGCCGAGCTGCTGTCCGACCATGGTCGTCAGCGCAATGCCCATCCCCAGCATCGGCACCCAGGCCACGCTGTTGACGTTGAACGCCAGGGTGGTGGCCGCCATGGCGTTTTCTCCCAGCCGGCCGACCAGCAGGATGAACAGCGAAAAGGCGGCCACTTCGACCACCAGTTGCAGCCCGTTGGGACCGCCGTAGTACAACAGCCGTCGCATCAACTTCGCGTCGAAGTGCCGCCCGCGAAGCAGCTGGTACTTCTCGCGCAGCACGGGCCGCATCATCACGCAGGCGTAGATCACCACCCGGGCCCATTGCGAGAGGACGGTGGCCCAGGCAGCTCCTTCGATCCCCAGGGCAGGAAAACCCCAATGGCCGAAAATCCACGCGTAGTCGAGCGCGACGTTCAACAGCGAAGACGCGCTATCGACCCACATCACCACGCCCGTCTTCCCCCGCCCGGTGAAGAAGGACGACATGGCGGCGGCAATCACTTGTGCGGAGGCGCCGAAACAGAGCACCTGGTAGTAGACCACTTCGAGGCAGGCGATTTCCGGGTCGTGGCCGGCCCAAGCGAACACCATGGGGGCTAGCGGAATCGTGGCCAGAAACAGCGGCATCACGAACAGCCCCACCCGCATCCCCTGCCAAACGACCGCGCCGATCCGCTGCGGCCGCCGGGCGCCTTCGTACTGGGCGACGAAGGTGTTGACGTACATTGCCACGCCCAGCGGGAAGCAGATCAGGGTGAAATAGAGCATTCCGGCCGGCATGGCCGCCGCCATGGCCCGGGTGGAGTGCCACAGCAGGAACATGCGGTCGACGAAGTTCATCACCGTCCAGGAGGCCGTGGAGATGACCAGCGGCAACGCCAAGACGAGAACGTCTCGCCCCCCACAGGGACGGGTCCACCAGTTTTTCGCGGTGCTTACGTTCATGGAGTGTGTCGCCCCCGGGATGCGAATATTTCAGTGTATCCGCCGCCGTCACGCGGGAAAACAGCCCGAGAAGGTCATACCCGGCCGGTTAGTCGTCGTGGCAGTGCAATAAGGAGCTTCAATCGGCTGTCCAGGTTCGTTACATCTTGCACCGAAACAGAACCAAAGTGGCGACACCACACAACTCTACGGAGGGGCATTACGGCTGCACGCACAACGTGCCACTACGGACTCCTCCGGATAATTCCGGTTCTTTTGGTTGGCAGGTTGTTGACAGAAATGACGGTTGTGTTAGACTAGGTGGTTAATGGATTGGCAACATAGGGAAAGTGGGAGTTTGTCTGCGTGGGCGTTGACTCGGGCCGCAGCCACGAATTCCGGCAATACTGCTCTGGGAAAACCATCATGAAATACCAAAGTGCATTCCTGGCTGTTCTGACGTGCGGTGTGGTTCTTTTGGCGACAGCACCCGTGTTGGCCGAAGATATCTACCCTCCCGAATGGCGCGGCGAGCCGAACTCGACGTTGCAGATCTGGGAATTCTCCACGGATGTCAATCCCGCGGCCCCGGACGTGGACCAGAACCCCTTCGGCACGGCCGAGGTTACGGTCCACGGTGAGTTCAATTTCCCGCTGCGAGATACGTGGTGGATTCCCGAAGACTTCGGACACACGGGCGTATGGAACGTGGGCGGGACGATGGCCATTGAGATTCCCAACGATCCCGAGTTGCGGCCGCTGAAGAAGATCCGGCTGCAGATGACCTACGACGGTGGCCCTTCCACGGAGCCCGATCCGTGGATCGAGGTGATCGCGTCGGACGGGGCCGCGGTGACCGATTTCCAGCTGGTCGCGAAAACGGCCCTCGATGACATCTATAGCCACGCGGTGTACGACCTCGAGCTGGCACCGAATCCGAGCATGGAGACCATTTACATCCAGCCGAGATTCTGCCAGGTGTACATCGACGAGATCGTGGTCGACACCATCTGTGTTCCGGAGCCGTCCACCGTGCTGCTGCTGGTGATCGGCGCCGCGGGTCTGGCGGTCTGTGCCCTGAGGCGAAGAGGTCGGTAGAGCCGTCAGACGTCTAAGTTCTAATCGGGGCAGCCGTTCTCGCAAGCTGCCTTTCTGCATCCAGTGTGTGCCACTGCTTCGCAGAAGCAGTGTCTTTGTGAGTAGTCCCGACCGGCACTGCTTCTGCGAAGCAGTGGCACACGGAGACAGGCGGACCAGTCCGCCGGCGGGGGTCGCCGTCGGAGCGGAAACGAGCTAGAATTAAGGGTTTCGTTTCACTGCCGTCACCGTTCGTCCTGGGAACCCCCGACCATGCCCACTGCACGCGCCTTTTCCACGTCGCGGCTGGAAATCGCCGGCATCAAGGTGGCCGAGCTTGCCCGGCGGTTCGGCACGCCCACGTTCGTCTACGACGCCGCAGTGATCCTCCAGCGACTTGCCGACCTGGCGGCGTTCGACTACGTCCGCTACGCCG
>Ga0180437_10008538_pt1 | contig 12973 bp, 14 predicted proteins | sample SS_ome_4_FD_132410 | JGI IMG/M metagenome (GOLD analysis project Ga0180437, IMG submission 132410) | Hypersaline lake sediment archaeal communities from the Salton Sea, California, USA - SS_3_D_1 metaG | ecosystem: Environmental > Aquatic > Non-marine Saline and Alkaline > Hypersaline >...
GGCCACCTCCGGGGTGTAAGCCGTGGTGCCGCGCACCAGGATGGCCACGATGGAGAGACCCAACCAGATGTAGATTCCCCAGGTCATGAGCAGCACGCGCCGTAGGAGCTGGATGCGCGCCCGCGTCAGGACGGTTGCTAAGACAGGGTAGGCAACCAGGTAGAAAATCAACACCGGCAGGGCAATCCACCAGGGGATAGCCATCCACACCGATATGCCCAGGACGACCACCATGCTCAGCAGGCTCATGGCGATCATCTCCCTACGGATAGCCTTGTCTTTTCTGAGAGCCTGGGAGATTTGCATTAAAGGTCCCTCCTGAAGATATAGTATTCGTTCACCACTCCGAACCCTTGACCCACAAGGGCTTCGCGCAGCACGTGGTCTTCCACATTCTTGGCTCTTTCCGCGCCCTCCGCCATTCCGCGCTTCCGCGTTCGGACGAGGCAGCCAATCTCATCGAGCCTTTTGCGCTTGGCCCGCTCCACGGCCTCGGAGATGAGAGCGGCCTGGATTTCCCGATCAGCCCCTTGAGCGATCACCGACTCCAGCCAAATCCCTCGATAGAGTAGAGTCTCCACATAGAGCAATTCGGCAAAGCCGACGATCTCTTCCCCTCCGACGGCGACCAGGATTTCATTGGCCTGCCTGCTGGCCAGAGCCAACACATCATCCGGTCTCAGCGTCAGTCCTTGGCCAAGCCGCAGCACAGCCCCTGCTTCCTCGGTCGAGAGGGCCAGGTCACGGACGGTCACAGAGTCAGAATCCAGCGGGCGGGGTGCGAATCCCCGGATTTCGTAGAGGAGCAGATCGCAGACCGTTTCCTCTGGAGTGAAACCGGCCTTGGTGAAAGCTCGTTGTGAGGCCGGGTTATCCGTGGCCGCCAAGGCTCGGGCTTTATCCAGGCCGTGCCCCTCAGCGCCTTCCACCGCCGCCTTGATCAGCTCTGTGGCGATCCCCTGCCTTTGGAAAGCTGGCTGCACAGCAACCAGATCCACCTCCCAGTTGTGCCCGTGCAAGGTGTGGGTGGGGAAAGCCGTAACAAAACCCGTCACCTCGCCCCCAACGATGGCCAACCAGGCTCTCTGTTCCCCACGGGTGAGAAGGTGGATCACCTGATCTGCATTATAGGGGGATTCGGCAAAGGTCCCTCTGTCCACAGCGAGCAACCCTTTGGCGTCGCGGCGGGAACCATCAAAAGGGCGGATGAGCATCGTTCACCTCTGGGGTCTCCGCATAACTATAGCAGGTAATGGTGAACTCAATAGACAAACATTGTCCTTCGCTCTCACAGCCCGTATTGTACTCGATAAGGCGCAATCGCGCAAGAGATAGGGAGGCATCGTGACCAATGCACCCGCAATCAGAACCGACCAAACACCGACCACAACCGAACTGACCGCCAGGGACGTCTTCAACATCTGGCTGGCCGACCAAAGCGAGTTGACCCGAACGGTGTACAGGGCCGAAGTAACTGCTTTCCTGGAATGGGCGGGGAAGCCAGCACAGGATTACACATTGGGGACATCGTGACCTACAAGCGAGCCCTGGCCGACAAGGGCCTGGCCCCTGCTACCATCTCAAAGAAGCTGGCGGCGCTCAGGAGCTTCTACAAGGTCTGCCATGCCCAGGGCCTCACGCCCACCAACCCAACCGCAGAGGAAGTTGCCAAAAGTGAAGGATGAAACGTCAAGAGACACCCTTTCTCTGGCCGAGGTTGAAAAACTCTTTGCGCAAGCGGATACGTCAACGGTGATAGGGCTCAGGGATAGGGAGATGTTGGCCCTGATGTTGGTCAACGGACTGAGAGAGGTTGAAATAGTCCAAGCCAATTACGGGGGCCTGAAAGAGGTGGATGGTATCAAAGTGCTAGTGGTGCACGGCAGGGGTGGCAATGAAGGTGAAATGGTGCTCAGGGGTGACGTACGCCACGCATTGACGGCCTACCTGAAAACCAGGGGCGACCTCGAGCTGTTTGGGCCGTTGTTTTCGCGACCACGTACCGTACCCGATTCTCGGCTCAAACTCGGCACAGCAACGTGCAGGTTGCATCCGAGATTCGGTGGCTCCGTACCCCCAAGTCGCCTGCTACAAACCTACGTAGGATTGTGCCTCTGCGATTACGAGTGACGGAAAACCTTCAATGACATTCCGTCTGCCGCGGATATGATCTCGCCGTCAAAGCCCGAGTCACCGACCTCAGACTTTCGTTTTTCGTCATCCATTTCCTCACCAACCTCAGGATAGAAGTGCGAGATCAGTAGTCTCTTTGCCCCAGCTTCAAGAGCAATAACACCGGCTTCGTACGTGGTCAAGTGGCCTTTCGCATTCTCCCTAGCTGTGCCTTTCGAGTACGATGCCTCCAAAATCAGCAAGTCGGCCCCCTTCGAGAGATCTCTTATCGCATCGCACGGGGCCGTGTCCGCACCGTAGACCAGGGTGCAGTTATCCTGAGTGAAACGAAAGCCAAGGGTGCTACCTGGAGTCGAGTGGAGCATAGCTCGGGTTCTCAGGTGCCAACCATTCCCTGACACCTCGCTTCCATCAGCAAGGACATGGAAGGAATACGGCAAATCATCGGAGGGGCGCAAAGAGGATGCGCACTCCAAGTTGCATTCCCAGTACTTCTTGACGCTCTCGGGGCCGTAGATGGTCAGTGGTTTTAGCACCATTCCTTTCTTCGATGCAACATAGAGCGCTTGCAGCAAGGGCATAAGACCAGCAACATGGTCGCGATGATCATGACTCGCGAAAACGCAGTCCAACGACTTGTAGTCCACGTTCTCCTTCGCGAGTCGCTGGAGTACTCCGGCGCTGGTATCCAGAAGCCATCCCCCCGATGATGTTGCAGGCCTGACAAAATAGGCCGGCGGGAACCTGGTTGCCGAGGGTACACACGTCCCAGAGCCTAGTACCGTCACAACAAACTGCGGTTTTCGTGTGCTATCCATTCTCTGCCTCCCAAGTTCGAATGCAGGCCGGTCTCCATTCGATGGAATTGCGGCATTTCGTAACGTGTCCTGTGAACGGGAACTCGCGCTCAATCCCAAAGTCCCTTAGCACGACGTCTCGCCGTTTGACCCAAGCCGCTCTTTTGCCGGGAAGTTTCGGACTTGACCTTTACTGCGTGTCAACCGGTTTCCTGTACGAACAATATGTCGAAAACTTGTTGGATGTCTTTTTGTGAAAACCTTTGCACAGATATCCCATCATATATATATGGTTGATAACCTAATGGTTTAAGAAAACTAAGGACTTTTTTATATGAACCAGGATTCCTATCTGATTGTTCTCCACGTACCTCACACCAAATATCAATTCTATTTCTCTTCAGAAGATCTTCCATTCCTTCCACAACAGCTTGTTCTGCACCCTCAACATCTACCTTTATCAATTTGATTTGGCTGATGGTTTCAGTATCGATGACTATTCTATCCAACTTTTGGGTACGTACCTTGATGATATGTGAGTAAACACTATCTTTCCACCCGCGATTGCTCATTACAAGTGAACTGCTTGTCAAGTGCGTGTCATTACCAACATAAAAGTCACTCTCTCCCTCGTCGTTGCTTAATGCAACATCAAATACCCGATCAAAAATGTGGATGTTACGTTTAAGAAATGCAAAATGGTTTGGTTCTGGCTCAAATAAATAAACCTTGTAACCCATTTCTTTTGCCAAATAGCTGTAAATTCCGAGATTAGCACCGATATCTAAGAACAAGTCATTCTTACGCAGCCTGCCTTCCATATATCTGAATAGTGGGCTGTTACGATAACAACGCAGCACGTTATAGAAGAAATAGAAGAGCAGTCTTTCATTTTTCTTGGAGCTGTCTATCTTGATCTCACCCCGCACATCGACAATGCCCCTGAGTGGAAAAACGCGTTCAAGAAGATTGAGTGCGGGATCTCCTATCCTCCCGGTTAAATCGATTTCAATAGGCAGTACTCGTGTAACTTCGTATATTGGAAGCATGCACTCCTTCCAGCAAAATCAAGGAGAGTCAGGTTGTTACGGAAAACAGCAACTGCAATTCTGCGATGATATCGGCGAGACGCCATTCGCGGAGCCGATCCATTACTTCGAACCCCCGATGCGTATACATTAATGTGCTCAGGCTCTCCACCACCCTCTTACCGCCACCGACGCTGTCGAGAACATAGTAGCGCTGCTGACCGAGCAGCAGGACATCGGTCACAGTCCTGACCCTGGGGTAGGTGAATCCGCCGCCGTGGGGAAGAATATTCGCGGTGTGAACCCGACGTCGAATGGTAGCCGGGAGATGATTGCACGGTAGGAGTTCGGAGTCGATGTTAGGTTGCCCGCGCACCAAGTACCCAGGGAGATCGGACCGCAAAGTCACTGGGAAAATTGTTCGCTGATCGGCGCTGAATCGGCAGCAGCCAAGGAGCGCACTGTTCGCATCGGCGAGGCCATGATGGGTCTCGTTGGAAATCGGCGTGAACTCGCCGAAAATCTCGGCACCTAATATGAGGTGTTTCTCCCTTACGAATTCCTCGTAGTGCAAGTACATGGCATAATAATCCCGAGCTGCCTGACCGGTAAGTACCCTGGTGGGGCCCAGCGGCGTATCGATCGTTTTCATCAATTCTTGCAGGGGCTTGCTTTTCTCATAGTTCAGGCCGATCCCCAATACTGACGGCCGCCTGACATCGCCGTTGCCACTGTGCAGCACGAACACATAAGGCGGTAAGGGGTCATCAACAATGGGCCGCACCCGATAGGCGTTGATAAAGTGGTTACCACTACCAAAACCCCAACCAACCTCGAGTCCCATTACTACGGGCGGGCTCTGTCTCAGGCGATGGATTTGTGTTGTGGTCAGTTCTAGGTCGGGCTCCCGGCTCAACCCCCCAACTAATGCTGTACTCGCACTGATTTGCAAATCAAGGAATGCTAAGGGCCTACTGCCATCGCCCCAAGACAGCATGCCTCCCGCGCCCAAGCCCCATCGCCACTTGGTCAAGCCACGTGGGGTCGTCATATCCGGCGACGCAACGAACAGCGCATCGGCCGGATAGCCAAGAGTTTCTTGAACGTGGTGAATCTTTGCGAGACCATAGCTGAGATTGATTGCCGCCAGCTCGGTTGCACAATCAGGTACAGCAACGGCTGTGATAATATGTTCCTTCGCTCGATCGAGAAGCTCTCGCTGCTCCACGCTTGGTGTTTTTCCTTCCTCTGCGGTCGCGAAAGTGCCGGAATGTAGGGTGTACAGGAGCTTGACCGGAACCGGCGAATGGTGTAGAATGGCTTTCAACACGGGGCATTTCCTTGTTCTAATGGGGCGAAGAGCACCTCTTATCCTATATTAGGAGAGCTCCGTGTTTCAGATTATTACTGCAGTGTCCAGTTTACCATCAAGCTGCTGGTATGTCAAGGGTTGTGTGACATGGCAGGATCGACGTTCCAATTTACACAAGACTTGTTATACCATCATCAATCCAGACCAGTGGATGGGGGAGGCGATGATGACGACGCGTAGCCAGCAGATACCGACCGGCGGTTTACAGCCAGAGATCGGGTACATACTCCGCAGTTTCCCGCGCCTTTCCCAGACCTTTGTGCTGCACGAGATCCTGGCCCTGGAGCGGCTTGGCCTGAAGCTGCGCATCTTTGCCATCGTCGATCCGCACGAGTCGTTGGTGCAGCAGGAGGTTGGTCAGGTGCAAGCGGAGGTGCATTACCTTGCTGCGCCAGGGAGGAGGCGATTGACTTCCATTCCTCGGGAACATCTCGCTCTCTGTGCCAAGTCCCCCTGCCGCTATTTTACCACCCTGTGCTACGTGCTGCGGCACGGTGAGATCGACCGCGGCTACCGGGTCGGCTCGCGTTTGGATTGCTTCCGGCAGGCGGTTTATCTGCTACGGCTCGTGGCAGAAGCGGAGCGGCGCACCGGGCGAAGAATTCATCATCTGCATGCGCACTTTGCCCACGACCCCGCGCTGATCGCAATGCTCGCCCATATGCTCAGCGGCATTCCGTATAGCTTTACTGCACACGCCCGTGACCTCTACCAGGTGCTGCCACAGACTCTTGTTGATCGAGTCGCACAGGCCACCGCTGCGGTGACCTGCTGTGCCGCCAATGTTTCATACCTTCGCCGCATACTGCCTAGGGAACTAGGCGAGAAATGCACGATAGTCCACTATGGAATCGACCTGTGCCGCTTTCATCCAGGCGATGAACGAGAGGAATCCCAGCGGAAAGGATCGGCACTGCCGCTGATCCTTTCCGTGGGGCGGCTGGTCGAGAAGAAGGGATTCTTGGATCTCGTGGCGGCATGCAGCCTGCTCAAGCGCGAGGGTTATCGCTTCCGATGTGAGATCTACGGCGAGGGCCAGTTGCGCGACGAATTACGGGTCACCCTGCACCAGTATGACCTGGCTGGCCAAGTTGTGCTGGCTGGCGGGATCACGCAGCAGGAATTGATACCGGCGTTGCAGCGCGCTGACATTTTCGCTCTTACACCTTTCGTCACCGAGGATGGCGATCGCGATGGGATGCCGAACGTGCTCATGGAAGCGATGGCTTGTGGGCTGCCGGTTGTCAGCACAACCGTTGCCGGAGTGCCTGAGCTGATAGAACATGGCTACAACGGGCTGCTGGCCCAGCCGCGCGACGTGCACGGTATCGCGGCTGCGCTCGCCGCCCTGCTAGGGGATACGCGAGCGCGGAAGAGGCTGGGCGCGGCCGCGCACCGCACGGTGATGGAGCGATTCTCGTTGGATGCCAGCGCGCGGCGCCTGACCGCCCTTTTTGATCGCACGCCGGAGGACGCCGATGTACGCTGATACAGCGGCTAGCACATTGCCGGTCACCTGTGGTGAGCGACGCCAGGTTCGGGTGGCGCTAAATGCGCGTGCCATGGCCGTCTATTTGCAGGAGGCATTTGGTGCGCAGACGGCCGGTGTCAAGATGAACAGTGCAGGCTGCCATGTGCTGGACGTTAAATACGATCCCGGTCAGTATTGCTACGTTCTGTATCGGATAGGCACCCTGCTGGTGACTGGTATGCTTCGGTGGCCGGGTTCTGAGGGGGATATCCCGGCGACGGCCCAGTTCATCCCTGAGCTCGGCATGCGGGTCTACCCCTTCGAGCACGATCCTGCCCTGCCAGGCTTGCGAGTCGCTGCCGATGGACAGGCAATGGCCGGTGTGCTGGCTGAGACCCTGGAGGAGTGCCAGGGTGGAAGGTGCCGTGTCTTGCGCTGTTGCGTTGCGCCAGTGCGTTACCGGCCGGGCCTGCGGTGCACGCTACGTCTGAATGTGTGGCTGCGCGACACTCATAGCCGTGATTTCAGGCGGCGCACGCTGTTCGCCAAGGTTTACAACTATCTGTCGGAGATGATCTCGGCACACAGGGCGATGGAGGTGCTCTCCAATTCTGCCCCCGCTCAGCAGGGGCGCGTTGTTTTTGCCCGTGCCATCGCCGTCCTGCCGGAACTCCGAGTCATACTGCAGGAATCGGTAGAGGGCACGCCGCTGGAGCTGTATCTGAGCGGTATGGAGCGGGATGTTACCGCAGGTGACCCGCGGGGCTGGACGGGCGTCGTACGCAGCGCTGCGGCCCTGGCCGCCGTACACACTGCGGAGCTGTCCGTTGACCGCCAGCGCCCGATCGCAGAGGAACTTGAGCATTTTGTTCAGCGCGCTTCGCGCGCGGCGACCGTCAGCCCGGTTGCCGGCGCGTCCTTGATCAGGCTGGCTGAGGCGCTGCCCGCCTGGTACGATAGGCTTGCAGACTGGGGGGCCGAGATGAGTCTGAGCCATGGCGACTGCAAACCGAGCCAGTTCCTGATTGGGCGGGAGGTCATCGCCATCCTCGATTTCGACAGTTGTGGCATGGCAGACCCGGCCTCAGACGTCGGCACCTACCTGGCGACGCTAAGGCAACTGGGGATCTGGCAATCGCTTCGAGCGAATGGTTCGGCTGCTGCGCAGGTTCGCAAGGCTTGGCTTCGGGCGCTGGAGGACCGGTTTCTGGAAGAATACTGCACGGCGACCAACGAGGGCGCGGATTTTCGGCGGCGTGCTATATGGCATGAAGCGGTAGGGCTGATGCGCAAAGCGATAAGGGCCTTCGCCCGCAGCCCGCGCTCACTGATGCCTGCAGCGCAGGTAGAGGAGGCTTGGCGCTGCCTGGAGACGCTGCCCGCAGCCGGTTCTGCTCAAACCCTGAGCTAGAGATTTCCAATATGCTGCATTCTCTTTGCGTAAATCGAAAATATACGATCAACGCGAATTGCCCAGGAGCCCAGTAGTCTCCCCAATGTTCCTCTGGTTTGTCGGCTGGAGGATCGTCTTCGCTCTATTAAAAACACCGTACATAGCATTGAGCATTTTCAGGGTCGCTAATTCTTTGCCCAATGTATCACTCATTGAGGTAACTCTCTTCTCAAACTCTCTCCTCCCAAACTCGTACAATTCGGCGTCAAGTGCATACTTTTCTTCGAATCTCTTGATGATTCCCTGGGGGATATCGGTCAAGGCAGGACGATCCTTGGTCACGTTCTGCTCGAGATAGTAGACCCTGCCCCAGCCTAATGCCTTCCTTAGCAAGACAAGCGAGTCATCGAATCTTTCCGCCAGGCCAAAACAAACGAATCTGTCAAGCAAGGCTACCTTTGCCTGCTCCAACTCGTTCGCGGTCATTTGTGCTTCAGTTCCTGCCCCGATAATATATCTGATCTGCATATTGTCAGGACGTCCATATTCATCATTCTCAACGTAGTCAACGAGGGAAAAGTTCTTTGCCTTGATCAATGGGTAAATACGGTTGGAGGGCCTCCGGCAAATGTAATAGAACTGCGGCACTCCCCTCTCTATCGGGTCCCTGAGAAAAGTGATATAGTCGGCCGGACGCGACAGATACTCATGAAGCCCATATGGTATGTGGCCCACCACGCAGTCTATTCTGTCTCTCTCGGCCAGTTCCAATCGTTTGAATTCTTCAAGCGGGAAATGGTGGGGCGATTTCCCTATCTCCAAGACCGCACCTTTGGGATATTGCCTTCTGGTGATCCATCTCAATGTGGACCCGGCTGTCTTTTGAATATGGACAAAGATCAAAACATTATAATTGATATTCATAATATACTACGGCTTGTGTGGCCAGGCCAAGCTGGTCAAGCGGGAATAAGGAGCGAGAGCAAGTGATCGACTGCAGCGGTAAGCCCCTGCAGGTTGGGGCGATCCTGGGGATGGGGTTGATCCCCGCGCGCCATGGCCTCGATGACAGTGGCAGCAACCCGCTCCCCGCTCAACTCGGCTGGATCAATCATCCCGATCCATCCCCGGGCCGCAAAGAGCCGCGACCGTATGCGCTGCTCGGTGCTAGGCCCGATCCTCGGTATCAGGATGGCAGGTTTGCCGGAACGGAGGATCTCTGCAGTGGTATTGTAACCGGCCATAGCTACCACTAAATCTGCCGCTTCGATATAGCTGAGAGTGTCGCTAACAGCGGTGTGCACGCGGGCAGGTAAGTCGTGTGCCTGCGCCTGCAAACGGCGCCGCAAGTTGACCGGCAAGAACGGACCGGTTATCAGCACCGCTACTGTGGGGTGATGGGTAACGATGGTCGGTAGGGCATCAAGCAGCGCACTCATTACAGGGTAGCCATCAGCCCCACCGCCAGCCAGTGCCAGGACCATCTTGGCGCTAGCGCCTGCCTTGGCGAGGTACGCGACTCGGATCCGAGCCGCGTCGCACGCGTTGGCCGGATTGCAAACGTAGCCGCAGTAGTGCAGCCATTCCGTGACCCGCAGGGGCAGTTGATACTCTGTGGTCAGATCGAATATTTCACGCTGGCCGTACACCAGCACCAGGTCATAGTAGCGCTCCAAGGCCTGGTAGGCTCCCTCCTGCGCCCACCTCGCGCAGACCACATCTGGCGCATCCAGAATATCGCGTAACCCCAGGACGACCTGGGTACTTGCGTTTTGCTCTTTGAGGTGCTGGAGAGCTGGTAACAGTTCACCCATAGCACCATGCGGCATGTGGTCAACTAGGAGCAGGTGGGGCCGGAAGGTAGTAATGGCCGTCCAGATACGCTCCCTACGCATCGACAAGACATCAGCAAGTTCCAGTCCCGGGCTGGCGGGGCGCCAGACTCCCGGAGCGATCTTTACAATGGTTGGTAGTTTCAGGTAGTTGTGGCCGGGCGGCGACCCGAAGAACTTGCCCAATGGCGAGTCGTTCAACGTCAGGACTGAGGCTTCCGCGCGGATATCGAGTAGCCTTCTGGCGATCAAGTGGGTGCGGCGCATATGCCCGAGTCCGAAACCATCCTGCGAATATATCAGCACTCGAAGTCTGGTCGGGTGCTCACCGCTGGCGTGCATAGCGCCCTCCCCGTACTCGAAATCACACATACAACCTTAGATAGCATAGTGCCTCCAGAAGGCGGGCGTCTGTCCCCGGCGGAAGCTGGCCAAGAGTGTTGCCCAGCTCGCAGTCACCACCAACCTGCCAGGCTATAGCGTTGCCCAGCTTGCAGTCACCACTAACCTGCCAGGCTATTACAGAATTGCCTTTAGCGCCAACCAGATCGGCACCTTGAGCAGAGAGGTTTTTACAGCACGCCCGATCTTCTGGTATACCCATCGGCCGTCGCCTATCCAAAGCAGCACAGGCCTGCAATCTTTACATTCATACTAGACGCAGGCTTGCTCTGGCATCGCTCTCGATTGTCGAGACAAGCTGTTCTGCACATGGCAGACGGGACAAGCCAGCAAGCTCAATTCAGGCACGCCGCATCTCCCTCATTCGATGATCCTTATCCTCGCCATCGTCGCGAGCACCATCCACAACACACGACGCCGCACGTCATCAGTTGGACCACGTTCTCGCCATAGATGATCTCAGCCTCTTTCTCTCAAGTGAACAAACCGCCGCTTAACGGCGGCGGTTTGGGGTGCGATGTTCTCGAGTCCGACCATCCGCGTCGGTCGGGTTGTTGCCCCAGGGGGTGTAACCTCACAGGCCCTTTGGTTTGGCAGTGATTATAGCTTAGAAGCATCAAGATGGCAAATCCTGACTGCTGGCAATATCTCATAATGCGCGTTCTGGGTAGACAGGAATGCCTGTTATAGTGGGTGTGACTGATGCTGACTGTTAGACTCCATACAATGAAAATCCTGGATGTCCAGCATGTGTGACAGACACAATTTGAGCATCGCCTCATCGCCCTGCTTTCTCCTTGCTCGGTCGTTCTCACGGAGTAGTGCAAAAGCAAAGCCCCCCAGATTTTAAGGGTGGCTTTTGTTATGCCAAGATCTCAGTGGACAAGGTACATTATGCCATTGGTTTATGCGAAGAATGGAGGGGGTATTGGGGGCAGCAATAAGCGCGTCCGAGGCGCCTATTGTTTAACAGGCATTATAGAGAAAAGCCAGCCAGTCAAACCAGTTTGTCTTTTAGGGTGTGGTGGGATATAATGATAAGGCAATGAAAGTGCTCCGTCTTTCTCTTGGCCTCAGTATGGTAGCAGCCCTTGGGATAAGCTGTGGACGTCCCTCACCCGTGCCCGCGCCTTCTATCGAGCCCCCGCTCCAGCCTTCTCCGACGGTGGAGCCGAGGGCGCCGGAAACCCTGCACCTGGGACTGTGGGAAAGCTTTGACCCTGCTCAGGAGGAATGGTTGAAGGAGGAGATCGCTGCTTACCAACAAGCTAAACCCAGCATCACCGTCGAGGTCCTGCATTACGCCAGTGGTAGAGAGTTGATCGAGAGGGTCCGGAGCGGAGAGGCGGAATTCGATTTAGCCGTCGACCATGCGGCTCTGGTCGAGCTGCTGCGAACAGAAGGGCTCATCCGCCCGGTGGGAGACGTTTTCGAGGAAGGCTTTCTCGATGGGTTCGCTCAACCCAGCGTGGAGGGCGTCAGCCGAGGTGATGAGATTTGGGGTGTGCCTTTCTCTGTAGGCCTGCATCTCCTGCTCTACTACAATAGGGAACTGGTAGAAGAACCACCCCAGGACACGGCGACCCTGATCGCGATGGCCCAGGAGTTGACAGACGAGGAACGCTACGGCCTGGCCATGAACTACAGTGATCCCTTGTGGCTGGTGCCCTGGCTTTCCGGCTTTGGAGGGTGGCTGGTGGACGAAGAGGGTCAGCCTACCCTGGATACAGCCGCCATGGTCGAGGCCCTGCGCTTTCTGCATGACCTCAAGTTCGAGTACGGGGTCCTACCGCCTGAAGCCGACTACGACCTCGCCGACGAACTCTTCCGCGAGGGCAAAGCGGCCCTGCTGGTCAACGGCCACTGGGCCCTGGCTGGCTACCGGGAGATGGAGGACCTGGAGTGGGGTGTAGCTCCTCTGCCGACGGTGACCGAGACCGGTTTGGCACCCAGTCCCCTGGTAGCGGGGCAGTATTTCGTCATCGGGTCCGATGTCTCTGGGCAAAAGTTGGAGGCGGTGCGATTGTTGGTAGAATACATGACCTCCAGCCAGAGGCAGTTGGAGTGGATGCGCCAGTTCGACACCCTTCCCACAAACAAAGCAGTTCTGAATGACAAGTCCATCCGCAGCGATCCCCTGTGGCAGGTGTCCGTGGCCCAACTGCTGGCTGGCCGGGGGGCAAGCCTGGGTTCGAATCCGACGACGCTCTTGGAAGCCATGCGCGAGCCCCTAGAAGCGGTCATGGCCGACCTTGTGACGCCCACTGAGGCCGCCCGGCAGATGCAGGAGAGGGCGGAGTAGTCGTTGTGCCATGACAGACCAAACCAGATGTCCGTTGGAGTAGCAGTAGCTTCTGGTGTTTCGGGACTGATTGGTGATGCGTTGCGCGGAGGACTCTTGGCGCAGCGGAACCCAACGCCCTTGCGGGTGATATCCGGGCGGGGGAAGTAGTAACGGTAGGCAGCGCGGACGCACGATTCGATGCTGACCGCAGAGCCACCTCGCAGCACTTTATATCTCCCCGAATCTGGCCCCTGGGGATTA
>Ga0180437_10008539_pt1 | contig 12972 bp, 11 predicted proteins | sample SS_ome_4_FD_132410 | JGI IMG/M metagenome (GOLD analysis project Ga0180437, IMG submission 132410) | Hypersaline lake sediment archaeal communities from the Salton Sea, California, USA - SS_3_D_1 metaG | ecosystem: Environmental > Aquatic > Non-marine Saline and Alkaline > Hypersaline >...
AGGCAACGCGGCTTCGGGGCCTATGTCGCCCAGGCCGAGGACTCGTGTTCCATCTGATATGACCGCGACAAAATTCCACTTGTTTGTGTGAGAGAGCACCTTCTCTGGATGCTTCTGGATGTCAAGACACGGCTTCGCCACGCCAGGCGTGTACCAGATGGCGAAATCGTCGAAGCTCGCGATCCGGCACTTGGGCACGACCTCGCATTTCCCACGGTAGAAAGGGTGAAGTTTCATTGCATCTATGCCAGGCTGCTCAGCCTTCTTCTTCATCTCTTCAACCGTCAGCTTCTTCTTGGAAGCCGCCATTTCACACTCCTTTCAGGTTGTGAGAAGGACAAGAAACTTGCCCCGCATTATAGACAATAGCTACATACAGGTCAATACTCTTTAGGAAGATTCTGGAGCTCTTTGTAGGTGAAGACCGGACCATCCTTGCACACGTACTTGCTCCCGATATTGCACCTGCCGCACTTGCCGATGCCGCACTTCATCCTCATCTCTAGCGAGTTGACTATCCTCTCCGGCGGAAAACCGAGGTCGAGGAGTACCGGAATGGTGAACTTGATCATTATGGGAGGCCCGCACACTATGGCAAAGGCGTCCTTGGCCCGGGGCTTCACAGCCTGAACAAGCTGAGGAACGAAGGCGGTGAACTTGTGGACCGACGGATCGAGGGTCGTCTGGGAAGGGTCCTTGAGATTGACCGGCGCCCATCCTTCCTCGGACGGCCCTTCTATCGGCCCCTCGGGACCGAATTTCCAGTCTATGGCCAGATACAGTCCCAGATCATCCCGTTTTGCCCACTCGTCAAGTTCACCCCGGTAGCAGAGGAGCCCCGGGTTCCTTGCACCGTAGATGCATGTGATCTCTCCGTACTGGTCTCTCTGGTCCAGCATGTAGACAAGCAGCGAACGAAGGGTGGTGAAGGCGAATCCGCCGCCGACTATCACCACGTTCTTTCCCCTCATCTCCTCGACGGGGTACCAGTTGCCCAATGGACCTCTCACGCCCATTATGGAACCCTCCTCGAGGTCGTGAAGGGCGGTGGTGACCAGCCCAACCTTCATGACCGTGAATCTCAGAAAACCCCTCTCTGTCGGCGAAGAGGCTATGCCAATAGGTGACTCACCTTTACCCAGAATCGACAGCTCGGCGAACTGCCCCGGGAGGTAGGTGAATCGCTCTTCGTCGCCCTTATCTCTGAACACCAGATCAAAGGTCTTTATCAGTCTGTCGTCGGTCTCTATCACGGCGCTCTCTATGGTGACAGGTATGGGAATGTACGGATTCTGTCTACTCAACGGTCGATGACTCCAGTTCCTTCAGCTTCTTTAGATTATCCCTCAGATCCTCGTTGGTCGGGCACTCGGTTATGCATCTGCCGCAACCGACGCACGCGATGACGTCGAAGTTCTCGACATAGTAGTTGAACTTGTGCATTATCCTCTGCCGCATCCTCTGGTACCGCTTATCTCTCGGTTGATGCCCGGACCCATGATAGGTGAATATCGGGAACATGCAGGAATCCCAGTTCCTCACCCTCTTTCCCTTGTTGTCCACCGCTTCGTCCTGTATGTCGAAGCAGTGGCAGGTAGGACAGAGGTAGGTGCACACGCCGCAGCCCATGCACTTGTCCGTAATCTCAGCCCAGACAGGGTCGTCAAACATGTTCTTCAGTTTCTCTGGCAACCCCCCGATATCGAGGTCGGTTCTGACAACCCCCTCCGCTTCTTTCCTCAGCCTCTGCCTCTCTTCCAGCAAGGACGGGTCTGCGTCATTCAGGTCCTTCACAAATGATTCGCCCTTCCCGGTGAGAGGTTCGAGCAGGAAACCATCTGTGCACCTGGTCATGCTCACGTCGCACCCCGAAGTGTCGAACGGGTTACCGCCCACAGATGTGCAGAAGCAGCTTGGCTTGGGGCTGTTGCAGGAGAGGCAGAAGATACTGGCGGCTTCCCGCTTCGCCTTGTAGTAGTCGTCCACGTAATCCTCGTTGACAAAGAGTCTGTCCAGAATCTCAAGCGATCTCGCGTCACAGGGTCTCGCGGCAAAAAGCACCAGCGGCACCGGCTTCTCCGATTCGCCGGCAGGAACCGCCCTGTCTATGTACCCTTCGAACTCGACGAGCACCTCGCTCTGCGGGAAGAAGAATTCCTTGGGGCCTCTGAGGCAATTGGTCTGTTCGAGCTCCAGTTCCTCTGCTGTACTCACCTGAGCGTAGAGAGTCCCGCCCTTCCTCTTTCTAGGCCCCACGACCGTGTGAGACTTGGCCAGGCCCCTGATGAAGCCGTCCAGGTCTGCAAATGAAAGAAACTTCGCATTCATGAAAAGCCCTCGTTCGTATCGCTGTCGCTGTAGGAGCTCAGGGGAGGAGCCTCTTCGATGTCGACACCGACCTCATGAGAAAACAGCTCCTCAACGTCCTTGCCCAGCTTATTGACCAGGAAAGAGATGTCTATGCCTACCGGACACACCTGTGAGCAGTTCCCGCAGGAAGTGCACCTTCCAGCTGTGTGGAACGCTCTCACCAGATGGAAAACCTGGACATCCGATGGAGCCAGAGTTGTGCCTACCCAGTAAGGCATCGTCGAATCTGTGAAGCACTCAGAGCAGTAGCAGACAGGACACGCATTCCTGCACGCGTAACACCTCAAGCACCTGGACGTCTCCTGCACGAAGTACTGCCACCTCTCTTCAGGGCTCATTTTCTCGAACTCTTTTATGCGGGCCCACTTTCCCCTCTTCTCGATCTCTCGCGGGTGCCCGTCTATCATGTAGTCGCTGACCACAGGCTCCGGCCGCTCGCATTCCTTGCAGTTGTCGTAGACGCAGTCCGCCCTTTTCATTCTCTTCTCGCCAGAACGGGTCCGAACGACTATCTCGTCCCCGTCCTCCTCACCGCTGACCAGCTCGTCGGGCGCCAGTTCGCTCCGTATCTTCTTCCAATCCACCATCCCTTCGCACTTCACGCCTATTATGACCACCTGATCCCTTTTCAACTGTTTCTCCTTCAGAAGGCAGACAACGGAGCGGGCATCGCACCCTTTGGCCACAATCCCCACCGCTTCACCCTCCCCGAGAGTGGGCAGGTAGTACCTGAGGTACGATGCAAGGTTGTTCTCGCAGAAGGAATTCCAGATAAGTCTCTCCGCGTCCTCTGCTCTTCTTATGAAGGCGGGCGACGCTCTCAACGGGAGCGACCCTTCCTCGAAGCCGATAAGGAGTTTCACCCTGCCATCGGCCAGAAGCTTCCTGGCTATCTCTCTCAGCTCTTTCGTATCCATATTCTGTCCAACCTGGTCACAGAGCTAATGCAGACACAGGAAATCATCAGTCGACAGTCCTCAGTCATCAGTTGTTGGAGATTTCTCAATCTCCATTTTCTCAGTTTCCAGATTTCACCAACTTCGTGGCGGGGCCGAGGTTTCTCACTTTCTCAACAGTCTCCCTTGCCACTTTGGCGAATTTCTCTCCCTCTGCGGACGAGATCCAGGCCAAGCTGAGTCTGTCTCTTTCTATACCGATGTGCTCGAGTAGGCTTCTCAGCAGCAGAAGCTTCCTTCTTGCGTACATGTTGCCGGTTGAGTAGTGGCACTCTCCGGGGTGACAACCCGCGACGAGCACCCCGTCGACCCCCCTCGCGAGAGAGCGCAGCACAAACATTGGGTTCACCCTGCTCGTGCAGGGAACCCTTATTATCCGTACGTTAGGAGGATACTGGAATCTTGACACACCTGCCAAGTCTGCTGCCGCAAACGCTCACCAGGTGCACAAGAACGCTACAACCCTCGGCTCCCAACCATTCACTGTCTCTATTCCTGGCATTCCAACTCCCCGGGCACCCGATTCAACACCGTGAAACTAGCTCCCCCTGCCGCAAGCCTCTTGGAGCTTCATCGTGCTTCGAATGCACCCATTCAGCACCTTACGAAGGTGGAGAGCGTCCCTCCGATATCTCTCGTACTCTTCAGCTCCGACATAAGACTGATCGGCGCAGATGCTCAGATCATCCACCAGTTCGAAAAGCGCCCCCCGGCCTTGCCGGCAGAACTGAACATTCTCTGCGAAGTGATACCTCCCGTACCCCTCTGCGGTGTTGTTACTCAGGGACACGGCGGCTCTTCTCATCTGAGAGAAAAGGTTGCACTTCTCATGCCGTGGCAGAACTCTCGATAACCCATAGATCCTGTTTCTGAAACCCCTTGCCAATCTGTATACCTCAAGGTCTTCTAGTGATCTTAAGCCCCTCTTGCCTATTCCCTCGTCTTCAAGTTCTCTGATTTCTCAGTTGCCAATTCTTCACAGAGCCTCGACCATTGCAGTGATGTCCTGGTCGGTATAGCCGTAGATGTCGATGGCCGAGCTCCGACAGCTGGCCGCACAAAGACCGCAGCCTTTGCAGAGCGCCGCGGTCACCTCCGCGTACCTCTCAATTCCTCCTCTTGTCTGTTTCTCGATGACCTTGACTGCGGAGTACGGGCAGATACTCTCGCACACTCCGCAGGCGGCGCATTTAGCGACGTCGACATGGGATATGGTGCCCTCAGCCTCGATCTTGTCCTGGGCAAGAAGTACTCCCGCCCTGCTCGCGGCTGCGTTCGCCTGCGCAATTGTCTCCTCAAGGTATTTCGGCGAGTGACAAAGGCCGGCCATGAAGACGCCGTCGGTTGCGAAGTCAACAGGCCTGAGCTTCATGTGGGCCTCAAGGAAGAAGTTGTCATCGTTCAGCGGAACCTTGAGCATCTTCGCGTACTCGTCATTATCCGCTTGCGGAATCACTGCGGTACTGAGAATCAGATAGTCCGCAGGTATCGCTATTTCCTCGCCGACAATTGGATCCTCGACCTTCACGCGGATCTTCCCGTCCTTCTCCTCCACAGTCGGCAGACGGGCTTCATCGTATCTTATGAATATGATCCCCTTCTCCCGGGCCTCTCTGAAATAGACCTCCTTGAAACCGTAGGTGCGGATATCCCTGTAGAGGATATAGACATTTGCGCCCGGATTCTTCCTGAGCAGCTCCAGTCCGTTCTTGACCGCCTGTCCGCAACAGTAGCGCGAACAGTACGGTCTCTCATCATTCCTCGAGCCCACGCACTGGATCATAGCGAAAGTCTTGGCGGCCAGGAGCGATGGATTGTCATTGTGAAGCGCCTGCTCGAACTCAGACTGGGTCAAGACGTTCTTCACCTGACCGTATAGAAACTCCTTCGGCTTGTACTCGTACCCCCCTGTCGCGATGATGACTACACCGTGGTCGTAGTCAACTTCTTTTTCGCCCACATCCATGGTCGTTTTGAAGTTGCCCACAAACCCCTCGATTCTCTTTATGTTGGCCTGGGTGTAGACAGTTATTTTCTGGTTCGACCTCACGTCCTCGCGGAGCCTCTTCAGCACCTCCTGGGGATCGGCGCCTGACAGGGTCGTATAGATATGGTTGAGATTCCCGCCCAGTTCAGCCTCTCTCTCGACGAGGGCGACCTCATACCCCTGCCGGGCAAGGTTGAGAGCACTGGTCATCCCTGCGATGCCGCCGCCTATGACGAGCCCCTTTTTGATCAGGTCAAATTGAAGTCTCTGAAGGGGTGAGAGGAGTCTGGCCTTGGCAACAGCAACTCTCACCAGTTCCTTCGCCTTTGCTGTAGCTTCGTCTCTCTCCTTCATATGTACCCACGAGCACTGGTCTCTTATGTTCGCCATCGAGAAGAGATACCTGTTGAGACCCGCGGCCTGGAGTGTCTCCTGGAACAGAGGTTCGTGTGTCCTTGGGGTGCACGAGGCGACCACAACCCTGTTCAGCCCCTTCTCCCTCACCGTTTCCGCTATCTTCTCCTGGGCGTCCTGCGAACAGCTGAAGAGGTTTCTCTCCACGTAGACCACATTGGGGAGAGTCTCGGCGTACCTCGCAACCTCCTCGACATCAAGGTATCCGGCTATGTTTATCCCGCAGTGGCAGACAAATACACCGATTCGCGGCCCAATGCCAAGCGTTTCAGCCTCCGCGGTGGCTGCCGGTTTCTCGATGAGGGAGCCCCGAGCCTCCGCAAGAAGCGCCGCAGACATAGCGGCCGCGCCGCTGCTCTGCATAACCGTCTCAGGAATGTCCTTGGGGCCCTGGAACGTGCCGCTGACAAAGACACCCGAGCGGGAGCTCAAGAGCGGCGTCAGTTCATCAGTCTTGCAGAACCCGAATCGATTCAGCTCCAATCCCAGCTTCTGGGCGGTCTCCTTAGCATGGTCGGTCGCGCAGAGGCCGGCTGAAAGAACGACCATGTCGAACTCTTCCTCAATAAGCTGCTGCGAATCGGTCTCGTAGAAGAGCTTGAGACTCTTGGTAGCAGAATCCTCTTCAACACTGGCGACCCTGCCCCTTACGAACCGCACCCCGTACTTGTTCTTCGCCATGTCAACGTACTTGTCGAAATCCTTGCCGTATGACCTCATATCCATGTAGAAGATAGCAACATCGAGATCCTGAAGGTGTTCCTTGGCTATTATCGACTCCTTGACCGAATACATGCAGCACGCCGCCGAACAATAGTCGTTCCCGTGCCGTGTGTCGCGTGATCCAACGCATTGTATGAACGCAAGCCTCCTGGGCTCTTCGCCGTCAGAAGGTCTGAGAATGAGACCCCGGAACGGGCCGGACGCGCTCAGTATCCTCTCGAACTCCATGCAGGACACCACGTTCTTGAACCTCCCGTGGCCGTATTCGTCATCTTTGGACGCTTCGAACACCTCGGAACCGAGAGCGAGGATTACCGCGCCTACTCTCAACTCCCTCTCGGTATCTTCCTGTTCATAGTCAACTGCGTCGGCTTCACAGACCTCGGCGCATATTCCGCAACCTATGCACACGTCCCTGTCTATTGTGTAGACCAGGGGGACCGCCTGCTGGTACTCCACGAATATCCCCGGTGAAACTGACATATCCACATTGTATGGATCCAGAGCCTCGACCGGGCAGTTCCTCGCGCACACGCCACAGCCCGTGCACCTCTCGGGATTGACGTATCCCGCTCTCCTCTTGATCTTGAGTGTGAAATCGCCCGGCTGCCCTTCGAGATTCAGGACTTCCGAGTTCATCACCAGCTCGATGTTTCTGTGCCGACCCGCGGCAACGAGCTTAGGTGACATTATTCACATAGCGCAGTCATTGGTGGGGAAGGTCTTGTCCAGCTGCGACATCATGCCGCCGATGCTGGGGCGCCTGTCGACCAGATAGACCTTGTACCCCGAGTCGGCGAGGTCAAGAGCAGCCTGCATGCCTCCTATGCCCCCGCCGATGACCGCGACCGCGCCTACTTTCTCACTCATCCACAACTCCTCCATCTACGTTTGTATCCAATCTGCTTAACCACATGTTGACCTGCGAGCTTCAATATGAACGGGAATTGAGAAGATGGAATATCGAAATTGGATTCCGTATCGCTCTTAGCGAGCCTGCCGGTTTCCAGTTTCTCAGTTTCCGGATTTCTGGCTTTCTCCTTTCTCGTCAAAGAACCTGGTACACGGGTGATCTTCCTTCCACCTTCTGGACATCGATCACGTTGTGCAGCCTCAAGAACGTCAACTCTCTCAAGGCGCGTGCAGGGTCAACACCGATCTCCTCTGCCAGCTCGAGACATGACCGCGGCCTCTCCTCAAGCAGAAGGAGTATCTGACTCCTCGTCATCTCCTCATCTATGGATCTGTCGAGCATGCTGCGCCATGCGACTTCCTCTACCTTGTCACCGTAGACATTGCCTTTCTCGACGACTCTCCGCCACTTCCCGACCAGGGCTCTCAGCCTGGTGCGCGACATCGCTTCAGAAAGCGCCTTTATACTGTTCTTCAGTCTGCTCCTGTGCTGCTTGTCAACGACCGGCGTGGGTCCCATCGATTTTATCTCAGCCACGAACTGCTTCACCACTTCAGCGAACTTCGCTCCCTCTGCGGAGGAAAGGAACTCCATTCTGAGGCGCTCGGGCTCAATCCCCGCCCGTCTCAGCATGCTCCTGGCGGCATCCACCTTGAGCCTCGCCTGGTAGTTGCCATCAAAATAGTGGCACTCACCAAGCTTGCATCCGACCACCAGAACAGCGTCAGCCCCCTCAAGGAAAGCCTCCAGAACATACCGGACATCGAGCTGCCCTGTACACATCAGCCTCACTGTTCTCGTGTTTGTTGGGTACTGAAACCTTGACACACCTGCCAAGTCCGCTGCAGCGTACCCTCACCACCTGCACAGAAAAGCTATTATTCTTGGCTCATATTCCGTCATTGCCAGATCCTCTTTACCGCAAGATTCGCACAGATGCCCACAAGATGGGACACACCTCGCGAACAGCCCGATGCTGACCATTCTAGTGATAATTTTATGTAATCTCGTGGTTCCATAAAACGCTCTTTCATGCTGTTTCCTCGAATGCTGCGCGCACCTGAGCCATGATCTGGTCGGGTCTGTAGTGATTGATTGTTATCGCCCCCTCCGGACAGTTTGTAGCACAGATACCGCATCCCTTGCATATGACATCAGTGACGATCGCTTTGTGGCTAACCTCATCCTTGTTGATGGCGCCATAGGGGCAGTTGTCGGTACACGTCCCGCACCCAGTGCACAGGTTGCTGTCGACCACTGATACGACCGGCTCGACAGTCACCCTGCCAGCCGTAAGCGGGATGGACGCGTGGGATGCGGCCGCAAGAGCCTGAGACACAGACTCGCCCACGTGGGCCGGCCAGTGGCAGCAGCCCGCCATGAATATGCCATCGGTGGCGAAGTCCACGGGCCTGAGCTTCACATGAGCCTCGAGCATGAAGCCATTGGCGTCTTGAGAAACCCTCAGCTGCCTGGCCAACACCTCACTGTCGCTTCTCGGCACGAGAGGCGTAGAGAGCACGACCAGATCGGCCTCCAACTCCAGATCCTCGCCCATTGTTGCGTCTCTCACTGTGACTTTCCCCTCATCGACGGCCGGTGGAAGATCATCCGGGTAGCGGATGAAGTAAACCAGATCCCCCCTCGCATTCTTGTAGAAATCCTCGAACTCCGTGTCGTACGTCTGTATTCCTCTGTGCAGTATATATATTGCAGACTCAGGGTTGATCTGCCTCAAGAGCCGCGCGTTCTTGACCGCTTCGGTGCAGCAGATTCTCGAGCAGTAGCGTCTCTCAGGTATTCTTGCGCCCGCGCACTGTATCATCACAATATTAGAGGCCTTCACTTCGCCTTTCTTCATGCGCGATTCGAGCTCCAGCTGAGTTATGACCCGTTTTCCGTCGTAACCGAAAAGCCCGGACGGCTCAAGGGGAGATGCACCTGTAGCTACGATTATGGCTCCCGCGTCGAACTCCTTCTCCCCCTCGGGGGTAGAGACGGAAATCTTGTAGTTCCCTATGAAACCGTCAACAGTCGCGATCTCTGCCCGGGTGAGCACCTCGAGATTGGGATACCTCTGGACCTCCTGTTCCATCGCTGCAAGCACATCTCTTGAATTCCTGCTGTCCGGATACAGCTTGTGGAGCGATCTGAGCATTCCTCCGAGTCTTTCCTCTTTCTCCACCAGTTTCACGTCGAATCCCATTCTGGCCAGAGCCACCGCAGCGGTCATGCCGGACACGCCCCCTCCGATGACAAGCGCAGACCTTGTCACATCAACACCGATCTTCTCCAGAGGCCTGAGCATCCGCGCTCTGGCCACCGCCATTCTGACGAGATCCTTCGCTTTGCTTGTGCCGCTGCCCTTGTCCTTCTGGTGGACCCACGAACACTGGTCCCTTATGTTCGCGAACTCGAAGAGATACGGGTTGAGGCCAGCCCCCTGGCAGGTGCCCCTGAAAAGCGGTTCGTGGGTGACAGGGGTGCAGGCGGCAACCACAACTCGATTCAGCTTCTCCTTCTCCACCCCGGAGGCGATAGCCTTCAATCCCGAGTCCGCGCAGCTGTACATATTCTCGTCAACAAATGCCACGTCCGGGAGGCTCCGCGCATACTCTGCTACTGCCGCAACATCGACGAAACCGGCGATGTTGGACCCGCAGTGACAGACAAACACCCCTATTCTAAGATCTTCCTTCTTCTCCTGCGCGCTCATCAACCCGACCTTTCGCTCTTCACCAGATTCGGTGCGCCGAATATGATCTCTGCCGCCTTGCCGGCCGCTCCAGAGGCCTGAGCCACGGATTCAGGTATGTCGAGCGGGGCTTCAGCGTACCCGCACACGAACACGCCTGGCCTCGAACTTTCAACAGGAGAGAACGGGTCAGTGGCGAAGAACCCATACTCGTCCAGTTCTATCCCGAGGGCATTCGCCAACCCTTCAGTGCCGGCGCTCGGCACAAGGCTTGTCGCTAGAACACACATATCAACGACCATCGCTTCGACCCGCTTCTCGTCTATGTTCTCGAACCATATGACCGGGTTCTTCTCTTCGTCCTGGCTCACCTCACCGGCCCTGGCCCTCACGTACTTGACTCCGTAGTCGCTCACGGCGCGTTCAATGTATTCCTGAAAGCCCTTACCTGCTGCCCGCATGTCTGTGTAGAATATGAATGACTCGACTTCGTGATCGTGCTCCCTCGCCACCATCGCTTCCTTCGTGGAGTGCATGCAGCAGACTGCTGAGCAGAACCTCTTGTGCCTGGCATCCCTGGATCCAACACACTGAAGAAAAGCGATCCTCTTTACGTGTCTCCCGTCGGATGGCCGGACTAGCTTCCCTCCAGTAGGTCCCGTGGCGTTGCTCATGCGCTCGAACTGCATCGAAGTCAGCACGTTCGGGTACTTCCCAAAACCAAACTGGGTCACCTTCCCCGCTGGATACGGCTCGAACCCGGTGGCAACGATGACAGCGCCGACGTCCAGCCGGATCTCTCTGTCTCTTTCCTCGAAATTGACGGCCTCCCTGTTGCAGACCTTCTCACATACTTTGCATTTTCCCGTCTTGAAGTACTGGCACGCTTCTCGATCAATCGTAGCGCAGCTCGGAACCCCCTGGGGAAAATAGACGTATATGGCCTTCCTCTTCTCGAGCCCCAGGTTGAAATCATCCTCCGCTTTATACGGGCACTTGGCGAGACAGTCGCCGCAGGCTGTGCACCTCGATTCATCCACGTATCTCGGGTGCTTCACGACCGTAGCCGTGAACCTGCCTGCCTCGCCTTCAAGATCCATGACCTCGCTTAGAGTCAAGAGTTCGATGTTCGGGTGCCGACCGGCATCCATCATCTTAGGCGCGAGTATTCATATCGAGCAGTCGTTGGTCGGGAAGGTCTTGTCGAGCTGAGCCATCCTTCCCCCAATACTCGGTGCCCTCTCAACCAGGTGAACCTTGAGCCCCATGTCGGCAAGATCGAGCGCCGCCTGGATGCCGGCCACTCCCCCGCCAATTACGAGAGCTTCCTTGTTCAAGTACCATCCTCCTTGGTCATCGCCAGGGAAACGAGTGACACCAGATCCATCATCTCTATCTCAGGGGCACCACCTTTCATGGCGCACCTGAAGTGTATCTGGCACTTAGGGCAGCTGGTAACCATAAGGTCCGCCCCCGTGCCCTTGGCCTGGCTCAGCCTCTCCGTCTGGATCTGCTTGGAGCAGCTGAAGCAGTTGGTCCAGCCCGAGGCGCCGCAGCACAGTGAGTTTGAGCGGTCCCTGTCCATCTCAACGAGTTCGAGCTTCGGTATGCTCGAGATGATCTTTCGGGGAGCATCAAATAGCCCCAGGAACCTTCCCATCCTGCACGAGTCGTGATAGGTCGCCTTCCGCTCTACTTCCCTGAAATTGAAATCCCCGATTCTCTCAGCAACGAGCTCCACTATGTGCACGGGCTCAAACGGCAGTTCTCCCAGATACTTAGGGTACTCGTTCTTGACTATCTCGTACCCTTCAGGGCAGATGAATATTACCCTCTCCGCCCCGGATTCTCTGAAAGCCTCCAGGTTCAGCCGGGCGAGACGTTCAAACCTCTCGAACTTCCCTCTCCAGTACTGGTCGTGACCGCAGCACCTTTCATTCTCGCTCAGGGCCGGTTCTATGTTCATCGCGTTCAGGACTCTTACCGCATCATTGGCCATGGCCAGGAGATCCAGCCCGTAGTCCTCGAAAGCTATTCCGTAGAAAGGCAGGCAGCCTACGAACAGAAGGTCTACTCCCTGCTTCTTCGCCTTGAGGCCGTCCTGGAGCCAGAACTGCTTGGCCTGCGGAATCCCGCTCGCCTGTATCTCAGCCATGACCTGCATGAGGCCATCGTGAGACGGGATTCCCATGTTCCCGCCCTCGATCGCCTCTGTCCTCATTCTCCTTATGAAATCGAGAAAGTCGACCTCTAACGGGCATCTGCTCGAGCAGGTCCCGCACGTCAGGCATGACCACAGGTCCGGATCGACGACAACGGACTTGTCCTTCCCGAAAACCATTCGCCTCACTGTGAGTCTTGGAGAAAAGCCCGGCCTCACCCTCGCAACGGGGCAACTGCCCGTGCAGACCGTGCAATCCAGACAAAAGTGCGCGTTCGTCTTCTTTACTATCTCTTCAGAACGCATTCCATTCAGTCCTTGGCAACCCTGACGGGGCTGGGACCCAGCTCCCTCATCTGATTCGTGAACTCAGTAACTACCCCGGCGAACCTCTCCCCTTCAGCCGCTGAAACCCACTCCTGCCGCAGTCTCCTCGGATCGAGACCGAGCGCTTTCATCAATTTTGCTGTCATTTCGTAGACCTTTTCCGCCCTCTTATTGCCGGAGATGTAGTGGCAGTCGCCGATATGGCATCCTGTGAACAGCACACCGTCTACCCCTGACTTGAAAGCGTGCAGAAGCATGGATGGTGTGACCCTTCCGCTGCACATCACCTTTATGAGCCTGACGTTTGGTGGATACTGAAACCTGCTGACGCCAGCCAGATCCGCACCTGCGTAGGAACACCAGTTGCAGGTGAAAGCCAGTATCTTAGGATCGAATCTGGATTCCTCATTCATGACACCATCGCCT
>Ga0180437_10008540_pt1 | contig 12970 bp, 10 predicted proteins | sample SS_ome_4_FD_132410 | JGI IMG/M metagenome (GOLD analysis project Ga0180437, IMG submission 132410) | Hypersaline lake sediment archaeal communities from the Salton Sea, California, USA - SS_3_D_1 metaG | ecosystem: Environmental > Aquatic > Non-marine Saline and Alkaline > Hypersaline >...
GATTTTCTCCTGCAGCAGAAGACGCAAACGATCGCTGTCCTCGTGCTGTCCCTTTTCGGTGAACTCCACATCCACGGTGTGGGGTGTGCGGGCGATGCAGTAGCTGACTTCCCGGGTCAGAACATCACAGGCAATAAGCTTAAAATACATGACCGGATCTCTCAGGATTTATACAAGTTTTTATCCGATATGCCAAGGCCCCGGAGCACGCGGACAGGATTTCACAACCTTGACCCACCGCAACAGCGAAGATTGTGATATGCTCTCTAGATTATGAAGATCTACAACGGCAGCATCGTCACCTGCGATCCGCAAAACCGCGTATACCAATACCTTGTCGAGAACGGCGGCCGTATTCTCCACGTCGGAGATGATCTGCCCCCGGAGTTTGCCCGTTCGACCGAAGTGATGGAGCTGGGAGATCGAGCCCTGCTGCCCGCCTTCGGGGACGCTCACCTGCACTTCTCCAACTGGGCACTGGTGGCAACCGTATTTTTCGATCCCCGGGAGGCGGAGGATTTCGAGGAACTGGGGCAGATGATCCGGGAGTTTTCACGGCGGGACGAGCGTTCGAAGATCCTGCCCGGCTTCGGCCTGTCCCCCCACAGCCTGAAAGAAAGGCGGCTGATCACCCGGGAGGAGCTGGACAGGTTCGTAAACAACCGCCCCCTGTACCTTATCTGCTACGACGGCCATTCCGCCGTATTCAACAGCAGGATGCTGGAGATGTTTCCCGAGACAGTCACCCAAAATCGCGGCTTTGATGGCGAACACGGCCGGGTTTTGCACGAAGCCTACTACGCAGCCACGGACCACGTTACAAATACAGTTCCGCCGCTCAAGCTGGTGAGGAGCATCATCAACGGCTTCGACCTGCTGGCCGAGAACGGAATCGGCATGATCCACCCGGTGGAGGGCATCGGCTTTCCCAAGGACCTGGATGTCGGCATGGTGAGCTTCATCGCCAAGGCCCAAGTCCGGCACAACAACTACAACACCCGCCTGTTTTTCCAGACCATGGATGTGGACAAGGCACAGCGGCGCGGACTGCCTCGCGTCGGCGGCTGCTTCGCCACGGCCCTGGACGGATGTTTCGGCCGCTGCGACGCCGCCCTCAACGAGCCCTACTCCCACGAGGCCGGCAACCGGGGAATACTCTTCTATCCGGACGAAGAGGTGATCCGCTTCGCCAAACGTGCAAACAGAGCGGGGCTACAGATCGAGTTTCACACCATCGGTGATGCGGCCATCGACCAGGCCCTCAAAGCCCTGGAGGCGGCGCTGCAGGATCATCCCCGCGAGGACCACCGGCACACGCTGATCCACGCCTGCCTGATTTCACCCGAGAACCTGGAAAAATGTGTGAAACTGGGGATCGGCATCACCCTGCAACCGGGAATCCCCGTCAGCCCCCTGGAGCCTCCGGAGTATCTGCAGGAGATCCTCGGGGATCGGGTGCGGGGCAGCTCACCCTTCCGCACCCTGGTGGATCTGGGGATCCACGTGAGCGGCGGATCCGACGCACCTGTCATACACCCCGATCCGATCGACGGCCTCTACGGCGCCTGCAACCACCCCTACGATCCAACCCAGTCCCTCCCCATCCCCGAAGCCCTGCGCATGTTTACCTACGAGGTAGCTTGGACGAGCTTTGACGAAAAAGAACGGGGGAGCTTGGAGCGGGGAAAAATCGCCGACACGGTGGTGCTGAACCACAATCCCCTGGAGATGAAGCCAACGGATCTGCGGGAACTGGAAGTGGAGCAGCTGTACCTCGCCGGTCGACCCTACAGACCCGGGATGGGGCTTGCGGGTATGGTCTGGAATGCTTTGTCGGCGGGCAAGGTCAGGATCTGACGGCCGGGACTAACAGATCGCCTATGGGTCCTTGCGCAGGGCGAGACTGGCTGGAATGTTTCGAATGGATTTGATACCTCGGGTCTTGTACAATAGATCAATCTGAACGGGAAGTGAGAAGAATGCAATGAAAATCGCCGTTATCAACGAAACCAGCGCCGCAGACAGAAACTCCGACATCATGGCCGCACTGGAAGGACGCGGCCACGAGCTCCTCAATGTGGGCATGAAGAAAAATGGAGAAAAACCGGAGCTACTCTACATTCATACCGGTCTAATGGCAGCAATATTGCTGAACCTCGGGCGGGTCGATTTCGTGGTTGGGGGATGTGGCACCGGGCAGGGTTTCCTCAACTCGTGCATACAATACCCAGGAGTGTTCTGCGGCCATATTCTTAGCGCCCTCGATGCCTGGCTTTTTACGCAGATAAACGGGGGCAACTGTATCTCCTTGGCTCTCAATCAGGGGTACGGCTGGGCAGGGGACGTGAATTTGCGCTTCATCTTCGATCGAATATTCAGTGTCGAACGGGGTTGTGGCTATCCAGCCCACCGGAAAGAGCCCCAGCAAGCTGCTAGACAGACCTTGGAGCAAATCTCATTACTCGTGCACCGGAGCTTAGCGGAAATCATCCGGACATTGCCCGATCCTGTGATCAAGCCGGCCCTGATGTATCCAGGATTCAGCGACCTGGTGGACGTTGCTTCCATCAAGGACAAGGCTTTGAAGCAGGCGTTTTTTGAAGACTGGGCTGAACTCGGTTAGCAGCTGTTATGACATCGCGAGAACGTGTCAGGAGGGCCTGTAATTTCGAAGAACCCGACCGAGTTCCCATAGATCTTGGATCGACCTACGTCTCAACGATCACCGATAATGCCTATCGGAAACTCCTGGAATATATGGGCCTAGACCTGCCCATAGAGCTGGAAAACCTGGCCGGACAGACGGTTGTAGTCGATGAAACAATACTACGGATGTTCGGGATTGATTTCCGGGCTGTGCGTACCGGGCCGCCAGAAAGTGGCGAGCCTCAACTGATTTGGGATGAACAGGGTAGCTCCTATATTGATGAATGGGGGATCCGACGGCGTATGCCCCCGGATGGTTTTTACTACGACCTGGTCCATTCTCCCCTGTCCGAGGCCGGCCTCCAGGAACTCAAAGATTATCCGTTCCCCGAACCGGAGCAAATCTCGTCAATTGGTACCATGGCGGAACAGGCACGGCGATTAGCCTCGGAAAACGAGTACGCCATAGTCGGCGATTTCGCGATGCTAGGCATCTTTGAGATGGCCTGGTTTCTACGAGGCCTGGACAACTTCATGATGGACCTGGTCACGAATCGCGCCTTCTGTGAGATCCTGCTGGATCGCCTGGTTGAGCTCAAGTGCCGCCTGTACGATCGCTACCTGAGGGAGGTAGGACCCTTTCTCGATGTCGTGACCATGGGCGACGACATTGCCGGTCAGCGGGGCCCTCTCTTCGAACCCGCGATCTACCGCGAGTTGATCAAGCCGCGCCATGCCGCTCTGATCCGTTTTATCAAGCAGCGAACCTCGGCCAAGTTATTTTTCCACTCCTGCGGCGATATCCGGGAGTTTGTCCCCGATTTTATCGAGATCGGTGTGGACATACTGAATCCGGTACAGGTATCGGTGATGGACACAGCTCACCTGAAGGCGGAGTTCGGTGACAGGCTGGTTTTTTGGGGCGGCTTCGATACGCAAAAGGTACTGCCCTTCGGTACGATTCGAGAGGTGGAATCGGAGGTTCGCAGACGTATGGAGGAGCTGGCCAGCGGGGGTGGCTACGTCTTCGGCCAAGTTCACGAAATCCAACCGGGTACTCCTCCGGAAAACATCCTGTCGATGTTTCAGAGTGCCCTGCGCTTCGGTCGGTACTGAGCGGTCGGGTTTATACTACGTCGTTCGGACACACCTCTCCTCCTCTCTCTGCCGAGATGTGGGCCGCCAGACTGAACTGTAAGACCCTGCGCGCGGTCGGTCCATCCAGCACGGGTTGTCCGCCGTTGCGCAGGACGTCGATAAGGTGACGAGTGCAATCGATGAAGCTATCGTGCCACTCCACCCTCTCCATGGGGATGGTGGTGGTATTACCGTCGCGAAACATCATCACCGGCGGCAAGTCGACCGTCTTGGCTGTACAACGGTTCACGAACAGGATACCTCTTTCTCCGATAACCTCCAGGCGATCATCATCGGTGTAGTACAGGGAGTTAATACGCATCTTCGGGGTGTGGGCAAAATCCATCATGCCGTAGCGTAAAGAGCTCTTGAATTGAAACATGATGGTCGCCGGAGCATCGATAGTATAACCGGAAGCGTCGGGAGATCGATCGATCCAGGCACAAACGCGCTTCACTTCACCCATCAGGTACCGGGCCAACGAAAACAGATGGTAGCCGTGGTCGAATACCAGCTCTCCACCTCCACTAACCTCCTCATCGAACCGCCAGGCCCAGGAACTCTCAGGAACCTGCCAGCCTGTTTCATTTGTTCCACTGTTCACGTGGATGCGAATCATCTGGGGCTCACCGATCTCTCCCGCCTCTATCATCTGTTTCGCCCGTACATAGGGAGGATAAAAGACGAAGTTCTCATAAACCCTCAGCACTATGCCGGCAGTATCGGCGGCTTCGATCATGCGGTCCGCCTCGGCCACATTCAACGCCATTGGTTTCTGCACCGATACGTGCTTACCAGCCCGACAGGCCTGCACCGTCATATCCGCGTGCAAATGATGAGGAACAAGAAGCTCTACAAGATCGATCTCCCGATCGGAGAGAAGCTCGTCATAACTGGAATAAACCTTATTCACCTTCCAGGCTTTCGCCTGCGAACGAGCCCGTTTCCCGTCGATATCGTAGACAGCACAGATACGAGCACGGTCAAGGCTTTGATAGCCCAGCGCATGAAGATCCGATATCCGTCCGCATCCGATTATTGCCACGCTTATAGGTTTCATTCCACCTCACAAACATTAACGTTAATGCCCTCTGATGGTAGGCGACCGTGCTGTTGTTGTCAAGTGTTTATTCTTGTACGCGCCTGCTCTTGTACAGGGACTTCGGAGCACGGATGAATGTTCCGGATCCGGTCCGTAAAAAGGGAAACGATTCGAGGCACTTGACAATCAATCACATTAACGTTAATGTGATGTAAGGATCGCAGATGGCATATGTACGCTTGAAAGACATTGCAGCCAGAGCCGGTGTTTCTATCAATACGGTGAGTCGAGCACTGAAGGGGAAGAGTGATATCGGCCTGGATACGATTCGGAAGATAAAAAAAATAGCCGACGAAATGGGCTACGTACCTGACGCCGCTGCGGTTAGTCTGCGTTCTCGAACCAGCAAAGCCGTGGGCGTAATTATTACGTACATCGATAATGCTTTTTTCGCACGTATCCTTCAAGGTATCAATGACGTGCTCTCCATGCACGGATATACGATCATTACCTTGGCCAGCAACGAGGATCTAGACAAGGAAACTGAGATCCTCAAGTTACTGACTGCCTATAGAGTCGCGGGCATAATGCTGGTACCGTCTCGCGATCTGATCAGTGAATTCGACTACGACGGGCTTCGGGTTCCCCACATAACGATCGTGCGGAAGGGCTCTCTCAACACAGAGAGTTACTTCATTACCGATTCGTTTTCCAGTGGAACCCTGGCGGGACAACATGCCATTCAGAGTGGGAGAAGATATCCGGCCTATTTGGGTTTTAATCTTCCCGTTTCCTGCAACCGCAGCAGGCAGGAGGGATATATGAAAACCCTCGAGCAAGCCGGATTGGGCATTGGAGATAATGAAATAAGGATGTGCCCAGCAACGGCCGAGGATGCGTATACCACCACCCTAGACTGGTTTCGGAATAATCCTCGGATAGACTTCCTTTTCGTGTACAACGATCAGATGGCTATAGGTGTACTACATGCTCTACACGATTTAGGCATAAAGGTACCGGATGATGTCTCGGTCCTGGGTCATGATGATATTGAAGCCGCGCGCCATATTGTCCCGTCAATATCCACGATACGGGTACCGAAGTACCGTTTAGGACACGAAAGTGCTTCACACCTTATGAACTTGATTCGACATAGAGGGATACAAAATACCACCAATACGGTGTACGAACCGGAGTTGGTTGTACGAAATACCTGAGCAACCCTGGCCAAAGGAGAATATCCCATGGGAATTGACTATGGAGCAATGAAATACAGGGCAAAACGGATCGCCGAATGCGGAACCATCCGATCGGCCGTGGAAACCGGCCAGCTGGAGCAATTTCAGCCGGTCAGCCTTTCGGAAGCCCTCATATTGGGTCTGATCAACCAGGGTGTACGAAAGTACATCGCCGTTTTCGGGCATGGTTCCACGGATATTGGACAGGTACTCGCGGTTTACGAGGGCGTGGGGCTGGTCACCACTTATAATGTACGCAATGAGGTCGAGGGGTCTCATTGTGCTGTGGCTCTGCGCTGGCACTACGGAGAGACTGCCGCCGTGGTGACCTCCATCGGACCAGGTGCACTTCACGCATTGGCCGGTTCTCTGGTTGCTGCGTCGAATGGACTGGGAATCTACTACATTTTCGGAGACGAAACCACCCACGAGGAAGGTCCCAATATGCAGCAGATACCTAAGCCGGAACAGCATTCCTTCCTCAGCCTGGTGAAGACGATGGGACGGGGAATGATCCTGCACACCCCTGAGGTCGTGTTTACCGCCTTACGGCGGGGCGCAGCGACAGTCCACAATCCCGGTTTCGCCGGGCCCTTCTACTTCTTGGCACCGATGAACACCCAACCGGAACACATCCCGGAGTGCAATCTTCTGGAGTTTCCGGGAAAACCCCATTTCCCGAGAGTAGCCTGTCATGATTTCGGTATTTTTGAAAGAGCTACACAGCTGGTACGGGAGGCCGAGCGAATTACCGTCAAGTACGGGGGCGGTGCCGTTGATTGCGGCGCCGAGATCGTAGAGCTCGCCGAGTTGATCGATGCGGTGATCGTCTCGGGGGCCAAGACTGTCGGGATTGTCCCTTACTCCGAGAGGCGCTATATGAGCGTAGGCGGCTCGAAAGGATCGCTTAGCGGAAACTTCGCCATGAACGAGGCGGATCTTGTTGTGGTTATCGGGGCCAGGGGTGTGTGCCAGTGGGACTGCTCGGGTACGGCCTGGAAGAAAGCCCAGGGTATTATAAACTTCAACATTGATCCCTACTACGTCAACCAGTACAACCGCAGCGTATGCGTTCTAGGGGATGCCAAGAGCAACCTGCAGGCTTGGATTGCGACTCTAAAACAAGCGGGATTCAAGCCAACGGCATCCGTGTCATCCTGGTTGGCGGAGAACGGCAAGAACAAGGAACAGTGGGGGGCATTCAAGCGTAAACGCTACAACAACCCTCTTCTGTACGACGAAAACTGGAAGCGGAAGGTCCTGACCCAGCCGGCGGCCATCAAGATCGCCTATGAGTTCGCCTGCAAGAAAAAGGCGGCCCGGTACTTTGACGCCGGAGACGTGCAGGCTAATGGATTCCAGATCGTCGAAGACGAGGAGTTCGGTCTTACGTATACTGAAACCGGAGCGTCCTACATGGGATTCGCCTCTTCCGGGTTGCTGGCCACGAGCCTGGCCGAGCACCCCGTATACACCTTTGCCTTCAGCGGTGACGGTAGTTTTACCATGAATCCCCAGATTCTCTTCGATGGGGTACAGCACGGCGCGCGCGGGTGCATCCTGCTGTTCGACAATCGAAGCATGGGAGCCATCATCGGGCTTCAGATGGCTCAGTATGCACAGGAGTACAAGACGGCCGATCAGGTACAGACCGACTACGTTGCCCTGGCTCAGTCAGTCCAAGGAGTGAAAGGATTGTTCGCAGGATTCAGCCCCGAAGAGTTTAAAGTGGCGTTGCAGGAGGCCTACGAATACGAGGGATTGAGTCTCATTCACGTGCCTGTATACTCAGGTGATCATGAGCTGGGCAGCCTTGGAGTATTCGGCGACTGGAATGTCGGCAACTGGTGCGAACGGGTTCAGGCAGAGCATCACCGCATCGGCTTGTAATAAGCCATCCATAGGAACTTGATAGTAAGACAACCCTCTCAATCGTAACGAAGGAGGAGAATCGTAGTGAGTACGTACTCTCATCGGCAAAGAGTTGTCGCGTCATTGAACCACCGCGAGCCTGATCGGGTGCCGAGAGATCTGGGTGGCAGAGTCTCATCGATGATGCAGGACGCCTACAGATCATTGAAGCGTTACTTGGATCTGGACGAGTGCGGATACGATACGGTCAATCAAGACTACTTCACCGTCGAAGAGTTCGATGAACGAGTGCTCGAGCACTTCGATATAGATCTCAGGCGGGTATTTTTACGGGGTAGCGGAGAATACGAGAAAACGATAAGGGAGGACGGAACCTGGATCGATGAGATGGGCTTCACCCGGCGATTTTCCGGAATGTATGGGGAACAGGTGGACCACCCGCTCAGGGCAGCCCAGGATCCTGCCGACATCAGGAAATACCAATTTTTCGATGCCTACGATTCCGCACGAATCGAAGGACTGAAGGAGCGTGTCGAGTACCTCTACTACGAAACCGATTATGCGATTGTAGCAGCCGGAGCCGTTGGGGGTATATTGGAAACCTGCAACTGGATGCGCGGTTTCGATCAATTCCCGGTTGATCTGATTCTGAACAAAAGGTTGGCCCATACACTGCTCAATAAGCTGAATAAGTATTATATCGAGCTGATGGATGCGTTCTTGAATGTTGTAGGCCCCTACATCCAGATCGTGGAAATGGCGGACGACCTTGGCGGTCAGAACAACCTCCTGATATCTCCGGAACTCTATCGGGAAATGATACTGCCGTCCTATCTGGAGCAGATTGAGTTCATCAAGTCGAAAACAGACGCCAAGATATTCCATCACTCCTGCGGTTCTGTAGTCAAGGCAGGGGATCTTCTGGTGGATGCCGGTGTCGACATCCTTAATTCCCTGCAGCCCCGGGCGGCGGGTATGGACAGCACGTTTTTAAAAGATAGATATGGAGGAAAGCTCGGCTTCCACGGCGGCATCGATATCCAAGACGTCCTGCCCAACGGCAGTCCAGAAGATGTGGAGAAGGAGGTGAAACGAAGGCTGGCGATCTACGCTCCAGGTGGCGGCTACATCGTATGCGCCGCCCATTGCATACAGGACGACGTGCCACCGGGGAACGTGGAGGCCATGTACCGAGCCGCGGAGCGATGGGGAACCTACCCATTGGCCGAGGAGCTGACTGAGTTGAGGGCGAGCATCCCTAGCCGCTGATCGTCTCAAAGAACGTTTCCCGGCAGATCACCCAAATTGCGAAAAGTCCGGCCAATCTTCCAACTTTCATCGAGAAATCATAGACAGAAATTCGAAAAATCCTTGACAACATCACCGGCATCTTATAAGATCTAGATGTACATTAACGTTAAAGTAGGAGGTGTGGAATGAAAAAGAAAGTCCTTGCCCTCGCGCTGACCATCGGCTTGCTGGCCGTGTTGGCGGTAACAGCCGGTGGAAGCCGAGGGGAAAAACCGCAAGAGGCGGAAGAACCAATCAAGGTCACCTTCTTCCACTATTTCTCCGGCACCCTGTCCGGAGGGGTGGATGATATGACCAAAACCTACAACGCCGAGCAGTCGAAGTACATGTTGGTCCATACACCTGTGGATCACGAGGCCTTCAAGACCAGCATCCGGGTTATGCTTGCCGGGGGTAATCCACCCGATCTATTTTCCTACTGGGCCGGCGCCCGAGTACAGTTCGTGGTGGACGCTGACCGACTGGCTCCGATTGATGACGTGTTTGAGGCCAACAACCTCAACGAGCTGTTTCCCCCGGCCGTACAGCAAGGCTGCACCTACAACGGCAAGAAGTACTTCATGCCCCTGACCCAGCACTTCGTGCCCTTCTTCTACAACAAGGAAGTGTTCGCTGCTGCCGGGGTGACGCCGCCCGAAACCTGGGATGAATTTCTAGAGGTCTGTGAGAAGATCAAGCAATCCGGAGTTACCCCCATTGCCCTGGGCTCCAGAGAGCGCTGGCCGGCACAGTTCTGGCTGGACTATCCGCTGCTGCGCACCGCCGGTCCGGAATATCGGGCCAAGCTCATGGCCGGAGAGGCTTCCTACACAGATCCGGAGGTCATCGAGGCCTGCCAGCTGTGGAAGACCTGCGTGGACAGGGGCTACTTCAATGAGAATCCCAACGCCTACGACTGGGCCGAAGCTTCTGCCATGGTCGGCACTGGCGAAGCTGCCATGACCCTGATGGGTACCTGGTTCATGCAACTCGATGAGTCGATCGGCTGGGAGCCGGACAAAGACTACGATTTCTTCCCCTTCCCCGTGGTGGATCCCTCGATCCCCGATGTTGCGGTCGGACCGATCGACGGCGTGGTACTGCCCGCTGAAGCCGATAACCCTGAAGCGGCCAAGCAGGTCCTGGCCCGGCTGGCCGACGTGGAACCCCAGACGGCCTTCAACACGGGCTCAGGGGCTTTGGCGCCGAACAAGAACGTATCCGATTCCACCTACAATTCCCTACAGCTGAAGGTCAAGGCGCTTCTGGCCAAGATCCCCAACTGGGCCTTCAACTACGATCTGGCCACCCCGCCTCCGGCGGCGGATGTGGGCTTGAATGCCTTCTCTGAGTTCCTGGATAACCCGGGTGACTACATGAGGATCCTGCGGGAAACCGAGGCCGCGGTCCAGAAGGCCTTTGCCGAGCTGGAATAGTTATACGCTGTAACGAGTGTCAACCGGTCCCCTTCCCGGGGACCGGTTTGCCATTCGGCCGACGTGCGGTGTAACCGTCATGAAGCGTAGCAATGCCTGGCAGTTTCTTGCCCTGCCACTGATCATTTACGCAGCTATCATCATCGTACCCTTTTTCCGCTCGATCTTCTTCAGCCTCACCAACTGGGACGGAGTCTCCCCCTCGTATGACTTCGTGGGACTGGCCAATTTTGCCAGGGTCTTCACGGATCCGGCCTTTTCCATGTCCCTCTGGCACAACGTCATCTGGACGCTAATCTATCTGGCGCTCCCCACAGGATTGGGCCTGCTCCTGGCGATCGTCCTGGACAAAGATATCGTAGGAGCCACGATCTTCAAGTCGATCATATACTTCCCAATGATCTTTTCCTTCGTGATCGTGGGCATGATCTGGACCTTCGTCTACGAACCGAGACTGGGAGTGCTGAACCTGTTTCTCCGTGTTCTGGGCGTGGAGAACTGGAGAATCGCCTGGCTGGCGGAGCCGAATACCGCCCTCCTGGCCATCATCGTGGCCGCCTCCTGGCAGCACACAGGGCTGTGCATGGTGCTGTTCCTGGCTGGATTGAAAACCGTGAGAATCGACCTGATCGAAGCGGCCAAGATCGACGGCTGCAACACCTGGCAGCTGTACAGGAAGGTCATCCTGCCGCAGCTGCGAAACGTTACGGTGGTGGTGATCTCCCTGACCATAATCAACTCCCTCAAGAATTTCGACATCGTATACATCATGACCAAAGGCGGTCCCTTTCGAAAATCCGAAGTACTGACCACCTTCATGTTCCGCGAGTCTTTTTGGAACTATCGCATGGGGTACGGCAGCGCCGTAGCGGTTGTTCTGTTCATCCTCATCCTGTTGATTATCGCCTTCTACCTGCGCCAGACTCTGAGGGCAACTGAATGAACACGCAAGCAGCACGAAGACAGATATCGGACAAGAGCCTGGCCTGGAAGATCTCCGTTTACATCTTCGTCATCCTGATCTCCTTTATATTCCTCGTTCCGATCTACGGTGTGTTCACGACGGCTTTTCGGTTGAACCGGGAGATCATCAAGGAGGGATTCTGGGTTTTCCCGACTCCACCGAGAGTCGATAATTTTGTACGGATCTGGAATGACGGCAAGATCCAGTATTTTTTTCTGAACACGATCATCGTAACGGGATTCGCAACCCTGTTGTCCATCGGTCTGGGTTGTTTGACCGGCTACGCATTCGGCAAACTGCATTTTCCTCTGGAAATGGTGTTGTTCATCGTTATCGTGTCCGGTATGTTTTTTCCTCCCCAGATAGTACTCATTCCTCTGTACAAGTTTTTCACGGCCATCAAACTGCTTGACAACCTGCTATCCTTGATTATCGTTCATGTAGCGTTTGGATTACCGATCTGTACGATGATCATGACGAATTTCTTCCGCGCAATATCAAATGAACTGCGTAGCGCCGCCATGATCGACGGGTGTCACGACTGGAGAATTCTGTTCAGCATCATGATTCCCCTGGCCCGTCCAGCTCTCACCGCCTTGATCATTCTTCAATTCACCTGGATATGGAACGATTTCCTTTGGCCCCTGATCCTCATTCAGACGGAACGCAGGATGACCATCCAGATGGGCGTAATGCAGCTGAGGGGACAATACGGGCTGGCGTGGGGTTCTCAGGCCGCGGCCTACCTGGTCGCCACGATTCCAACGCTGCTCATTTTCCTGTTCATGCAGAGGCACTTCATTCGCGGCCTGACAATGGGAGCCATAAAAGAATAGCGTTCATCCGCCACTCGCTCCTCGACCATTTGGCTTGTGAAAAGGTCCCCAACTAGGTGGAATCCGGGAAGAGACAGGTCGCACGGGGATCGACAGAAAACTCTACGGTACCACCTACGGCAAGGGATTGCTGCGGGGTAAGATTCAGAGTGAAGCGTTGATCCGCTGCCTCTACCTCCACAAGCTGGTGACTGCCCAGGTACTCCTTCCGTTCTATCCGCCCCGTGATTCGGTTGGGCTCGCTGGATTTGCCGGGCTGCCGGCTGTTCAAAGAGCAGTGCTCGGGCCTGAAAAAAACTATCACCTCCTGGCCGGTCTGAAGCTCCCGTTCTGCCGCCGGTTCCTGCAGCGGCCAGAGGGTGTGCAGTGTGCCGACAGGCGTTTCCACGACCGCCATCTCTCCGTCCCGGCTGCTGAGCCGCCCGGTCAGCCGTCCCGTCAGGAGATTTGCCTGGCCCAGAAAGGTGCCGACGAACAGATTTGCCGGCCGGTTGTAGATCCGTTCGGGC
>Ga0180437_10008542_pt1 | contig 12966 bp, 9 predicted proteins | sample SS_ome_4_FD_132410 | JGI IMG/M metagenome (GOLD analysis project Ga0180437, IMG submission 132410) | Hypersaline lake sediment archaeal communities from the Salton Sea, California, USA - SS_3_D_1 metaG | ecosystem: Environmental > Aquatic > Non-marine Saline and Alkaline > Hypersaline > Sediment...
CTGAAAACATTCTCAATGACAGCAATACCAGAGAGTTATCCTGATAGGGCAGAGAGAAGAGGAACAAAGAACTAGTGGACAAGGAACAGATCGAACAGCTTCTCAAACGTTCCACAGACAGCGATTTCGCAGATGTTTTGGTTGTCGGTGGAGGGATCAGCGGTATTCAGGCCTCTCTCGATCTTGCCACTGCGGGTTTCAGGGTTTACCTGGTCGAAAAATCCCCCACTATCGGCGGCAAGATGGCCCAGCTCGATAAGACGTTTCCCACCAATGATTGCTCCATGTGCATAGAATCTCCCAAGTTCATCGAATGCGACAGGCATCCCAACATAGAGATCCTGACCTATACGGAAGTCAACAGCGTGGAAGGAGAGGCCGGAGACTTTACGGTTACTTTACTCAAAAAGCCCAGGTACATTATAGAGAGCAAATGCACCGGGTGTACGGTCTGTGTCGAGTACTGTCCGGTCTTGGTCCCCGACCCCTTCAATCAAGACCTATCCTCCAATAAGGCCATCCACATCTATTTCTCACAAGCCGTACCCTTAGTCACATATATCGATGAAAACTGCCTTTACCTCAAAGACAAAAAATGCACGATATGCCAGGGAGTCTGCCAGAACGACGCCATAGACCTTCAGCAGGAGGCGGAAAAGATCAAAGTCAAGGTGGGGGCGATCGTTCTGTCTCCGGGCTATGATACGTTCGACCCTAAACTCCGGGACGACTATGGTTATGAAACGATGACGAACGTGGTCACCAGTCTTGACTTTGAGCGACTCCTCTGTGCCACTGGACCGCACGAAGGGGAGATCCTGCGCCCTTCGGATAAAAAACATGCGCATAAGATCGCCTGGATCCACTGCGTCGGGTCCAGGGAGGTCATTCCCGGCGGTAACAGTTATTGTTCCGCAGTATGCTGCTCGTATATCCAGAAGCAGGTGATCCTGGCCAAAGACCATGATCCGGACATAGAGGCAACAATATTCCATAACGATATCCGGTCCTTCGGCAAAGACTTCGAACGGTTCTACCAAAGAGCGGAAAACCTTCCGGGAGTTCGATTCATAAGAAGCTATGTATCGGTGGGAAAAGAGATCTCAGAGACCAAGAATGTGACCATCCGATACGCCACATTCGATGACGGAGTCAAGGAAGAAGAATTCAATCTGGTTGTTTTGGGCGTTGGGTTGAATCCTCCCGCGGATGTGCAAAAACTGGCTGATACGTTCGGAATCGAGCTCAATGCGCACGGATTTTGTAAGCTCGATCCCCTCAATCCTATAGAAACCACACGCCCGGGCATTTATGTTAGCGGCGCTTTCCAGGGTCCGATGGATATCCCTGAGTCGGTCGTGAGTGCCAGCGGGGCCGGGGCTTTGTGCGGTCATCTCCTCGATTACCGGCGGGGCAAACTCGCCAGGGAAAGGATCTATCCCCCCGAAAGGGATGTTGCGAAGGAGGAGCCCAGGGTGGGTGTTTTTGTGTGTCACTGCGGCGCCAATATAGGACGAGTGGTCGATGTCCCTTCGGTCGTCGAATATGCCTCCACCTTGGACAATGTCGTCCATGCGGAAGAAGGTCTCTTTGTCTGTTCCACGGATGCTGCTGAACAGATCGCGGACACCATCCGCGAAAAGGGGCTCAACCGGGTGGTCGTGGCTGCCTGTACTCCAAGGACACATGAGCCGTTGTTCAGAGACACGCTTCGGGAAGGAGGAATCAATCAGTACTTCTTCGAAATGGCGAATATCAGAGAACACTGTTCCTGGGTCCACTCCAAAGAAAAGGAAGAAGCCACAAAAAAGGCCAAGGACATCGTCCGGATGTCGGTCGCCCGGACCATCCATCTGGAGCCCCTCGATGAATTCGATCTGCCCGTCGACAAGGTATGTCTTGTGGTAGGGGGAGGTGTGGCCGGAATGACCAGTGCCCTGGCCTTGGCCAACCAGGGATTTGAGGTTTACCTGGTGGAAAAGGACACAGAATTGGGGGGAATTGCACGGAGGATTCATTACACTGTGGAAGGGTTGGATGTTCAGGCCTATTTGAGCGATCTTATCCGCAAGGTTTACCGGCACCCCCAAGTCCATGTCTTTCAGGATGCCACTATTACAGATGTTTCCGGCTATGTGGGCAATTTCACCACCAGTGTGAAAACTGAAGGCAGGGTCAAAGTGATACGCCACGGCGCAGCCATTCTTGCAACAGGGGCTGAGGAATATGAACCCGCAGAATATTTATATGGGGAAGACGATAGGGTGTTGACCCAGCTGGAACTGGAGGAGCGAATCACAAAAGGAGATGAACGAGTGATGAACTCGAGTAGTCTTGTGATGATCCAGTGTGTCGGCTGTAGAGAAGGAGATAGAAATTACTGCGCCCGCGTGTGTTGCAACGTAGCCATAAAGAACGCCTTGAAACTCAAAGAAATAAGTCCGGAGATGGATGTCACCATTCTCTTTCGGGATATGAGAACCTATGGGTTTGCAGAGGATTATTACCGGGAGGCCGCGGAGAAAGATGTGACGTTTATTCGCTGGGAACCGGATGAAAGACCCCAGGTGGAACCTGCAACGGCGGAGGGCAAGTCCGTTCTCCGGATCACCGTACCCGATCCCGTTCTTGGCCATAGGCTCGCGCTGGATGCCGATTTGCTCGTTCTGTCCGCCGCGGTCGTTCCCTCGAAGGGAAGCCGGAAAATCGCCCGGCTGTTCAAAATCCCCTTGAGCCCGGATGGCTTTTTCCAGGAAGCCCATGTCAAACTGAGACCCGTGGACTTTGCCGCTGAGGGCATTTTTTTATGCGGGGCGGCTCACTACCCCAAGCACATCTCAGAAACGATCGCTCAGGCTTACGCAGCTGCCGGCCGGGCCGCTACTCTTTTATCCCAGGATACCGTCACTGCCTCGGGCGCTGTTTGCGAGGTGAATGAAAACGATTGTGTCGCCTGTGGGGCCTGTATCGCGGCCTGTACATATGGAGCCATCGAGTTTCATGAAACACCGAAAGGAAAAAAGGCTAATGTGAATCCCATTCTCTGCAAGGGCGACGGACTCTGCAACGCAAAGTGTCCGACCAGTGCCATCATGTTGAAGCACTATACAGACGAGGTGGTCTTTGACCAGATCGATGCGGCGGCCCCTCCCCTGCCGGAGGACCCTGCTGAAGAGGGAATCCGCAAATGATCGTCGATATGGGAGCGAGGTGAAAATGGCTTCAGGGCCTGGATTCGAACCGAGGATCCTAGGATTTCTCTGCAACTGGTGTTGCTACGCAGGGGCGGATCTGGCCGGTGTATCGCGGTTCCAATATCCCCCTAATATCCGGGTGATAAGGGTAATGTGCTCCGGTAGAGTCGACCCGGCCCACATATTCCGGGCGTTTGTGACCGGTTTGGACGCCGTGTTTATCGGCGGTTGCCATCTCAACGACTGCCATTATGTGACCCATGGAAATTACGATGCCCTTGCCATGGTGTATATCTGCAAAAAATTGCTGGCGCACATCGGCCTCGATCCTGAACGCTTGAGAATCGAGTGGGTATCTGCCGGCGAAGGGATCCGTTTTGCGAGTATCATGAATGAATTCGTTCCCGCGATAGAAAAGTTGGGACCTCTTGGCAAGGGCGAAGGATTAGATGAACAGGAGCTCAATTTCAAGCTTGATGCGGTTAGCAAACTCATCCCCTATATCAAACTGGTGCAGTCGGAGAGTTTGAGGGTGTCTGTAAGGTCAGAAGACGCCTATAATGAATTCTTCACCAGCAAGGATTTCGACAGATTATTCAAGGAGTCGATCGCTGATAAATTGGCCGAGATCCAGATCACTTCACTTCAGAAAGAAGTGTCTCTTTCAACTGAGAAAATCACAAAAATTTCGGGTTTAAGCCCGCCCGAAGTGCAACGACACCTCGAGCTGTTGGCAAGAGATCGGAACGTTCGCACAGAGGCTTTGGATACCGAAAGTGTTGATCATATTTTAGACAAGTACAAGGGCAAAAAAAATTCGCTGGTTCAAGTGTTGCTGGAGATCCAGCAGGAAAATCGCTGGCTCCCCCAAAACGTATTGGATAGGATCAGCGAGAAATTAGACGTACCATTAAGCCAGATTATGCAGATCGTAACCTTTCATGATACCTTTTGTTTGATTCCTAAGGAAGGGAATGAGTAATAAAAAGATTTTACCGAAAATAAATTCTGCTTCTGAACTTGACCAACTGAGAAAACGTATTCTGTCAAAAAAAGATCCCGATAAGCCCTCTATCGCGATCTGTGCAGGAATGGGCTGTCTAAGCCATGATAGTGACAGAATTATCAAAGCTTTCGAGGAAGAGATCGGCAAAAAAAAATTAAAAGGTAAAGTCGATCTGAGAGCGACCGGCTGCCATGGCTTTTGTGAAAAAGGGCCTCTGGTCGTCATCCATCCCGAAGAGATCTGCTATGTGGAGGTCATGCCCGAGGATGTCCCGGAAATCGTCTCGCAGACCGTTCTCAAGAATAATGTGATCGACCGTCTCGTTTATGCGGACCCGGATACCGGCGAACAAGCCGTCCATCAGTCTGAAATCCCCTTTTACAAGGACCAGATGCGGCACCTCATGGGCAGCATCACAAAGATCGATCCCAGGAGCATCGAGGATTATCTGGCTGCTGGCGGTTATTCAGCTCTATCCAAATCGCTCTCGGAGATGTGTCCTGAAGAGGTCCTCGAAGAAATCAAAAAAGCCACCCTACGCGGCCGGGGGGGCGGCGGGTTTCCTGCCGGCCGGAAGTGGGAAACGGCCCGGATCGCTCCCGGAAAAGATAAGTACGTTATCGTTAACGCGCATGAAGGGGAACTGGGGGCGTTTATGGATAGAGCCCTCTTTACGGGAAATCCGCACAGCGTGCTCGAAGGCCTTATCATCGGCGGCTATGCAGTCGGCTCAAAGCAGGGATTTATCTACACCCGTCATGACGCGCCTCGATTGAAAAAAAACATCGATACAGCCATCGCACAGGCAGAGGAATTCGGATTTTTGGGGAAAGATATCCTCGGCTCCGGATTCAGCTTCCATGTCGAGGTGCATCTCGATATCGGGATATTCGTTTCCGGCGAGTCCAGCGCGTTGATGAGGGCCATCGAAGGAAATCCCCCCGAACCGAGACCCAAGTATATCCGCACATCGGTCAAAGGCATTTGGGACAGTCCCAGTGTCCTCAACAATGTCGAGACCTGGGCCAATGTGCCCCTGATTATCGACAAGGGCTCCGAGTGGTATACCCAAGTCGGTACAGAGAACAGCAAAGGAACCAAACTCGTATCCTTATCCGGGAATATCGTGAACACAGGGGTCGCCGAAGTGCCTTTCGGGACCAAGGTCAAAGAGATCATCTATAGCATCGGCGGCGGAATCCCGAAAGGAAAGAAACTCAAGGCTGTTCACTTCGGAGGGCCCATGGGTGGGTCCATTCCCGCAGGCCTCATAGACACGCCTCTGGATTTCGACGAGCTCGCCAAACTGGGTGCCCCCATCGGTGCGGGAAGTATACTGGTTTTGGATGAGGATGCCAGTATGGTGGATGTCACAAGATACTTTCTCGATTTCCTCTCCAATGAATCCTGCGGCAAGTGCGTCCCCTGCCGGGAAGGTATCCGGCAGATGCTCAAGATCCTGAATAATATGATCGATGGAAAGGGGAGAGAGGGAGACATCGCGCTTTTGGAGGAGATCGCTGAGGTTACTGGGGCCGCCTCATTGTGTGCGTTGGGAAAAACGGCTGCCGACCCCCTCAAAAGCACCCTGCACTACTTCAGAGATGAGTATGAGGCAAAAATCGCAGAGGGGAAAAGTCCCGTAGCGAAGCGAGAACGATGATGGGAAAAGAAAAAAAGACGCATGACTTCATCATCCAGATCGATGGGAAAGACGTCAAAGCGACCGAAGGGATGACCGTTCTGGAGGCTGCCCGAAGCGCGGATATTTTTATTCCAACGATCTGTTATCATGAGAAACTCAAACCCTATGGTTTATGCCGCATTTGCACAGTCGAAGCAGAATTCCGGGGCTGGACAAAGCTCGTTGCGGCCTGCCTCTACCCGGTCGAAAAAGACCTGATCGTCAGAACCAGGTCCGAGAAGGTCGATAAGATCCGCAAACTGATATTGGAATTTCTGCTGGCCCATGCGCCGAATTCACCACAGTTGTTGGACTTAGCCGAAGAGTACGGGGCTGGCAAAGACCGTTTCGAAAAGGAGTCCTCCTTTTGTATTCTTTGTGGGCTTTGCGTGAGATACTGCGCCGAGATCAAACAGAAAAATGCGGTGGGATTTGTGGACTGCGGCGCTCGGCGGGAGATCCGGTTCATTCCGGAAATAGCTGCGACTGAGTGCATAAACTGCAAGGAATGTTTCGAGCTCTGCCCGACATCCTATCTTCAGGCCGCATTCGTCCTCACCGAAGCATTTTCTCATCCTCAAGATTCTTCCCCAACCGAATCAATGAAATAACACTCAAAAAGTCACAGAATTATGGGATCATTACAAAATCAGCGTGAAGAGTAAAATGAGTTAATACATTTTTTCCTTTTTGAATACTCGCTCAATCATCGGCTGTCTAATTTTTTGAGGTAACCTGTCAAATATCTGGCTCCGCACTGTATCTCTCAGGTGCCACTTTATATCTAATACTCTGTTCCACATACGCCTCAACAAATGGTCTGCATATTGAACTTCTTCATAGCCAAATTTTGCCAGGAACGGCCCTGCAATCCAGTTAAAACGTCTATGCAACGCCCGGTCCCAATGGCTCCAACGATGCAATGGATCGAAATCGGGTGTTTGCTCGACTGGATGCCAATGAAGCACTCCTCCACTTTGTTTCCGTAAAACGGATGATCCACTAATCGGCAAACTCTCTGCAGCTTCAAAGTTATAGGTTTCAATATCCAAACCAAGAAAAGCTAAAATTTTACGCAACTCTTTTTCTCGACTGCTCCAAAGGTCTTCATATCTTACGATTAAATACTTGTAATCAGAATCTCTACAGCTTTGTTTAAAGTGAAGAATAGTTCTGGCCGCATTGGCCCAGTGCCGCATCATTGTTTCATAATTACTGTTGAAACTCTTCACACTTGACTCGACCACTGCACGTCCATCGCGCACCAAAATAAGTAGATGTGCCTGTGGAAACAGTTTAAAAAAGTAATGCAGATTTTGAACACTGGGCGTTTTTGTGACCACGCGCCCTTTGGAAAGACTCTTATGATCCACTTGAGAGTTTAAAAATGAAACTAATCCATTCCCTAAACACTGAAAAAGTATCTCTTTTTGTCTCTGATCCCCTCCAGAAGGTCTCCAACTTAAGGCTGTGGAATTCGCATATTTTTCCAGCCAATCAGCACAATGCACCAGATGATCCTCGGGAACTGAAGCTGATGCAAGACAATCTGGATGCAGCGCAAGAAGATTGTACAGAAAATTAGTTCCACTGCGAGGCAGTATCACTAAAATAAAAATCGGTGGGTTGTCTAAACCAAACTGAGACATCAATTCCCTCTGAGTGTTATTTAGCACCATGTGGAATATGCCTCCAATCGATATCCTCTTTTGCGATTGTGGCAATCCAGGGCTAAATATCGGCCCATTTTTCCTTAGGCTATTTGTCTCGTTTTTTTTATAAACATGTATTTTTAAATAGATACCACACAAAATAAAGAGAGGTCAATTTCACAAATAAATGAGCAAACCTATCCATTCCTATGATAAATGAAGTTTTGAAGGATGTTCGATGCGATCCTTAAAAATCTAGCCATTGCTATCTGATCTTCGAGGGTAACAACAGGAGGGCATCCCCAAACTGTCAGTGAGGATGTATTAGGCACAACTTTACCGAAGAATCAGTGATTCATTAAGCTCGGAAACCAAGGTTGGAAAGACAGTGATTTGAGTTAAAGCGCGGATTTCCACCGACATCAAGAAGAGGAGAAAGGGAGGGGTACAAACAATCTTAACGGCACAAAAACCATGTTTAGTTGGTCAAAACAAGGTTTAGAAAGTCGACAAGACCCGAAAATTGATTCAAGAGTATCTGCTGGCCCATTCGCCGAATTCACCCCAATTGTTTGATTTGGCCAAAGAATATGGGGCAGACAAAAACCGTTTCGACAAAGAGCCCTCGTTCTGTATTCTGTGCGGTTTGTTCGTGAGACACTTTGCCGAGGTCAAGAAGGAAAATGCGTCGAGATTTGTGGGTTGTGTGATAAGACGAAGGATATGAGGGCTGATCTTCTTGATAGGCCCTCGAGCTTCAAAACTCGCCCAAGTGAAAAGCAGAACTGACCAGGCCCCAATTCCGCTCGACAGCTGCCCAGGAAGAAGCCACCGCGTAATCAATCCCTTTGCTGGAGATGAAGTTTTTGGTCTCCTCGACGGACGATGCGAGAAGAGCCAGCGCTCCGCTTGCGTCCCTTTTCTTGTCGAAATCCTTCTTGATGTCCTTTGCGGCCCCCTCCATGCGCTTGACGGTATCGAGCACCTTCTTTCGTTCCGTATCTGTCACGTCAGACTTTTTGACGGCCTTGTCCAGGTCCTTTTTAAAATCCCCAATGCTCTTTTGGAGCGACTCAAGCGCTGGCTTCACCTCTTTGTCGTTTATACGGCGCGCGTTCCAAGTGTCGGGATTCCCCGCCCAGCGAATGTTATACTCAGTGCTGAGCCGCACGATATCACCGGTGAGGCGGGGCCACTCTTTCTCTGCCCCGAAGAGTGAGTCGCCTCGAGCGTGACGAGATTGGATCGGTTCGGCATAGCGAAGGAAGGCGAGGACCTCGTCGTTCGCCGGATACTTCGAGTCGAAGCTGTTCTTCATTTTCTTTGCGAGATCCTTCAGGTTCTTCAGGTAGAACTCGACCTCCACCTCGCTGTCCGCACTCCGGAGAATCGCTTTCCGGTACTGGGAATCCATGGCCTTGGTGAAGAGCTCGACGTCTTTCTCTATCGTCTCCAAGAGCTTTTTCACTTGCTTATCCGTCATCCTCGTTCCCTGACCTGCTGACACCATGCTAGCAGCTATAACACATAGCGCCACACAAAGGGCCATAAATGCTCTCCTCATCGTAATTCTCCTTTAAAGTGTGAAAAAACTAAATATTGTGATCTTTATATAACCCTACCAAAGATATATGTCAAGTGTATTTCCAGCTTTTCCGGGTGTTCTCTTGAAAAGCAATCCCTTATCCCCTGAAGCCTTTTCTGTATTTTTCGTCCACATGTTAAAATTTCATTCTTTTCTCTTCTCTCTTTTTCCAACCCCGGTGAGCAGAGCTATAAATCCCTTAAAAAAAACCCCGCTTTTATTGGATCAAATCCTGAAAGGACGCAAAATCGCCCAACTCTATAATACCGATTGTTCGGTATTGTAGAGCTGACGTCAAAATTCTATCATATATATCGATCATGATTTGAAATATGAATGTGCGTATAATCGAGTGGACCTGAATAGCGATGGAAAAGACGAGGTGTTCGTTTACCTTCTCGGCTCCGTCTTCTGTGGCACCGGCGGCTGCAATCTCCTGCTATTCGCCGATGGGGAGAACGGGTATTCCCTGGTCAACAATTTCCCGATCAGTCGTACACCAATCATCGTCTCTCCCGAGAGGACCGAGGGTTGGAATAACCTTATCCGATTGGAATCGGGTGGCGGAGTACCTGCTTCCTACGTCCAGCACACCTTTAATGGAGAGCGCTATGTCAAGCAACAACGTGTGCCTGCCGACGAAACTCCTGAAGGCAGGAAGTATCTCGCAGGGGAGTTTACTTTCCAAGACGGGATTCCCCTGGAACCGCGGAAGTGATCTGAAAGATTCAAAAGACCCTTCGCCATGAAAGACCGATCGAAAAATTTTCACATCAAGTGGATCATGGCCAATTTTTTGCGTATATATTGAGCGATAGAGTCGCCCAAGAATAAATATTCAGTGAAATCAAGAAAACATAGGAGAGAAAAATGAAAAAAGCAAATATCATAATCTTCCTGGTTCTGATCGCCTCTGGCTGCAACTTTGACGAAAACAAAACATCAACATCGAACAATTCTCAAACGCACCACGACCAAAACAGAATGGCTACAACCCTCAGCGCCTCAGAAAGCGAACCGGGTAATCTCGGCTGGATGCAGGGATTCCCTCCCCCAAAAGAAAAAAGATTGTCGGCACACGATGGATCATTCTTCCAGTTTCCTGCACTCCGCTATAGTGTCGTGCGTATGCGTGAGTTCATGCCTACCACAAATGTGTCGCGCGGTTCTACGGTTGCCACCCTCTTCTCCTATCAGATAGACAATCAAATCGATTCTGTCAAATTCATCCCTTGGGATCAAGAACAACCCATGACCTGGAGTGCTTCGCTTTTGAAAAATTACACGGATGGCATAATCGTGTTGCATAAAGGTGTCGTGGTATACGAAAAATACTTTGCAGACCTTAACGAAACGAGGGTTCATGCGGTTATGTCGCTCACAAAATCTTTTACGGGGACATTGGCTTCCATACTCGTTGCCGAAGGCTTGATAGATGTAAATAAACGGGTAAAAGACTATATCCCTGAGCTGGCAGAATCTGCCTTCGGTGATGCGACCTTGAGACAGGTAATGGATATGACAACAGGATTGAAGTATAGCGAAAATTATGCAGACCCCAATGCAGAAGTTTGGGCCTTTTCGGCAGCAGGAAATCCTTTACCTAAACCGAAGGACTACACAGGTCCGGTGGGCTACTACGAATATTTACAGACAGTCAAAAAAGAAGGCGAGCATGGCCAAGCGTTCGGCTATAAAACTGTCAATTCGGATGCCTTGGGCTGGGTTATTGCAAGAGCTTCCGGAAAGTCGGTCGCTTCCTTGCTTGAAGAAAAAATATGGACCCAATTGGGCATGGAGCAGGATAGCTATTTTCAGATAGACGCTCTGGGTACGCCCTTTGCGGGGGGTGGGTTTAATGCCGGATTGCGTGATCTGGCGCGCTTCGGTGAATTGATCCGTAGGAAAGGCAAATGGCAAAACCAGCAACTGATACCCGAGCAAGCTGTGTTGGACATCGAAAAAGGGGGCAGCAAAGAAGCTTTTGCGAAATCGAACTACGCAAAATTGAGTGGATGGAGTTACCGCAATATGTGGTGGATCACACATAATGAACATGGGGCATTCGCTGCCCGAGGGGTTCATGGGCAGACCATTTATATCGACCCGACAGCGGAAATGGTGATCGTGCGTCTGGCTTCACACCCTGTTGCCGGTAATGCGGCCAATGATCCTTTTTCATTACCTGCATACCATGCTGTGGCGAACTACTTGATAAACAAGGCTAATTCTGAATAAACATAAAGCTAACGGGGAAAAGTCCTTTGGGTTTATGGAGTGCAGATCATTGGAGGAGAGCCGTCTCATGCAGAAATCTCTGCGACTGAGGGCGTTAACTGCAAATAGCGTTTCGTGCTCTGCCCGACATCCTATTTCCAGGCCGCTTTAGTTTTGACCGAACCTCTTACGCTTCCAAGAGATCCCTTCTAGAAACTCGTTTGACAAATCATTCCTCTCCCCTGTAGAATTTAAAGACCAGTGGTTTGGGTACAGAATTTTTTTGAACATCTTCATGACATGCTTGCAGGCAGAAACATTTACACACAACTCTCTATAGCAACATATTTCAAAACAAGGAGAAACTTCCTATGAGTTTTCAAATCAGAGGAAAAAGAATGTTGGCCGTCGCTTTATTTCTCTGTATTGCCTTTGTTCTAACCTTTCTGGTCCATGCGTTTGCACAAGAATTTCACTCGAATTTCTTCCAAGACCGATCGCAGACAGATTTTTTGTATGGTTCGCCTGATTATGCAGAAGGTGAAGTTCTAGTCGTATTCAGAAAGGGCGTGAACCTATCGGCTGTCCGCTCCATCGCTGATTTCTATTCACTGGAGTTGAAGAGACATTACCGGGCTACGTCGCAAATTCAGGGAAAAGAAATCGTACACTTGAGATCCAAATTGAAAACCACCGATCGGATGGTTCAAGAGCTGAGGGGAACTCCTGAGGTGGAATCTGTTTCACCCAATTATAGGAGATCCTTCGACCAGAACATACCCAATGATACCAGGTTTAACGATCTCTGGGGACTTCACAATACAGGACAGACCGGGGGAACATCCGATATCGACATCGATGCCCCAGAGGCCTGGGATTACGCGATTGGCGATTCCGTTATCGTCGGAGTCATCGATTCAGGAATCGATTACAATCATCCTGATCTATCGGCAAACCTCTGGCAAAATCCTGGGGAGATTCCAGGAAACGGTATCGATGACGATGGAAACGGCTTTGTCGATGATGTTTATGGAATTAATGCCATAACCATGACCGGCGATCCCATGGATGATCACGGACACGGGACCCACTGCGCGGGTACGATCGGAGGTGTGGGCAACAATAGCATGGGCGTTGTCGGTGTCAACTGGAATGTCAAGATAATTGGCGCAAAATTTCTTAGTGCCGATAACAGCGGCTGGGATTCCGACGCCATAACCTGTATAGATTATATGACCGATCTGAAGACCACTTATGGCCAGAACATCGTCGTCACCAATAATTCCTGGGGGGGAGCATCGTATAACAGTGTCTTAAAGACGGCCATAGAGGCTGGGGGGACCGCTGGGATCGTGTTCTGTGCAGCGGCTGGAAATGAAGGGACGGATAACGATGTATCACCCCATTATCCATCTTCCTATAACAGTAGTTGTATTATCGCTGTGACTGCGGTCGATCACGAGGGCGCGCAGTGGTACAATTATGGCACTACAAGTGTCGACATCGCAGCCCCCGGAAGATCCGTCGTGAGCACCTACAGGGGAGATTACAATCCTCAACCCGGAGATATTTTCTATGACGATATGGAGAGCGGGGATGGCAAGTGGACACATTTTGGCATTTTCGAC
>Ga0180437_10008543_pt1 | contig 12966 bp, 10 predicted proteins | sample SS_ome_4_FD_132410 | JGI IMG/M metagenome (GOLD analysis project Ga0180437, IMG submission 132410) | Hypersaline lake sediment archaeal communities from the Salton Sea, California, USA - SS_3_D_1 metaG | ecosystem: Environmental > Aquatic > Non-marine Saline and Alkaline > Hypersaline >...
CGTTAGGGGGTTGGGTTTTCTGATACTGATGTGGTACTTCTTGATCGCGTCCTTGACCCTGGATGCGGGAATCGTACCTTCGTCGGCCAGCGCCTTGAGCGCAGCGACCGTGACGTAATTGCTGTTGACTTCGAAGTGTTTGCGCAGCTGCTTGCGCGTGTCCGAGCGGCCGTAACCGTCGGTGCCGAGAACCGAGTAGCTTGCCGGTACGAAGTTGCGGATCTGCTCGCCGACATTGCGCACGTAGTCCGACGATGATACGACCGGTCCTTCGCAGCCCTGGAGCTGCTGCTCAACATAACTGACGCGGGCCTTTTTCTCCGGGTTCAGCAGGTTCCAGCGCTCGCAGTCGCGGGCCTCTCGTGCCAGCTCGTTATAGCTGGTGACGCTCCAGACATCCGCGCTGACGCCCCAGTCGTTTTTGAGCAGCTCGGCGGCCGCGATGACTTCGCGCAGAATCGTGCCGCTGCCGAACAGCTGGACCCTGGGCTCGCCTTTGCTTGCGGTGTCGGCGCTGTAGCGGTACATGCCCTTGACTATGCCGTCGGCAACGCCCTCGGGCATGGCTGGCTGGACATAGTTCTCGTTCATCGCGGTTATGTAGTAATAGATGTTCTCCTGCTGTTTCATCATGCGGCGCATGCCGTCATGAATGATCACAGCCATCTCGTAAGCGAAGCACGGGTCGTAGGCGATGCAATTCGGTATGGTCGAGGCCACCAGCAGCCCGTGGCCGTCCTGGTGCTGCAGGCCTTCACCGGCCAGCGTTGTGCGTCCGGCGGTGCCGCCGATCAGGAAGCCGCGCGCCTGCATGTCGCCCGCGGCCCAGGCAAGGTCGCCGATACGCTGGAAGCCGAACATCGAATAATAGATGTAGAACGGAATCATCTCCACGCCGTGACAGCTGTAGGCGGTTGCGGCCGCGATCCAGGATGACATGGCGCCGGCCTCATTGATGCCTTCCTCCAGGATCTGCCCGCTTTTGTCCTCCTTGTAGAACATGACCTGTTCCTTGTCCTGCGGCTCGTAAAGCTGGCCCACCGAGGAGTAGATGCCGAGCTGGCGGAACATACCCTCCATGCCGAAGGTGCGCGCTTCGTCCGGCACGATCGGCACCACGTATTTGCCGATTTTCTTGTCGCGCGCCAGCGAAGTCAGCATACGCACAAATGCCATGGTGGTTGACATCTCGCGTTCACCCGAGCCTTCGAGCATTGACTTGAAGATATCGATATCGGGTATTTCCAGCGGTGCAGCGAGGTGCTGGCGAACCGGCAGGTAGCCTCCGAGCGCCTTGCGGCGTTCGTGCAGGTACTTCATTTCATCGCTGTCCGCGGACGGCCGGTAGTATTCGGCTTTTTCGACCTGCTCATCGTTGAGCGGGATGTTGAAGCGATCGCGGAACTGCAGCAGCGCATCGGTGTTCATTTTCTTCTGCGAATGCGTAATGTTCTGACCTTCGCCGGCTTCTCCCATGCCGTAGCCTTTCACGGTCTTGGTCAGGATCACGGTGGGCTGGCCGGTGTGCTTCATGGCTGCGGCGTAGGCTGCATAGACCTTGTGCGGGTCATGCCCGCCACGGTTCAGGCGCCATATGTCTTCATCCGACATTGTCGCCACCATGGCCTTGAGTTCCGGGTACTTGCCGAAGAAATGCTCGCGAACAAAAGCGCCGTCCTTTGATTTGTAGTTCTGGTAGTCGCCGTCGACGGCTTCTTCCATGCGCTTGCGCAGCAGACCGTCCTTGTCGCGGGCCAGCAATGGATCCCAGTAGCCGCCCCAGATAACCTTGATCACGTTCCAGCCGGCGCCGCGGAACACGGATTCCAGTTCCTGGATGATCTTGCCGTTGCCGCGAACCGGGCCGTCAAGGCGCTGGAGGTTGCAGTTGATCACGAAAACCAGGTTGTCGAGTTTTTCACGGCCGCCCAGCGAAATCGCACCCAGCGACTCCGGTTCGTCCATTTCGCCATCGCCGCAGAACGCCCATACCTTTCTGTTCGTGGTGTTGGCGACGCCGCGGTCCTGCAGGTATTTCATAAACCGCGCCTGGTAGATCGCCATGATCGGTCCGAGCCCCATCGATACCGTCGGGAACTGCCAGAAGTCCGGCATCAGCCAGGGGTGGGGGTAGGACGACAGCCCGTCCCCGTCGACTTCCTGGCGAAAGTTGTCGAGCTGGTCTTTGTTCAGGCGGCCTTCGAGGTAGGCCCGTGCGTATATTCCCGGCGCGGAATGGCCCTGCATGAACACGAGGTCGCCTCCGTGCTCGTGACTGGGCGCGCGGAAGAAGTGGTTCAGGCCGACATCGTACAGCGTGGCGGCCGAGGCGAAACTGGCGATATGGCCGCCCAGCTCGGAGCTTTCCTTGTTGGCGCGCACCACCATGGCCAATGCATTCCAGCGCACCAGGGACTTGATGCGGCGCTCGATCGCGGTGTCCCCGGGATGAGGTTCCTGCAAGTGGGGCGGGATCGTGTTCAGGTAAGCCGTGACGTTGCTGAACGGCAGATTTGCGCCCGAACGGCGGGCGTCGTCGATCAGTTTCTCGATCAGAAAATGTGCGCGCTCCAGGCCAACATTGGCGATAACAGCGTCGAGGGCGTCAAGCCACTCCTGCGTTTCCTGGGGATCGATATCGTGTTTCTCAGTCATGTATATCTCACACGTTTGGTACAAATCGCGGCTTTTTATTCGATTTTATTGGCGATTTCTACGATGTTCTTTAATTATCGATGACCGGCCAGCGGTTTTTTTTCGGACATTTCCCGTTGATTTGATGCTGGCGGAAAGCGGAATTATAGAAGCTAAAGGCGCCTTAGTCGAACTGAAAGGCAGTGAACAGATAACGGTTAACAGTGAACAGTGGGTGAAAATTGATCTCAAACATGTTTGCCGGATCCAGGTGTGATGTCTTCGTAGAGCGTCCGGCGTCGAATTTGACGCGTCGGTTACCGGTGCTACCCGTTGTTCGCTTTTAACTGTTCACTATTCACTGCAGTGACGCTGTATAATCCCGCCCCTGAACAAAATGCGATGGGAGTAGCCGGATGTCTTCGAGCAAACCTTCTGTAAAAAAAGCTGTACTTGCCTATTCGGGCGGCCTGGATACCTCGGTCATTCTCAAGTGGCTGGAAGATACCTACGGCTGCGAGGTGGTGACTTTTACCGCTGACATCGGCCAGGGCGAGGAAGTCGAGCCGGCGCGCGCCAAGGCCGAAGCGATGGGCGTGAAGGAAATCTACATTGAAGACCTGCGCGAAGAGTTCGTGCGCGACTACGTGTTTCCGATGTTTCGCGCCAACACGGTTTACGAGGGCGAGTACCTGCTGGGAACCTCGATCGCGCGCCCGTTGATCGCGAAGCGCCTGGTGGAAATTGCCAACGAGACCGGCGCCGATGCGATTTCGCACGGCGCAACGGGGAAGGGCAACGACCAGGTGAGGTTCGAACTCGGCGCCTATGCATTGAAGCCGGGTGTGCACATAATCGCACCCTGGCGTGAATGGGACCTGCTGTCGCGCGAAAAACTCATGGCCTATGCCGAGCAGAACGGCATTGCTGTCGATTTCAACAAGGGCAAGAAATCCCCGTATTCGATGGACGCAAACCTGCTGCACATCTCCTACGAGGGCGGCGTGCTCGAGGATCCCTGGGCCGAGCCTGAAGAAGACATGTGGCGCTGGACGGTGTCGCCCGAAGCGGCGCCGGACAAGCCGACCTATATCGAACTCGGCTATAAGAACGGCGACATCGTTGCGATCGACGGCAAGGCTATGACGCCCGCCGAAGTGCTGACCCGGCTGAACGAACTGGCCGGCGAGAACGGAATCGGCCGCCTGGACATCGTTGAAAACCGCTACGTTGGCATGAAATCCCGCGGATGCTACGAAACACCGGGCGGCACCATCATGCTCAAGGCGCATCGTGCGATCGAGTCGCTGACGCTGGACCGCGAGGTTGCGCATCTGAAGGACGAGCTGATGCCGCGCTACGCCAAGCTGATATACAACGGCTACTGGTGGAGCCCGGAACGCGAAATGCTGCAGCAGATGATCGATGCGTCGCAGGCCAGCGTCAACGGTGATGTGCGTCTGAAGCTGTACAAGGGCAATATCGAGGTCGTCGGCCGCCGTTCGGACGATTCACTGTTCGATGAAAACATCGCGACCTTCGAAGACGATGCCGGCGCCTACGACCAGAAAGACGCCGAGGGCTTCATCAAGCTGAACGCGCTGCGATTGCGCATCGCGGCGGGTAAAAAGACTTGAACGCAAAGGCGCAAAGGCGCGAAGAGCGCGGAGACTGTTTTTTCAGTCCACAGATGAACGCAGATAAACACAGATGCTTCAGATTGTTTGTCCGCGAAAAACGCAAAGAACGCGAATTGTTTGTAAGTAGTTCACGCGGTGAGTACAGATCGATGCAGACGCATATGTAGCCGCTGACTGCCGGCAAGCGCGACTGAAGCCGCTCTTACAACTACCTCTAGATTGTAGCAGTCGCGACTTGAGCTGAGACACGATGTCAGAGCAGAGCCGAACTACAACACAATGGTCGCCAGATTCACTGAGTCAACCGGATCTCTCGCCAGGGCGCAAAGCTCGCTAAGGATTTTTTTATTGTTAATAATCAATAGAAAAAACAATTACAGCAAGCCCTGCGCTACCTGCGAGAGCAAAGATCCTGATTTTTCTCGCAGAGGCGCAGAGTGCGCAGGGTTTTTATAAACAAAAACACCTGGCGAGCTTGGCGCCTTGGCGAGAGAAATAGCCCGAATCAGTCATCATCTGCTACCCAGGTGAGGTAATTCCTGACGGTGGCTGTCAGATGAAATCTAAACTACTACATCTAAATCACTTCGCGTTCTTTGCGTTTTTCGCGGACGAATATTTTTTCCTTAACCAACAACATCCGTCTCCTTCACCCGCGCGATTTACGGCATAAGAAAACATCCGTGTTCATCTGCGTTCATCTGTGGACCATTAAAAATTCTCTGCGACCTTTGCGTCTCTGCGTCTTTGCGTTGAGAAAAAGACCTACAACAGGAACATCGTCGCCAGGCCGAGGAATACGAACAGGCCGACGATGTCTGTTACCGTGGTGACCACCACGCTGCCGGCGATGGCGGGGTCAATGCCGAGTTTTCTCAGGATCAGTGGAATTGCGGCGCCGGACAGGGCGGCGATGATCAGGTTGATTATCATCGCGGCTGCGATAACGATGCCGATGTTGGCCTGTTTGAACCAGAGGAAGGCGATACCGCCGACGACGATCGCCCAGACCATGCCGTTCAGCATGCCGACGATCAGTTCTTTCGACATCAGCCAGGCGCGGTTCTGACGGCTTACCTGGCCCAGCGCCAGTCCGCGTGTGACCAGTGTCAGCGTCTGGGTGCCGGCGATGCCGCCCATGCTGGCGACGATATTCATCAGTACCGCGATCGCAACGACTTTTTCCAGCGTGGTTTCAAAATTGGATACCACCCAGGATGCCATGAAAGCGGTTATAAGGTTGATGCCGAGCCAGAGCGCCCGCCGGCGTGAACTGGGTATCACCGGTGCGAACAGGTCCTCCTCTTCGGACAGGCCCGCCATGCCCATCACGGAGTGATCGCCTTCATCGCGAATAACGTCGACCACGTCGTCGACGGTGATGCGGCCGAGCAGTTTCATCTGTTCGTCGACAACCGGTGCGGACAGCAGGTCATAGTCCTCGAATATTCTCGCGACGTTGTCATCCTCGGTCTCCGCAGGAATGGCTTCAATCTCGCGGTTCATCACGTCGACCACGTAGGACTGCGGGTCCGAGGTCAGCAGGGTGGTCAGCGGCAGCACGCCGATATAGCGGTTGTCACGCGTGGTGACGATCAGGTTGTCGGTATTGGAGGGCAGCTCGCCGAGTCGCTGCAGATAACGCAATACGATATCCAGTGTTACCTCCGGGCGCACGGTGATCGTGTCCGTATTCATCAGGCCGCCCGCGCTGTCTTCCGGGTATGACAGTACAGTCTCGAGGCGTCGTCTGCGTTGCGTGTCCAGCGAGGTAAGGACTTCGCTGGTGACCTTGTCCGGCAGCGACTGGACGAAGTCGGCGAGATCGTCGACGTCCATGCCCTCGGTCGCGTTGACCAGGTTTTCGAGCGGCATGTCGCGAATCAGCGTGGTGCGAACTTCATCGCCTACTTCAAGCAATACCTCGCCTTCTTTTTCAGGATCGACCAGGTCCCATAGCAGGTTGCGTTCGCTGTAGGGCAGGGATTCGAGCAGGTCGGCGATTTCGGCCGGATTCAGCTCATTGAGCATACGGCTGGCATGTCGGATCGTACCGGTCTCAAGCGCAGCGGACAGCGCCTTGAGCTGTGACTCGGTTTTTTCGACTGGATCAATATCTGACATTTTCGACCGTTACCTGAAAGGATACTCGCACGAAGACGGCGCCGCGGTTGCTGCTGAAGTGTAGCACGCCGTCCTGTATTTCGTGATAAATGTGGGGGGTTTTAGCTGTTCAGCCTGTCAACCAGCGATTCGATTTCGTTGATATCATGGCTGCGCATGATCTTGCTTACCCTGGTATGGAGCTTGCTGGCGTCGCTGTTATTGATGATGTTTTTGATTTCGAGCATGGCGCTGGTCTGGACACTGAAATAGTTCAGCCCCATGCCGAGCAGCAGCCGGGTATATCTCGGGTCGCTCGCCATTTCACCGCACATGGAAACCGGTATCCTGGCGTTTTTTCCGGCGTCGATCGTCGTCTTGATCAGCTGCAGAACCGCCGGGTGCAGCGGGTTGTAGAGATAGCTTACCTCGTCGTCGATCCGGTCGATGGCGAGCGTGTACTGGATCAGGTCGTTGGTGCCGATCGAAAGAAAATCCATGCGCTCCGCGAATATGTCGGAGGCCATTGCTGCGGCCGGCACCTCGATCATGGCGCCGATTTCGAGCTTCTCGTTGAATCGGGTCTTGCGCTGGCGCAGCAGATTTTTCGCGTGGTCCACCAGTGTGCTGACCTGGTCCAGCTCGTCAATGCTGGTCAGCATCGGTATCATCATCTTGACGTCGCCGTAGGCCGCAACACGCAAAATGGCGCACAGCTGATGAATGAAATTTTCGGGCTCTTTCAGGCAGCGGCGTATAGCGCGCAGGCCCATGGCGGGGTTGTGCGCCATCGGGCCCTGACCCATGGATTCCTGTATTTCCTTGTCTGCCCCGAGATCCAGAGTGCGGATGGTCAGGGGTTTGCCCTTGAGGCGGAACAGGGCGCGCTTGTATGTCTTGAACTGGGATTCTTCGTCGACCTGCTGGTTGTTCTCCAGGAACAGCATCTCGGTGCGGTACAGGCCGACGCCGGTGTTGTCGAACTGTTTAAGCTTGCGGATATCCTCGGGGCGGTCGATGTTGCCCTGGATCAGTATATGGACGCCGTCGCGGGTGACCGCCGGCTTGTTGATCAGCTGGTTAAGGTGCCGTTTGCGGACGATCTGCTGGTGGCGCAGTTTCCTGTAATGCTTCAGTGAGCGTGCATCGGGCTCGCCGATAACAACACCGTAGTTGCCGTCTACGATCAGCTTTTCTGTGGGATGGATCAGCTGGCGCGCATTATGCACACCGACGATTGCGGGAATACCGAGGTTTCTCGCCAGTATCGCGCTGTGTGACAGCGGGCCGCCGAACTCGGTAACAAAAGCGGCCACTTTCTGGTGCTGCATCATCAGGGTGTCCGCGGGAGTCAGGTCATCCGAAATTACGATACGGCCTTTCAGCTTAACCGGCTCGGACTTCGACTCGGGCCTTTCTGTAAGGCAATGCTGTATTCTCTGTACGACGTGGTTGACATCGTCCTTGCGGGTTCTGAGATAAGGGTCTTCCATTTCGTCGAACACCTGGACCAGCCGGTCGCACTGAACCTGCAGTGCCCACTCTGCATTGCAGGAGAACTCCCTGATAATTGCCTCGGTGCCCTCGCCAAACGCAGGGTCCTCGAGCATCAGCAGGTGCGAGTCGATGAAGGCCAGGATGTCCTCGGGTGTTTCGGAGGCGATCTTGTCTTTTATTTCATGAAGCTGCGCGCTGGCCTCCCTGACGGCATGCCGCAGGCGTTCTATCTCCGCGTCATGGTACGCGGCGGGTACGTTGTATTCGGTTGCTTCTGTAGTGGCCCGAACGTAGACATAGGCATCGCCGATGGCAATGCCGCTTGAAACACCTATGCCGTTAAGAATGATGCTCAAAACCTATATCTCTTCCCAGTATGACGATCTATTCGTCTTCATCGAAGCGGTCGTTGATCAGCTGTTCCAGTGCGTCCAGGCTTTTCTCGGCATCACTGCCGTTTGCATACAGGGTCACCATAGATCCCTTGTTCGCAGCCAACATCATAACTCCCATGATACTCTTGGCGTTGACGCGCCGCGAGTCTTTCTCGATGTCAATACTGCTCTTGAAGCTGGTAGCGAGTTTTACAAATTTAGCAGCTGCGCGTGCGTGCATGCCGAGTTTGTTGACTATTTCAATATCGCGGGACGTTTCCATTTTCATTTTTCGCTCGAAACAATGCCGTTCCTGCCACCGTCGACGGCGATATCTTTCAGCTCGTCCAGGGGGCGGGCTCTGTAATTCATGATGCGTACAAGCATGGGTAGATTGAGTCCACTGACGAGCAGCCTGTCCCTGCTGTCAAGAAAGAGGCTGGCGATATTGCACGGCGTGCTGCCGTAACTGTCTGTGAGAATGAGTACGCCGTCATCAGTGGATAGCCCTGCCAGCGCACCGGAGATCATGTGTTTCATGTTGTCGACATCAGCGTCCATTGGTATTTCGACGCAGGCTGTGTTGTTCAGTTCGTCATCGACAATAGAGCCGGTAATCGCCAGTAAATCCCTGCCAATATTCTTGTGCGTAACCAGTAATAGTGCGACATTCATCAGTGGCTGACATGTTCAGTCGAGTTCTCTATGTCGGATGGACACCGTATCAAACCTTTCGGTGAAATCATCGCATAATTTCTGGGCTATATACACCGATCTGTGCTGGCCGCCGGTGCAGCCGATGGATATCGTCAGGTAGTAGCGGTTCTGCTGCTCGAACTTTGGTATCCAGTGACGCAGGAAATCGCGTATATGGTCCAGCATCTGCCCGACCTCTTCACGATCGTGAAGGAATTCGATGACTTCCTCGTCAAGGCCTGTCAGGGGTCGAAGTTTCTGCTCCCAGTGCGGGTTGGGCAGGCAGCGAACATCGAAAATAAAGTCCGAATCTGTGGGTGTGCCATGCTTGAAGCCGAATGACTGGAACAGCACAGACAGGCCGTTTTTGATCTCGCGGCTCACCAGCTGCTCCTTGATGAGCTCTCGCAGCTGGTGGATGTTCTTGTAGGTTGTGTCGATAAAAAGATCGGATCCCGCGGCGATGTCGCTGAGCAGGCTTCTTTCTACTTCGATGGCTTCAGCCAGCGGAAGGCCTTTGCGTGTCAAGGGGTGGCGTCTGCGGGTGTCGCTGAAGCGCTTGATCAGCGTGGCCAGTTCGGCCTGCAGGTAGATCACCTTGATATCGATATCCAGTTCGCGTATCGGGTCGATAATCTCGGAAAAACGGCGCAGATCACGCGAGTCACTGCGCGCATCGATACCGACCGCGATGTTCTCATAGGGCTGTATCGTCCTGCTCATTATGCGCTGGACGAAGTCCGGCAGCAGGCCGAGCGGCAGGTTGTCGACGCAGTAATAGTCTTCGTCTTCCAGTGTATGCAGTGCCACGGTTTTTCCGGAGCCTGACAGGCCGCTGATAATGATCAGGTTCATTGGGGCTTATGATGGCTGGTTGCTGATCGCGATCTGCTGCATTTCGATGAACTTTTCTGCTGCATTGTTACCGGACGCGGCCAGGATATGATTTCTTACCGCGGCCTCGACCAGCACTTCGATGTTCCTTCCCGGTGCCACCGGTATCAGTATCTGGGGCACATCGATTCCGAGGATGGTCCGTGTTTTGCGCTCGCCCTCCAGGCGGTCCAGTTGTGCATACTCGGTTTGGCTGAGCCGTTTCAGATGTGCGATCAGGCGAAGATACTTGTTGCGTTTGAGCGCATTATCACCGTACATGTCGCGTATGTTCAGAACACCGAGTCCGCGGACCTCCATGAAGTCCTTGAGTACGCTGGGGCTTCTGCCGTCCAGAATATCCGGCCCGGTGCGGACGAACTCTGGTGCGTCGTCTGCGATCAGGCGATGGCCGCGGGAGATCAGGGCCAGCGCGAGCTCGCTTTTGCCCACACTGCTTTCCCCGGTGATGAGTACGCCGGTGCCAAGTACTTCCATGAAGACACCATGCACAATCTCTTTTTCAGAGAAAATATTGTGCAAATAGAAACGGGCGAGGTCTACGACCTCGTTGCTGTCGGTTTTGCAGCTCAGAAGGGGGGTCTGGTAATTGTTCGCATACGAAATGAGCATGTCGGGCACGGGTATGCCGTCTGCCATGATGATGGCGGCAGGGTGTGCGGTGAAAATTTCGTCAAGCATGTTCGTGCGAAAACTTTCCTCCAGTCCCTGCAGGTATTCGCACTCGGTCGCGCCGATGACCTGGATCAGGTTCTTGTGGACCAGGTTCAGATGGCCCACCAGGGTTGCGTGTTGACTGGAGTTGATTGTATGCGACGGCAGGTCGGAGTCATCCTGTACTGCCACCCACTCAAAGTCTATCTGGCCCGAGAGGTTGGCAATGATGGACTCGGCAGACAGGACTTCGGTCATGACGCCTGGCTTGTAACCTGCCAGCCTGTGAGTCTTCTGTAAAGTTCCTCGGAAGTTGCGGATGCGCGAAGACTGCTGCACAGGCTTTCATCGCTGAAACAGCTGGCCAGTCCGGAGAGAATCTCCAGGTGCTCATCGGTGTAGTGTTCGGGCACCATCAGCGCAAACAGCAGATCCGTGGGCTGGTTGTCGGGGCTGTCGAAGTCGATGCCGTTCTCCAGCTTGATGAATGCGCCGATGGCCTTGTCGCTGTCACTGGTGCGGGCATGGGGTAGCGCTACCCCATGCCCCAGGCTGGTAGAACCCAGTTTTTCGCGCTCGGTCAGGTGCTGGAAGATTGCAATAGCATCCGCCTCAGAGGACTGTTTCGCCAGCAATTCAGCGAGATATTCGAGCGCACGTTTTTTGCTGCTGACGTCAGCATTGCAAACAACAGTGTCAGTGGTTACCAGCTGTGACAGGTTCATCAGACTTGTGGTATTTCGTTTTGCCTGTGGTGCAGGTGGTTCTTGAGTTTTTCCTTGTGCTTCTTGACCTGGCGGTCGAGCTTGTCAACCAGTGCATCGATGGCGGCATACATGTCGCCTTCGCTCGCTTCCGCGAATATGTCGTTGCCACTCATGTGGACGGTGGCTTCTGCTATGTGGTTGAGGTTTTCAAGCGTCAGGATGACGTGTGTGTTACTGACCTTGTCAAAGTGACGTTCCAGCTTTCCCATTTTTTCATTGACATAGTTTCTTAACGAATCTGTGATATCAACATGGTGACCAGTCAGATTAATTTGCATAGTTCTCTCCTATTAGCCTCAAACAAGGCGTTTTCTTTCGTTTGAGGGTGGAATGGACATCGCTTCCCTGTATTTTGCCACAGTTCGGCGAGCAACATTAATGCCTTCCTTGACCAGGAAGGCAGAAATCTTGTTGTCACTCATCGGTTTTCTCGGGTTTTCATTTTCGATGAGTTTTTTCACCATGGCGCGGATGGCGGTGGCGGAACATTCGCCGCCGTCAGCCGTGCTGACATGGCTTGAAAAGAAGAATTTGAACTCGAATACGCCGCGCGGCGTGTGCATGTATTTCTGGGTAGTGACCCGCGAGATCGTGGATTCGTGCATGTCCAGTTCGTCGGCGATATCGCGCAGCACCATCGGTTTCATGCCTTCGTCGCCGTATTCCAGGAACAGGCGCTGCCGGTCCACGATGGCCTTGCCGACGCGCAGCAGGGTGTCGCTGCGGCTTTGCAGGCTTTTAAGGAACCAGCGTGCTTCCTGCATGCTGTTTCTCAAATAGCTGCTGTCCTTGTCGCGACCTGACTTTTTGACATATCCGGCATACAGCGGGTTGATTCTGAGCTTGGGTGCGGCATCAGGATTCAGCGAAACAATCCACTCGCCATTGATCTTGCGTACAAAAATGTCGGGTATGATGTATTCAGCGCGATTTGGCGAAATGGTCGCGCCGGGCTTCGGATTCAGCGACTGGATGAACGTGATCAGCTCCTGCAGCCGTTGTTCGGACAGGCGCGTCGCCTTGAGCAGGCGCGCATAGTCGCGGTTGCCGATCTGCTCCAGATGTTCGCGAATGAGCATGCGAACATCGGCCAGGCCCTCGGTTTTTTCGTCGAACTGTTCAAGCTGCAGCAGCAGGCATTCTTTCAGGTCGCGGGCGCCCACGCCCAGCGGATCCAGGCGCTGGACCAGGTGCAGCACGGCTTCGACCTCGTCGAGTTCGATTTCGAGTTCATCGACCAGCCCGGCATGGATGTCTTCTATGCTTTCGGTGAGGTAGCCGTCGTCGTTGATGGCGTCGATGATGGCGATGCCGATGGCAAAGTCGGTATCGCTGGTCGACATGTTTCTGAGCTGCCAGAGCAGGTGTTCTGCCAGCGTGTCGCCCTCGACACTCTGGTTTTCGAGGTAATCATTGACGCTCTCGCCCGATACCTGTGCCGCATTGCTGATGCCGGCACTGGCGACGTCGTAGATATCTTCCCATTCCGTGTCGACGGGCAGCTCGTCGGGCAGATCGGCGGATCTCTCCAGGTCGAGCTGCTCATCCTGCTGGCTCAGCTCGGTTTCGCTCTTTTCCTGCCGGTCCTGCTCGGCGCTGGTGTTGTCCTCGTCCAGCTCCAGCATTGGATTTTCCTCCAGCGTCTGCTGGATTTCGGTCTGCAGATCCATGGTAGACAGCTGCAGAAGGCGGATCGCCTGTTGCAGC
>Ga0180437_10008544_pt1 | contig 12964 bp, 9 predicted proteins | sample SS_ome_4_FD_132410 | JGI IMG/M metagenome (GOLD analysis project Ga0180437, IMG submission 132410) | Hypersaline lake sediment archaeal communities from the Salton Sea, California, USA - SS_3_D_1 metaG | ecosystem: Environmental > Aquatic > Non-marine Saline and Alkaline > Hypersaline > Sediment...
CAACAACAACTTGAAGCAACGGACTCAACCAGCCGGTCGGCTGGAACGAAATGGATGTGCCCGAATGAATTTGGCAACCGGGAAGTATGGAACCCTAAAAAAACTCGCTTGTTTTGGGGCTAGTGAAGGTGATATCGTGCTGGTAAAGCCTGGCACATATTCTGAGAATATCAATTACAAGGGGAAGAGCATTACGGTAGCTTCTCTGTTTCTGACGACCGGGGATCCGAGCTATATTTCTCAGACAATTATCGACGGTGGACAAAACGGCCCCGTAGTGGCATTCAAAACAGACGAAGGCCCTACGGCGGTCTTGAAAGGCTTCACAATCCAGAACGGGTCGGGATTCAATCAGAATCCCACTTATGACCAAACAAAGGGCGGCGGGATTTATTGCAGCTCATCAAGGCCCACTTTGGAAAATCTGATTGTCAGAGAAAACAATGCTTTTTGGGGCGGCGGGATTTATTGTGGACACAGCGGCCCAATGATAATAAACATGGTTATAACGAATAATACTTCTACCCAAGGTGCTGGAGTATGCTGCTGGTATGGCAGTCCGACACTGAGAAGCGTGGTACTAGCCAGTAATTTCGGCTCGAAAGGCGGTGGGTTTTATTCAGGGTGGGACAATCCGACGCTGATCAACACAACCGTCATACGCAATACAGGCTCTGAGAAGGGAGGTGGGGTCTATTGTGCGTTCGAGTCCAGCCCGAGCTTACTGAACTGTATTCTGTGGGGAAACGAGAGTCCTCACGGAAAGGAAGCCTACATTGGTGAGCATTCTTTTCCAATATTAAGCTACTGTGACGTAGAGGGCGGGTGGAACGGGCCTTGGACCGAGGCGGTTGAAGGTGACTCACCCGTTGATGGCGGAGGGAACATTAGCGCTGATCCAATATTCATCGATCCTGTCAATAAGGACTACCACTTATCGCCTCACTCTCCCTGCGTAGATGCAGGTGATCCAAATCAGGACTATACCGGACAGAGCGATATCGACGGTGAGCCACGTGTACTGAGAGGCCGGGTTGACATTGGGGCCGATGAGTCGGATCTACGTATCCCATATATCAGGACTTCGGCTATGAGACTCGAGTTTTCCAGTCCCGAGGCTGGTTCGAATCCAGAACTGCAAGTTCTGTCGATTCGCAACAGCGGCGCAGGGTTGCTCGAATGGCAAATCCACTCAGCTTGTGACTGGCTCAAGGTCGCGCCGACGTCCGGCCAGTCTTCGGGCGGACAGGTCAATGAAGTCATTGTTAGCATAGATACTCAAGGCTTGGAGACCGGGGCCTATAAGTGTGCATTGGTGATTTCGGACAACAGTGGGACTGCCATTTTCAAAACGGTTGATGTGACCATCGTTATTGGGGGAGTCCGTAGTGTCCCAGGCGTATACTCGACTATCCAGGCAGCAATTGATGCCGCCAATAATGGTGATATTGTGCTTGTAGAGCCAGGCACGTACGGAGAGAATATAGATTATAAGGGCAAGAGCATTACTGTAGCTTCATTGTTTCTGACGACCGGGGATCCGGACTATGTTCTTCAGACAATTATCGATGGAGGACAAGATGGACCGGTAGTTGCATTCAGGTCCCATGAAGGGCCTGGAGCGGTCTTGAAGGGCTTCACAATCCAGAACGGCTCGGGGTTCAATGAGAATCCCACTTACAACCAAACGTTCGGCGGTGGGATTTATTGCAGGTCTTCAAGTCCTACTTTGGAAAATCTAATTGTCAGAGAAAACGATGCCTTTTGGGGCGGCGGGATCTCTTGCAGTTGGTCCGGCTGTCAACCAACCTTAACTAACCTGTTAATAGCCAATAATACCGCTGACCAAGGCGCCGGGGTGTACTGTTGGTATGCGCGCCCAATATTAACTAATGTGGTAATAAGCAATAATTCAGGATCGAAGGGCGGCGGCTTCTATTCCGGCTATGAGAGTCCGATATTGATTAACGCAACTATAGCAGGTAACAGCGCTTCGGAGATGGGAGGCGCGGTTCATTGTGCGAATGAGTCCAGTCTGAGTTTGCTGAACTGTATTTTGTGGGGAAATAAGGGTCCTTTCGGGAAAGAAATTTATATTGGCCCTGAATCATCTCCGATAGTGAGCTACTGTGATATTGAGGACGGCTGGGACGGCCCCGGTGTCGAGATGGCCGAAGGAAGTTCATTAGTCAGTGGTGCAGGCAACATCAATTCTGATCCTATGTTCCTTGATTCAGTTAACGGGGATTACCACTTATTGCCCTTGTCGCCCTGTATTAACGCTGGTGACCCGCTGAGAGATTATACCGGACAGAGAGACACGGACCGGGAACTACGCTTATTGGGCGGTCGGGTGGAGATCGGCGCCGACGAAGTGGATTTTGGCACCCCACTAATTGAAGTTTCAGCCACCAACCTCAGATTCAAAAGCCCGGCGCCCGGCTTGAATCCTGATCCACAGGTTCTCACTATCCACAATCGTGATGTCGGGACACTTGAGTGGGAGATCAGCTATAGCGGTGACTGGCTTGAGGTGTGCCCAGGTTCCGGTCAAACCTCAGGCGGACAGTTCAGCGAGATTGTTGTTGGTGTGGAGACTGATGGCCTGGCAGGTGGTGCCTATCACTGCACATTGACGAGTTTTGACAAGAATTCCCCGGATACCTCCCAAACCATAGCTGTAAATCTGGTCGTCAACATCACGCGAAATGTGCCCGACGAATACATGACGATCCAGGCGGCTATCAATGCCGCCAATGACGGCGACATTATTACTTTAGCCTCGGGCACGTACACCGGCGAGGGTAACAGAGATATAGACTTCAAGGGCAAGCGTATAACAGTTCGAAGCGCCAATGGGCCGGAAAGCTGTATCATCGATTGCCAAGGGCATGGACGGGGCTTTTATTTCCACAACTCAGAGGATGCAAACTCAGTTCTCCAGGGTTTTACAATCACCAATGGGGACCCTCATCAGACCGGGGATGGTGGAGCAATCTCGTGCGAAAGCAGCAGCCCAACCATTTCAAACTGTATCTTGAGCGCTAATGGTGCGGATGAAGGCGGAGGTATTTACACGAGCGACTCCAGATCTGTTCTGGATCAACTGATAATTACGGACAACAACGCGTATTCCGGTGGTGGGATGTGTAATGTTCGAAGCAACCTGACAATTACGCGTTGCCTGATTTCCAATAATGCGGCGAACTACGGAGGAGGTATAAGGAACTATGAGAGCAGCCCAACAATTGCAGACTGCGTGATAGCTACCAATACCGCGAATGATACCGGCGGTGGTCTCTTCCTCAAACGCAGCAGTTCAATAATCCGCAACTCAAAGATAGACAACAATAGTGGTGGCCGAGCAGCTGGTATTTATAACTATGAGAGTACGCCATTAGTTGTCAACTGTACGCTCACGGGCAACAGAGCCGATTCGCGGCCCGGCGGTGCTGTACATTGCTTTAGAAGCGCCCCAAGACTTAATAACTGTACTATCGTGCAAAACTCCGCTGACGAAGGCACCGGTATCTACAGCACAGATGACTCATCTCCCATATTGGCTAACTGCATTTTGTGGAACGGCGGCGACGAAATTGTGAATGTAGAATATTCGGATGTCGCAGTTACCTACAGTGATATTCAGGGCGGCTGGGAAGGGTTGGGGAATATCGATGTCGAGCCGGAGTTTGTTTCCCCGGGGTACTGGACCGAGGCCTTAGAGGATCCGAACAATCCTGAGAGTGAGGTGGAGATGGTCTGGACCCAGGGGGATTATCATTTGAAGAGTGAGGGCTGGCGGTGGGACGTGGGGCGGCAGGTGTGGACGTGGGACAGTGTCACCAGCCGGTGCATCGACGCAGGCAATCCCGGTTTTGAGCTTGGCGAGGAGGCGCTTTGTGTACCGAGTGATCCGAACGGCGAATTTGCGGAGAATATCCGGATCAATATGGGGGCTTATGGCGGAACGGCGGAGGCGTCTATCGGGCCGGTCGACTGGTCGCTGACGGCGGATTTGAACAATGATGGAATAGTCAGTTTTCCGGATTTTGCCCATCAGGCTGGCAACGTGCAAGAGCACGAGACTGAGCCGCCCGGCGATCTGGACCGGAACGGCACTTTCGATGTGCTTGACGTTGCCTTGCTGGTGGAGGATTGGCTTAAGAGCACGACCTGGGGGGAATAAATCTTTTGGGTCTTTTCTTTGCCGCAGGGGGGTAGTATACTGTGTGCGCTCGAGGCGAGCAGGTCGTTCGCAATTCCTGTGCAAGCAAAGGTTTGGGAAGGTATTTGCATGATAGATTCGGCTGCTGTGCGGAGGCGAACGGCTGGACTGTTTTTCTTAGGTGTGCTGCCGGAGAAAGATATGGCTGAAGGATATGATGCGTCGGCGAAAGTGTATTCGAGCGAAGCCCGGGGCGAAATGAGCATTCTCGACATGCTCAATTTCTTCGAGGAAAAGGGGGCGATGCGTGTTTCTGACCTTCACATCAAGGTTGGCACACAGCCGGCGTATCGTATCGACGGCGACCTGGTCAAGCTGAAGGGCCTGACGGTAAAGGCTGAAACCGCCGAGAAGCTTATCTATCCGCTGCTGACCGATGAGAATCTTGAGAAGCTTAAGGAAAGACACAGTGTGGACAGCTCTTACCGGGTCGGCTCGCTTCAGTTTCGAATAAACGTTTTTAAGGAGAACGACGGTGTCTGTGCAGCCATCCGCGCGCTTTCGCTTGATATTCCGAGAATAGAGCAGATCGGTTTTCCCAACGACGTATGGGAGGACATCGTCAATCGCAAGCAGGGTCTTGTGCTGCTGACCGGTATTACGGGCGCCGGCAAGAGCACGACCATCGCCTCGCTTATTGATCGTGTCAGCGAGAAAAGCGCGTGTCGAATCATAACCATCGAAGACCCGATAGAGTACCTTTTCTGCCAGAGGCAGTCGATGGTCTCACAGCGGGAGGTCGGCAGGGACGTCCATTCTTTCATCGACGGGCTAAGGGCGATTCTGCGCGAGGACCCGGACGTGATATTTGTCGGGGAGATGAGGGACCCGGAGACAATCGCGATGACACTAATGGCGGCTGAGACGGGCCATCTTGTTTTTTCGACGCTGCACACGAGGAATGTCACGGGTACGATAACGCGAATACTGGATTATTTCCCGCCGGGCCGACAAAACGAGGTGCAGAATCAGCTCTCTCTCGGACTGTCGTACATCATCAGCCAGAAGCTCGTCCCGAAAAAGGACGGGACCGGAAGGATCGTGGCTATGGAGATACTCAACAACAATTTCGCCGTCGCCAACCTTATACGGACGGGCAAAATCGAGCAGATATACTCGCAGCTTCAAACCAAGACGCGCGACCGGCCCGACGAGAAGATGATAACGATGGAGAGCCACCTTGCAAGGCTGGTAAAAGCCGACAGGGTGGATCTGCTCGAGGCCCAGAAATGGGCGGGCAACCTGACCAGCTTCATTGACGCGATGAAGCGAGGGTGATGAGCCGGCGATGACGGTTACATTTAATTGTCCCAACTGCGGTTCGACCAATACCTTCGACCGCGAGCACTGCGGCAGACTCGGCCGATGCGAAGCCTGCGGCCAGCTTTTCATAATCCCGATGAACGATAACGAGGCGCCCGCAAAGTACGGCCCGGAGGTTGCCGGCGACCGACCGCCGCCGAGCTTCTACGGGGAGCTGTTCGTCGAAAGCTGGAAGATTTTTATAAACCCGGCGAATGCAACGAGCCTCGTGTTTGTCGCAGCGGTTGTGCTATTCAAATTCTTTCTCGCCGAAGCAGCCTGCTGCGTGAATCTTATTACTTATGTCGTTGCGTGGGGCTGGCTGTTCGGATTCTACCTTAACGTGATTTACGAGACAGCCTTCGGCACCGATGAGCTGCCGCAGATTTACTTAGGGACAAGCATCACCTTTCTGTGGTACGTAATCAAGCCGTTTTTTATCTTTGTGTTTACTATGGCGGTCGTGCAGACGCCGTTCATAATCACGGCGGCGCTGCTGCGGAACAGGGTTACGGCCGAGGATATGTGGAAATTTCAGAGTGTTTGGCACGTGCTTGTGCAGGCCTCATTTATTTTCGGGCTGTTTCTTTTTCCCGCTGCAATTCTTACCGTCGCGGTCGGCAAGGACATCGCGATGCTCAGGCCCGATTACCTGTTGCCTGCGGTATTCAAGGCGTTCGGCCCGTATATAATCGTCGTTTTTCTACTGGTGACAACCGCTGCGGTGGAAACACGAACCGAGCCGCTGGATACGTCGGCGTCGGTGGGAACAAACGCGGTGTATGTGGCGCTGAACCTGGTCGTACAGGTCCTCGCCATAACAGCAATGCGCGCCATAGGCCTGTTCTACAGACACTACAACCACCATTTCCGCTGGTAAAAATAGCCGAGTAACTGTTTAGCACAAAGACAATCGCCGATGTCATTTGAAATCCCGGCGCGCCGGGAAAGACGAACCTGATTATCAAAAAAGGTGGTGACAGAAAAGTCGAGTCCAATTCAATGCGTAATATCACCCATGAGGCGCGAGGAATGGTGGGTCTGTGCGCCGTACCTCATCGTTCTCAATGCGATTGGTGGCCCTCATACCTCATCGAAAAGTCTCAGTTGTCGGGGCTTGCCCCTCTTACCAATGGCCCTGGCTTGAAGTGGACGCAGGTCAACAACTGCTCCGAACTCGTTGAAGACCTCAAGAAACCTGTCGACGTTCTTGTTCCAGTAGATCATTGCGCAGGCCATTGGTGCGCCTTTGCCTTGGTCTTTGCCCTCGACAAGAAATCGCAGTCGTGTGTCGTAGAGGAAGCAAACCGCCGTTGCCCGGCCCCAAACGTATTCCTTCCAATGGCTGGTATTCGTCGCAACCGGGACAAGCGCAAGGACTTCTGCCCCATAATGTTTGTGCGCGTGTGCACACCTATACAGCCAGTGCTTAATGGTCGTCCGCCGCTCCTTGTCCGACCCGTACGGCGGGTTCACATAGATTGTGGGGAAGTCCCAGGACTCCCTAAGCCCGTCACGATCAGGTAGGGTGTACTCCGTTTCGGCTCCGACGATGGACCATTCGTTTGAGCACGGATCAAGAGCTATTCTGCGTCCGAGGACTTTCTTGACAGCGTCAACGTATTTTTGAGGCGTGCACCAGTCCACACTGTGTGAGTTGACTGTTCTCCCAGCCGTCACAGTAGAATCTCCTTCCAGTTCTTCGACGCCAATAAATCAAGTTCCCGTTTCAGTTCACCAATGGACCGTCCCGCTGGTGAGATAACGTTGAACCAAGTTTCGATTTCTGACAGGTTGGTGGAAAAGTATTCTTGCAGCGCAAGGTCCGCAGCAAGTGCAATTCTGACTTTCGTAAATCTGTTGCCGCCCTTCTTGCCGGTGTAGCTCTTGACAAAGGCCTCTCTTATGGGCTTGTACTGCTTGGCTGGCTTGACAAGCAGGGACTCAACGAATGCGGAGAGGCCGGCGTCCGTGAGGAAGAGGAGCCAATCGTATGACTGTGCCAGCACCTTGAGTTCCTTGTTGTGGTCATCTGAACTGAACCAGTTTCCGTGGTTGCTGACCACGCCAACAGTGAGCGTGAAGTCTCGCAGCAAGGATGGATCATCCGACGCGATGACAGCCCGAAGGAACTGCTCATAGGGTTCGTACCGGAGATCCCCACCATCAAGATGGAACACTCCATAGATGGAGCCGTCAGACATCCTGATTTTCTGCAACGACGAAACTGTGCGGGCGACGTACGCTCCCTGCTTGGCTTTTTCAATCGTCTGCGGACCTTTCTTGACGCCCTCCTCAACGCCGACCCGCTTGCATTCCAGAACGGCGAAGGGATGAGGCGTAAGCTGATGCACAGAGATTCGGTAGGCCGTCTTCGACGCCTTTCCCAGGTAGGCGATGATCAGTCTTGCACAATCTTCGTACAGAACGCAGGCATTCCGAAGGATATGGTCAGAAGAAAGCAGCTGTGTCGTTTTCGACTCGTCCGCCGTCCAGTCGGGTAAAGAGATGTGCTTGGCAAGCTTCCTTGTTGTCAAAGGAAGTTGAGACTGAGGAAGTTGGAATGAGACGAGCTCATACGATGGGTGTAGGCTGAACTCGACGTTGTGTGTAATTTCTGGATTCGCGTATTCCGGAAGCCGCCTCTCAATTGCTGTGTGCTTCTCGTATCCCCAACTTTTGATGAGGTAGAAGGAGATAATCTCGACGAGCGTTCCTAGCGCCCGGCCTGCAGCTTTCTTCGCATCTCTCGCATAATGAAATACGTCGCGGGTCAGTGCTCGTTGAAGGGCGTCAACAGACTCGTACGGCATAGAGTTCTATCCTTTGTTATGCGAACCAACATAGTGATATACGAGACGATTTCCGCTGATTTTATGCTGATATTATAGCAGCGTCAACAAGAAATCCGGCTTGAAGCCATGTAGGGTATTATACTGGGGGCCACCGAAGCCTATATTTTCACCTGGCGTTGGGTCGGCCGGTTATTTTCCAAGAAGTTTTCGGCAGTCGCTGGAGCACGCGTTTTTTCATGAATATCCTCTGTTCATCCAGGAAATTCCTCCAGTAATTCGTGGAGGAGTTCCATTGGGAGGCCCATTACGTTTGTGAGGCTGCCTTCGATTCTTTCGATGAATTTGTCACCGTTTTCCCTGATGGCGTAGGCGCCGGCCTTGTCCCGCCAGGATTCGCTGCTGATGTGGGCGGCTATCTGCTCATCTGTCAGCTTTCGGGGATAGACTACGGTGGTGTCACTTTCGACCATTTTTGTTCCGTCGCTCAGCCTGACCAGGGCAACGCCGGTTATGACCCTGTGCGGCGCGCAGAAGAGCTTTCTGGTTATCAGCTCGGCCTCTTTGGCATCGGCGGGCTTTCCGATTATTTCGCCGTTGAAATCAACGATTGTATCCGCGCCGATTACCAGCGCATCGGGGAATCTCTCTGCGACGTTTTCAGCCTTTGCCAGCGCCAGCTTTCGTGCGTACGGCGCCGGATGAGCGCCTTCGGTGGGAAATGCGGCCTCTTGGATTTGCGGTACGACGACGTCGAATTCGTAGCCTGCCCGGGCCAGCAACTCTCTTCGTCTCGGTGAAGCCGATGCAAGAATCATCCGTAATTGATTGTTCGACGATTTGATGGTCAATGCAACTGGCCCCGATTGCAGGCGATTATTTAAAGTGCACGTGGTACACTATTCTTGTACAAAAGGTGACGTACTGCTCTTCGATACGGTCGAAATCATCACCAATATAGTATTTGAAAAGACTCGACCCGATGAGTCTGTTCCACCGGATGGTCAGCGGAATGTTTCGATCGGCGGCAATTCTTGCCGCGGCTTCGGTCAGCGGCCACCTGCCCTGCAGACCGTCCACCAGCAGCTTGTGGTAATTGGCCAGGCGCCTGCCGTAATTGTCCTCCCGCAGGAACCTCACCAGCGCGTACGACTGCCCGTAAAAGGCGGCCACCGAATCAGACTTGTCAGTGGCAAGGACCTCGCCCGGGTTCAGGGCTATCAGTTCCTGCAGCGGTATCATCTGGTTTTTCATCATGGTTTTTTTCAGCGCGCCCAATCGGCTGAGGTTGCGTGCGGGCTCGAAGTAGAACATCCCCTGCTCGTATCTGCTTGACTCGAAGAGCATGGCGATACCCTCATCGAGCCAGCTTGGCAGGCGGTATTTAAAGTGCCGGCTGTTGAACTGATGCCAGCCTTCGTGGCCGAGCACGGAAAATGTCCGCTCTCTTCCGATGTTGTATGCGACGCATACGCCGTTGAGATAGTAGGCGCCGCTCTTAATCTTCATGTACAGGGGCGCCTGGTCGCCGGCAAAATCTTCGGTGAAATCCTCCCATTGACTGCGGTCGGCAAAAAGGTACACGACAAACTTTCCGCTGGTTTCGATTGAGCGGGGCAGTTGGCTGTTGTAGCCTCGATAGGCTGATTCCATGAATCCGGGAATCTGTGAAAGTATCAGCGGCTCGAGCAGCGTTGTGAGAATCTCGTAGTGTTCAGTGGTCAGCCTCAAACCGTGCCCGTGATCACTCTGCCAGGGCGTGACGGATTTAAGTGCCGGTAGATTCTGCCCGGCCAGATACGCAATCATACCGTCACAGGTGTCAATCCGCTGTGTAGGGGCGTTTGTGACGTCCGACTGTGATTCCAGACACCCGGCCAGAAAAAAAATTGCTGTTGTCAGGCTGCAAATAGTTCTCTTAGACATAACTCGCCCGCAGTAGCAAGAATTTCGCACATTAGAACTTAAATATCTCGGACTGTCAAGAAAGCAAGAAGGCTCGCTTAAGAATAGTGTAATTATGCGCGCGCCGGTGGGCGAAGAAGCCAAAGCCGTATGGCGTTATGGAACAGAATGGAGGCGTTCGCGGTGTCCTTCAAATTGTTATTATCGTCCAAAACGTTCAGGGCCAACTCTCCGTATTGCTTAACATTCTTTCGCAAACAGAGTTACGGCCACAACGCCCAAATTCGGCCACAAAGTTCAGCCGGTAAATCAAGGGGATTGACCGCATCTGAGCACTTCGCCGGCTGCCCCTTGACGGGCATGCTGGCTCCCTCCGAATGGGCTCGCCTGAAACCCGTGTTTTTCGCAATCTCCATAGCCTTTACGGCGATGCCGGAATCGCCAACGACGTGATTTTCTGCACGCCGTGGGATTCCCCGTCCGGAACATTTCTTGTTATCGCCCGGAAGTTTTTGGGTATATGTGCCGAATCATGAAAATTTCTTGACTGGAGAATCGAAACGCATTATTGTCACAAGCATGGCAGATATTCCTGTCAAAAACGGTGCTGTGGATGGAAAGCAGAAAGGGGTCGAGACCCTGGCTGGATATCTAATGTCCGCTCTGGACATGGAAGAGAAAATCAGTCACAGCGTGTATCGGGATTACCTGAATAGGGCAATCTGGCCCGATCATCTGGATGACAAGACATTTTCTAATATTAAGGAATGCCTGACAACTCTCCTTGAGGATACTGAAAGACACCGAAAGACTATATTGGCCTTAAGCAAGGAGATAACTGGCAGGTGACAACGGAAATCAAAAAAAAGAGAATACTAACGGACTTTAACACCATGAAGGATTTCGAGTATTCTGCTCATAAGTTGTATACAAAGATTTCCTCCGATACTGAAGTGGAAGATGAAGCCGTTAAAATGGAATTTAGCCGAATAGCCGAAGACGAAAGGCGGCATGTCGAAATAGTCGAGAAGATAATAAGAATAATCACCAATTGTTTGTAGCACTTCAGAGTACACTCCAGCGCTGCCTGGGCATAGAATATTCCCAACCGCAAAGGGCCCAAAGAAATCGCAGGGCAGCCAGGGGAGTGAAGGGGATTTTAACCGTAATATACCTCATACAGTGCCATTTATGAGCGGGCTGTGGTTGAACCGGAAAAACTCAGCCATTGGTTGTATTCGTGTCTTGGATACCGCAAGGGTCTCTGTAGCGAGGCTCACTGCGGATATTTGGATTCGAATTTGTAATGCCCGGACTCGACAGCAAACACCGCCATGCCGTCGAGCATTCTCAGAAACCGCAGACTCTCGACCTCCGTCGCCGGCTGTTTGTTCTCTGTGACATCAGCCGGGCTCTCTGCCGGCACGTAGACAACAGCCGTCGTATTTACCGGCACAGTAACCTGCAGCTCAAAAGCATCACCCAGCAGTGTCCAGTGCGTCGCGATCGTGCCGTAGATACTGTCATACTCGGCTCTGGTCCATGTAAAGCCCGGTCCGGGACGGGGCCTGACTACAAAGTGCTTGTAGCCGGGACGCTGCTCATCGGGATTTATGCCGGCGACGTTCCGCCAGACCCACTCGCCGACACAGCCAAGAGCCCAGTGATTAAACGAGTTCATGCCCGGGCTCTGGAATTGCTCTTCGGGCGTGGCGCCACGGTCCCGGACGTATCCGTCCCATCGCTCCCAGATCGTGGTGGCACCCATATCGATCATGTGTCCCCAGGATGGCAACGTTCTCTGATTGATAATCCGGCAGGCAAGGTCGTGATGACCGTTTCGAGTCAGCTCAAGCATCAGTCGATGTGACGTCTGGATACCGGTTGAAAGATGGCCGTTGTACCGTTCCATAGCCGCCAGCAGATTCCGCATCGCTTTGGCGCGAAGCTCATGCGGCAGCAGATCAAACCGAAGTGCCAGTGCGTAACCGGCTTGCGTGTTGCCTTCGATGCGACCATCCGGCTTTACAAAGGCTTCATTGAACGCCGTTTTGATCTGTTCGAACAGCTCGCTGTAATGTTTTGCGTCCTCTTTTCGGCCAAGTGCGGCCGCCATCTTCGCCACGATCTCTGTCGAATGTGCAAAAAAAGCTGTGGCAAATACGGGTTTGGGCACCGCGCCGCCCTCCTGGGGCCAGTTCTCGAGGCGAAGTTTGTCGCCGTTTAGCCAGTCGTTGTAGTCGCCGCCGCGCTGTTTTGCCCAGACCAGGTTCGGATTATGCCGCCGGACAAAGTCAACCCAGCGCCGGGCGGACTCAAAGTGTTCTTCCAGCAGGCGCCGGTCAGCATAGTTTACATAAGCACGCCAGGGCACAATTGTACCGGCATCGGCCCAGGCCGGGACGTTGTAGTGCTGTCTGCTTCTCCGGTTGCGCGCCGGGTGCGGTGCATAACTCGGATATCGGCCGTCCGCCGTCTGCGTATCGCGAACATCTATCAGCCATTTCGTGAAAAATCCCGCCATGTCCATATTGAACACGGCGGTCTGTGAAAAGGCCTGGATGTCACCCATCCATCCGGCGCGTTCGTCCCGCTGCGGACAATCGGTCGGCAGGCCGTGCATATTCCCCCGCTGCGTCCAGACAATATTTTTCATAAGTTGATTGACCAGTTCATTGGAGCACTCGAACCTGCCGGCCTCCGGCGAGGCTGAATGAAAAACCCGCCCCACAAGATCTTC
>Ga0180437_10008545_pt1 | contig 12964 bp, 11 predicted proteins | sample SS_ome_4_FD_132410 | JGI IMG/M metagenome (GOLD analysis project Ga0180437, IMG submission 132410) | Hypersaline lake sediment archaeal communities from the Salton Sea, California, USA - SS_3_D_1 metaG | ecosystem: Environmental > Aquatic > Non-marine Saline and Alkaline > Hypersaline >...
CACAAGTCAAAGCAAAGAGCGCAGCGCAGGTCTGCGTTTGCTGACATGCGGTGCTAAAACAGCGTTCAGGCAAACGGCGGGAGGCAGTAAAGGGAAGGCCGTATGCTGCTGGTGTTGGCGTCTGTCTATGTGTATAATAATCGGTGTTGAGCATTACAAATGGCTTCGCAGTGTTACAAGCTGGGTGGTTTGCCAGCGAAAGCAGGTCGATTATGGAACCAGGCGCTTTGAGCCAACGCGTTAAAGCCGCCGAGAGACGGCTAAAAGCCCTGATCACGGCACAGCAGGGGACGACGGCCGGGACCTCGGATCTCCTCGCCGTCCTGAAAGAACTCTGGGATACTGCGGAGGAGTTGCGGCGACAGAGTGAGGAGGTGCATCAGGCGCATGCCCTCCTGTATTCCCTCATCGAGGTGATGCCCGTCGGCGTCGTCATCTGCAGTGCCGATGGAACGGTTCTCATGACCAATGCCAACGGGGAGGACATCCTGGGTGACGAGATTCCGGGAACCACCCGTTATCCAGAACCAGCCTACACACCACACCGCCTCAATGGCTCAGCTTTTCTGGCAGAGGAGATGCCGCTCAGGCGCGCTCTCGAAGACGGAGAGGTCATTAAGGATGTGGAGATGGTGATTTGCCATCCAGCAGGTGAGGAGCGGATCATCTTGGCATCGGCCGCCCCGATACGGGATGAAATCGGTAACGTCGCCAGTGGAGTGACAGTCTTTCAAGACATCACCGAGCGCGAGCGGGCGCGGGAGGCGCTGCAGCGGTACGCCGACCGGTTACAGGTGCTGCACGAGTCCGATCAAGCCATCCTGGCCGCCCGTTCGGCAGAGGAGATAGCCGAGACCTCCCTGCGCCACCTGTTACAACTCCTGGATTGTGTACGCGCCAGCGTGCTGGCCTTTGACCTGGAGGCGAACGAGGTGACGTTCCTGGCCGCCCATTCGAAAGGCGAGACGCGCTTGGACTGGGGTTGGCGCGGTCCCATAGAGGCGGACTGGCTCTGGATGGTCGAAAAGCTGGCCCTGGGCCAGCCCTATATGGTGGAGGATTTACAGGACGTGCCGGCCTCCTCTCCGTTGGTGGAGACCCTTCAGACCGAGGGAGTGCAGGCGCGCGTCTACGTGCCCCTCGTGGCGCAGGGCACGCTCATCGGCTCCCTCAACCTGGGAATGGCGGACCCTGGCCCCCTGACCTCCGAAGAAATAGAGATGGCGCGCGAACTGGCGGATCAACTGGCCGTGGCCATCCAACAGTCCCGCCTGCACGAGCGCGTGCAGCAGCACGCCGACGAGCTGGAGCGGGAGGTACTCAGGCGCACCGCTGCGCTGCGGACCAGCGAGGAGCGTTTCCGGACCATCTTTGAGGATGCGGCTATCGGCATCGCGCTCACCGACGCCGGGGGCCGGGTGCTGGAGGCCAATCCGGCGCTGCGACAGATGTTTCGCTACGATGCTGAGGCTTTGCAGGGCAAGATCGTCACAGACCTGCTTCATCGTGACCCAGGTGACGATGTGGATGAGGCCGATCTGTTCGCAGAATTGGTTGCCGGGGAGCGGAACGCGTATAGGCTACAGGGACGATGTGTGCGACAGGGAGGCGAGCCCATGTGGGCAAACCTGACGGTCTCTGGCGTTCGTGGTGATACAGGTAAGCTCAAGTATGCGGTCGCTATGGTCGAGGACATCACCGAGCGCAGACAGGCCCAGGAGGCGCTGATTCAGTCGGAAAAGCTCGCGGTCACAGGCAGGCTGGCCGCTGGTCTGGCTCACGAGATCAACAATCCCTTGCAGTCGGTCATCGGATGCCTGGGACTGGCACAGGAGTCGCTGGTCGCGGGTGAAGAGAAGGACGCGGACGAGCTTCTCCGGATCGCTACAGAGGAGTTGGAGCGGGGGGCCGGTATCGTGGCTCAGTTGCGTGACCTGAATCGGCCAGCAGGCTCGGGGAAGAAAGAGCCAGCCGACGTGAACTTGCTGCTGGAGCACGTGCTGATGCTTACCAGGGAGCAGTGTCATAGACGGGGCGTGGAGGTGGAGCGAGATGTGACAGTGGACCTGCCTTTACTCGTGCTCGCGCCCGATCGAATACAGCAAGCATTCCTGAACCTGGTGCTCAATGCGATGGAGGCAATACCAGACGGCGGGCGGTTGCACGTCAGCACGAGCCGCACCGGCGATCCGTCTGGGGTTAGCGTTTCGTTTGCCGATACAGGCCCTGGGATTGTCCCTGATGCGCTGTCGCATATCTTTGAGCCCTTTTTTACGACAAAGTCCGAGGGCCTGGGGTTGGGGTTGTACATCACGCATAATATCGTGGAGGCGCACGGGGGGCGTATTGAGGTGCAGAGCCTGTTTGGGGAAGGGACCACGTTCACCGTGTGGTTGCCGACCGGCGAAGAAATGCGTGGGGGAGAGGAGTAAATGACAAAGTTGATCCGCGCGCTGGTGGTGGACGATGAGGAGCGGATCCGCTATTTTCTGGAAGAGACTCTGCGGCGGGTGGGCTACGCCGTGGTGACGGCATCCAGTGGGGAGGAGACGCTCGACTTGCTGCGGGATACGCCCTTTGACGTGGCGGTGGTTGACCTCAACCTGGGTGGCCATGTGGATGGCTTGCGGGTGCTGGAGGCCATCCGCTGGCGCTGGCCAGGGACGGCTGTCGTTATCTTGACCGCGCACGGGTCGCTGGAATCGGCGCTGGCCGCCATCCGCGAGGGCGTGGATGCATATCTGCTCAAGCCGTCCAAACCGGCGGAGGTGCGGCAGGCCGTGCAAGAGGCGCTGGAACGTCGAAAGAATCTTCGAGGCCAGGCGGAGGGCGCGGAGGTGCGTGAGATCCGGCGTGGGGAATTTTCCGTTGACCTGGAACAGTACCTGGCGACTCGCGATGGGCAGCCGCTAGACCTGACGCCCCAGGAGCTCAAGCTCCTGGCTCACCTGATGCAGAATGCCCCCCGCGTAGTGCCTCCGCTGGAGTTGGTGCAGGTGGTGCAGGAGTGCGAACTGGAGGATCCGTACGAAGCACGGCAGATCATCAAGTGGTACGTTCACCGTCTGCGGCGGCAGGTGGAACTCGATCCGTCCAATCCCCGCCACATCCTGAACGTGCGCGGGGTTGGGTACAGATTCAAGGAGTGACATCCGCCTCGATCAGCGTCCACGCCGTTTTTTTTCCCAACCCAATTCCAACTTTCTTGCACCAATCTCAAAGCAGTCCCAACCAAGTCCAGCGGTTCGGGGCTGCTTATTGTGTTACCATATGGCCAAACACCTTGCAACGAACCAGGGAATCCCAGTCAACGACAACCAGAACTCACTGACCGCTGTCGTTCCACTATTCTCCCGGGAGGTAACAGAAATGGCGCAGCGTCTTATTCGCGTGGTGGGCATCATCTTCACATTGACCTTGCTCCTGGCTATAGTGGCATTGGTGAGACCGGCACAGGCCGGCGAGGTAGTCACTGCTTCCATCAGTAGCAATGAGCAGCCAGGCATGTCAGCGCTGATCTGCCTGGTGATTGTCATCGGCGCGGTGCTGCTGGCGGTATGGGTGTGGGCAGAGAAGATGTGGAGGTTCATACCCTCGTGAGGATTGTCTGGCGCCGACCGGGTGTACAAAGGGAGGCTCTGAAATGAGAAACCAGGATGAGCGAGCATAGGATCCTCGTTGTAGACGACGATGAGCGGGTGCTCTTTGTCCTGCGCCGTGCCCTGCTGGCGTTTCAAAACGGGTACGAGATCGTGACCACCCAGGATGGCCGCAAAGCTCTGGACAGGGCTGGGGAGATTCCTTTCGATCTGGTCATTACCGATCTAAAGATGCCGGGAGTGGATGGGATAGCGCTTACGCAGGCGATCAGAGACTTGAATTCCGGCACGGTCGTCGTTTGGATCACGGCCCACGGTTGCGCCCAGGTGAGCGATGAGGCTGCACGGCTGTCGGTCTACGAATGCCTGGAGAAACCACTGAGAATCGACAAAATTCGGCAGGTTGTACGAGAGGCTCTGGAGAATACCGGAGGTTAGACGACGCTCAGGATGTTGTGCAGTGCAAAAGGCGGCTGAGATATCATCACGATGGAGGAGCACTGGATGAATATTCTTCTGATTTACCCCGAGTTCCCAGATACGTTCTGGAGTTTCAAGCACGCGCTCAAGTTCGTTCGCAAGAAGGCATCCCTGCCCCCCTTGGGCCTGTTGACAGTGGCGGCGATGCTGCCGCCGGAGTGGAAAAAGCGCCTGGTTGACGTCAATGTGACCAAGTTGACGGCCAGGGATTTGGAGTGGGCCGACTATGCGTTCATCAGCGCGATGACAGTGCAGAGGGACTCGGCGCGCCAGATTATCTCCCGCTGCAAGGAAGCGAGCGTCACGGTCGTCGCCGGGGGGCCTATCTTTGTCAGCGAGCACGAGCAGTTCGAGAAAGTGGATCACTTTGTGCTGAATGAAGCCGAACTTACGCTGCCCCTCTTCCTGGCGGATTTGGAACAGGGACGGGCCAGGCGCGTCTATGCGACGTCCGAGTTCGCCGACATTCATACGACGCCGGTGCCCCTGTGGGAGTTGGTCGATCTGAAGCGCTATGCCTCGATGTGCATCCAGTTTTCCCGTGGCTGCCCGTTCGACTGCGAGTTCTGCAACGTGACGGCGCTGCTCGGCCACCGTCCGCGCACAAAGACCGCCGGACAGGTCATCGCCGAGTTAGACAGTCTCTACGACTTTGGTTGGCGCGGGCCGGTTTTCTTCGTGGACGATAATTTCATCGGCAACAAAAGGATCATCAAGACCGAATTGTTGCCCGTGCTCGTCGAGTGGCAGGAGGGCAAAGAGGGCATCCCGTTCAATACCGAAGGCTCCATCAATCTGGCCGACGACGAATCGTTGATGCACATGATGGTCGAAGCGGGATTCGATACGGTGTTCATCGGCATCGAGACACCGGACGAGGACAGCCTGGCCGAGTGCAGCAAGCAGCAGAACGTGAATCGCGACCTGGTCGAGGACGTCAAACGCATCCAGCGGGCCGGGCTGGAGGTGCAGGGCGGCTTTATCGTCGGTTTCGATAGCGACACCCCCTCGATCTTTCAACGACAGATTGACTTTATCCAGAAAAGTGGGATCGTCACGGCGATGGTGGGGCTGCTCCAAGCACCTCCTGGCACGCAGCTTTACGAACGTCTGAAGCGCGAAGGGCGTTTGCAGGGGGGGATGACGGGAGATAACGTAGACGGCACGACGAACATTGTCCCTCGGATGAGCCTGGATGCGCTCCGCGATGGGTATAAGCAGATCATGGAGCACATCTACTCGCCCAGGCATTACTATCAGCGCGTCAAGACCTTCTTGCAAGAGTACAAGCCGCCCAAGATCAAGCCGCCACTGGACATGCAGCAATATCTGGCGTTTTTCCGTTCGATCTTGCGCCTGGGCATCCTGGGCAAGGAACGGTTTCAGTACTGGAAGCTCTTGCTATGGACGCTTTTCCGTCGCCCGCGCTTGTTCTCCGAAGCGGTGACGTTCGCCATCTATGGGTACCATTTCCGCAAGGTGTGCGAGATCCGTCTCGTCGAGTGTTCGGCAGAGTCAGCCAGGTCGTAGGGAAACGTCACGTGCGCAGAATTGACTGTTTTGTTCCAATAACGGAGAAAGGAAAAGAATATGGAAAACCAAATCACTTGTCCTCGTTGTGGGAGAACAATATCCGACAATCCGCTCGTTGACTCTGCGGCAACTGGAGAAGGTCAAAGCACAGACTTTTACGTTTGCGAATGTGGCGAGAGAATCACATTTTGGGCAGCTACAGCCCAGTTGAGAGACCAGAAAAAGCTCAGCAGGAGAATATCGAACTGGTTTCGCGGAATCTTCAAGGGTCGGGGTTAGGGCGAGGCTGTGGCGCAGCCGGCATCGGCAAGACCGCTGCCTTCCTGCTGCCCATTTTGCAGAGGTTGACCAAAGGCCCGTTGCGCCAGGTGCGTGCGCTTGTCGTCGCGCCTACGCGCGAACTCGCCGAGCAGACACACCAGATCGAACGGTGAAGGCTGCCCGGTTTTGACTATGGGGACTTTCATCGACAAGAAATGTGGCGTGACCGACGTCCAGCTCGTCATCCATGTTGGTTGATTTGAACGAATGTGCGTTTTTGACCAGGATATTGCCCGTCACCGAAATCGAGGAGGAAGCGATGAAATTCACGGCTGGCGACGCCATTGTTCACCCTACACGCGGAGCAGGTATAGTGGAGCGCATCGTGGAGCGAACGTGGCATGGGAATGCCGAATTGTACTACAGGATCAGGTTGCTGGGACAATCGGGCACCATGTTGATGATCCCAACAAGTGTAGCAGAAAAGCTGGGCATGCGGTGTGCGATCTCACAGTCCGATATGAGACACCTGTGGTGTGTCCTGCTTGCCGCTCCCGGAAATTTGCCGGATGAACATAGGGAACTCCAGCAATTCTTGCAGGACAAACTTGGCACCGGAGACATCTTTCAAGTTGCAGAGGCGGTGAGGGATATGGCCTGGCGGCAGTGGAAAACTCACTTGAGCGCCACTGCGAAGCAACTGTACGAGGAGGGAATCAGGTTGCTCGTAGGAGAGATCGCGGCAACACAAGGTATCGAGTTTACGGATGCTGAGATACAGGTTCGGGCAAGACTGAGAGAACACTTGTCCCAGTCACCTGCTTGACTGACAAAACTCTCGCATAGGCATATTGCTGAAGCAAAGTCAGCGACTATGGACTGGAAAGCGGGCATTGCCCGCTTGGCGTGCTGTTTTCGGGAAGCCGTTTTAGTGCGTCGGCGTCGCGGATCAAGGAAGACCCCAGTTGGAATGCACTGGATTTATCGTCCAAGAAGTTCTCTTCAATGTCGAAGCGCAAGCCATATTACTCTTGGATATGGACAGAGTGACAATCAGCCTGTCCCTCGCTGATGGATCAGGCCGGCTTCGCGCAAGCGCCTCAGCAGCGCGCTGCGGCGGCTATATCGCTCGCGGATCTGGCCCAGACGCTCATCAAAGGCGGATCGTCGGCCCTGTTGCTCGGCCAGGTCCCCGAGTTTCTTCAAAAGCCGCACAGCCTCGTCGTACGCCTTTGCCTGGGATTGCTGGATCAGTGCGTCGACCTCACGCCAGGCTTTGTCCTCCCGCCCGGCGAGCGCCTTCAATTCCGCGATGCGCCTGGCTTGGGCCGCGGCCGCGCGCTCCCTGCGCTGGCGCTCTCGCAACGCCTCCACTGCCGCAAACAGCTCGCCCACCGTGCGGCGTTCGCCTGTTTCGCTGTGGGATGTGCCCCTGAACGCCCCCAACCGGCGGTTCAGCGCCAGGGAGAGATGCGGCTCCCCTTTCGCCAGCCGCAGCAGAAAGGCGTCACGCTCCTCCAGGGAAAGCTGCCCGATTGCCCGGCGCAAGTCGACGTCGGAGATTTCTCCGCCCAGTTCGCCGCTCCGTTCCGCCGCTACGCGGATCAAATCCTCGTCGATGTCGAACAGCTCCACAAAACGCTCCAACGCTGGCGTACGCATCTGCAAGCCCGGCGGCACCAGGGGTTCGAATGTGTCGTCGTTCTCTCTGTACTCCAGCGTTATCCCTTTGAGCCACGCCAGGTATAGTACACGGTAATCTCTTCGGAGGATTGCATCCCGCAGTTCTATCAGGGAACCGAGCCACCCTTCACCCTCGATCCAGCCGAGCCCTTCTTCTTCGTGCAATTTGATGTCCAGGATCGCGTGGTCGCCTTCAATGTGAACGCTTATGGCACTCACGAACTCGCTCCAGAACTCTATCGCGTACGGCTGCATTTGCTGCAAGTCTACCAACGATTTGGGAAAGCGAAACATCAGTTGACGGCTGCCCCAGTTGGCCAGGTACAGCATGGCATCGTAATAATCCGCAAGCAAGTCCTCTGCCCTGCGGGAAAGGCCACCGCCAAAGCTATAGGTGAACACCGCTCGCCGGGGATGCGGCTCCACGCCGCTCGATAGCTGGGCCACAGCCCGTTGCTCCTCCGGGGTCAGAGGACGATCGATGGCCTGGAACTCATAGTACTGGTACTCGCTCATACTGTTCTATTACTCGCGTCCTGTGCGGACATTCTGACGCCCAATCTCCGCCTCCAGGTGTGCTCTCTGTGCCTCGTTTGCCGCGCGGATGGCAGCAGGATATGCCTGGGTAGAGAAGGACTGCCAGCTATCGCGCCGGATCAGGGGTATGGCTGCCGCCGAGAACTCCTCGGGAGCGGCCGCGGCAGCCAGGGAGATCATGTAGGCGGCCACGTACTGCTTCTCGTCTCCAGGGATCATCCAACCGCCGATCTCATCGGCGAACACGATCTCCTCACCGCTTTCCATAGCGTCGATCAGCTCATACAGGATACCAAAGCAGGTCGCAGCGTGCAAATGGTCCTCCTGTGCAGTGAGCTGGCTACTGGCCTTGAGCAAATCACCAAGGCGCTCGAACCACTCGTCGGTTTCCTCCGGGATGTGCATATAGTTCTTGGAGTTGATGTCGAACGGTGCATAGTACGCGCCGGCCAATGACTCGCGTTTAAAGTCCTCCACTTCATTCAGCAGTACCTCACCATCAACTTGCGCAGGCGGCAGCTCCTCCACAAGCCTGCCGAACACCCACCGGCGCTGGTCGACGTCCATCTGGTCGTAAGCATCATTCAGCAAGCCGAGCAAGAAGGGCGAATCCTGGATCGACAGGAACTCGAACAACCGCGTCTTGTCCACGTATCACTCCTTTCCAAACGCAAGGGGCGGCTATACCAGACGCACGCGCCACCCACCCAGGGCTTCTTCGATGAACGTCTTGAGCGACTGGACGTCTGTTTGACGCTGATTGGTGACCTTGTGCGGCTCGATCACTCCTTCACCTCCACGTCCACCTCATCCGGCGGCTTCAGTATAATCCCAACCCCAGCGTAAGTCAAAGCAAAGAGCGCGGCGGGGCGCTCGCCCTATTCTCCTTGGCACAGACGTCCCATCGCAGTATAATCCGTCCCGGCCACAGCATCCCCATCCGGGCACCAGAGCGCCGGCCATACGCCATTCTCCTTGGGCTGTATGTAGAGGGACGTCAATGGCAGAAGGTGGCCAACTCTCTGATCATCGAAGGGAAGCAGCTCTGGCGAGATCGCGCCACCGCCATTGAAGCCCTGGCCAGCATCCTGCACGATCGCTATCTGGTCGAGCCGACGACCGGCACCGAGCCAACAGCCGTGGGGTGCGATTATGGCCGGCAGCACGGTCAGCGTCCTTCCACCCATTGTCCTGTTCCTGCTCTTTCAGAAGCGCATCATCTCCGGCATCACGATCGGATCGGTCAAGGGGGCGTAGGCAGCACGCTCATCGACTCGTGGTTGCCATCGAGAGAGCCGATGCGAGGCCTGGATGCAGGAACAAGAGGAGGCAAGCGATGACGGCAGATCGTGAGAGTGTTGTGCTTCAGAACAACGTAGGCATCAAGTGGGCCCTCGCCGGAGGGCCCGAGGGCTACGCCCTGGGAGCCATCTACGTCAACGGCAAGCTGCTGGAGACGCCACTCACCCAGGGCGTGTTCTGCTTGAGAAACAGCAAGTCCCGGAAAGAGCATTGGCTCTTTGCATCAGAGATCGATATGCTTGACAGCACCAGGGCCACCCTCTCGGGAAAGGCCAAGCTCCAAGGTGTAACGCTATCCTACAAAGTGGCACTGGAGACCCCGCCTGACGTGCAGGCCGTGCGCCTGGTCTATGATATCTCCCTCGACGAGGACCTGGAGGATTACGAGATATGCCTGCAATACCACACGGACTATGCCCACCGGTGGAAGGCGCATCTCTACCCCTGGGTAGAGGATTCCAAATGGGTCGAGCGCGAGCGCCTCGACAACATGGGCATTCCCTCGGTCTTTCTCTACCGCGAGGACCGGTCCCTCGGCATTCTCTGGGGCATCGATCCCAACTCGGACTATTTGAACCCCACCACCTGGACCAGGGATTTCGGCCTCTATTTCATCGATTCCGTCCAGCCGGCCCATTTCCGTGTTGGTGGCGGGAAGCTGCGCAAGGACATCAGCTACCACTGCCCGATGCAGATCGTCGTCACGGACCAGAGCGATCCCGACGCCACGATCAAGAGCCTGATGGAGAGATGGATTCGCCTCAACGGGTACGAGGTCATCCCGCTCCACGTCCGCTCCAACGACGAGGCGCTGCAACTGTTCATCGAGGGCCGGCGCGAAAGCACCGCGGCCTGGATACCGGGCAAGGGCTATAGTCTGCACGGCGCGGATCACACCTTCCTGTATTTCGGCGTGCAGGGCATGGGCGCCTATTTCGACTATCTGCTGTACGAGATGACGGGAGATCCCCTGTGGCGCGAACGCGCCTTCGAGCAGATGGATTTCGTCGTCCAGGGCCAGAACCGCGACCGCGACGACTTTAACTATGGGGCGATCCACACCACCTATCAACTGGAATGGATGGACGACTATGGCTCCAGCGGCCCCGGCTTTAACAGCGACGACCGCTTCAACGTGGGCTACAAACCGGACATCTGCGCCCTCCTGGTGCGCTACATGCTCCTGATGTGGAAACGGGTCAGGGATCACGAGGGCATCGATCGCAGCGATTGGTACGAGACAGCCACGCTGGCCGCCGACTGGATCATCCGCCAGCAGAACAACGACGGCGGGCTGCCGCAAAAGGTCCAGATGAGACCCCTCGAGATGCACTGGATGGATGACGACTGCAACCTAATGATCAAGCCCTTCAAATCGCGCTCCTCCACCTCAGGCCGGGCGCTCCCATCGCTGGGGCACATCCACAGGATCACGGAGGAGCAAAAATACAAACAGTTCCTGGAAAGCCTGGAGGCTTACACGCTCCGTTGCGTGCAAAATCAGTACTATTTCACCGGCCATCACCCCGACCTGCCGCCGTACGAACTGGAGGAGGCCAGCATCTGGGGAGTGGCCGAGTTCTGGCTCGATCGCCACGACGAGACGGGAGACGAGAGCTACCTGCGCCACGCGGAGGCCAACGCCTACCTCGCCCTCTCCTGGTGGTGCCCCAAGAACCTGAGCTGGGTCAGGAACCCCACGCAGGGCGGCTGCGCGGAACAGCAGCATTTCCAGCAGTACTCGGTCTATAACTACCAGAACCGCAAGGTAGAGGGGCTGTGGAAGCTGTATCAGAAGACGGGGAACCCGCTGTTCCGGCAGCTCTTTGAGCGCACGCTCCAGAACATCTACTTCACCCAGGAGACAGCGGGAGGAAACAAGGGCGGCACCTACGAGCGCATCGCCGACCCCTGGCTGGTGCGCGACGAGGAGGACGGCCTGCACTTTGACTCTATGGGCTCGAACTATACCAACGAACAGGCCCTCGACTGCTTCCTGCAGGTATTGGAGCTCTTCCGTATAGGAAAAAAGCTCTACCGGGACCTGGCCCACAAGATCTATCCTGATGGTGTCTGCTACTATAGCGAGGACGTGAGCGGCAAGAGCGAGGTCAACCTATCGGCCATTCCCGCCACCGGGTCGCTGCGCGTAGTCGGGCCCGGACAGACCGCCGACACCACCACATGGACGGAAGAGGCAGAGGAGGCCACGACCGTTCAGCACCGCCTGTGGGGACTGGAACCCGGCAGATGGTACGAGGCGCACAACGGGGACACTGCCCTGGGCAGGTTCCAGGCCAATGGCGAGGGAGAGCTAACGTTCACGCTGAGCATCGAGCCAGGCACGACCTATGAGATAAAAGTCAAGTAGCAGGCGCTAGCAAGATCATCCATCACGATAACCGGCCCGGAGACGATCTCTGGGCCGGCTCCTTGTCACTCGGACCAGTCACTGAGCGGAGCGGGACGCCAGCTCTACTTCAGACGGTCACAGGAGTCAGTTCGCGGACGTTTACCTGCACCCGAGCCCGCACCGCCTCCTCTGCTTCTTCCAGCAGTTGCGCGGTGACATCCTCAGAAACGTAGGCCTCCCCACAGTTGGCACACACGTCGGCCGGCACGTTCCTAAAGACCAATACGGTCCGATCTCGTTCCAGGGTCACGGTCGTGTGACCAGGCTGAGTCTCACCTTGTTTGCAGATAACACATCTCATCGCTACCTCATCAATTGTATACCAGTCAGGGCAGTTTGTCCAGCTTCCTCCGCTTGGAGAAAGGTTGCAATCGAGATACTCACCAGGAGCACGCTATGCGGACGACGAGCTACAATCTGACTATGCCGTGTACAGAGCACAAGTCGTAGCCGGACGCTGTCGACCTGACGCCCTCGCACCAGAACCCCGGTGATCGCGGCCACCGGCTAGCCCACAATTCGGGCTAGCTTGGCAAAGAACGCCCGCTTGACCTCGGTATTGATAGACCAGTTAACGGGCAGCGTCTGGTACCCACTCAGGGCCTCGTACCGCGTCTCCCGACCCTGGACGGTCCAGTCCTTGAGATCCTTGTACTGGCTGCCGTACCCCTGACAGTAAAACCCCCAGGAGCAGGATTCGCTCACCGCGGCCTCCAGATTCTCGATTGAGATCGAGTCCTCGTTGATCAAGATAGGGCGCGGTCGCCGCTTGTACGTTTCCGTCTCCTTGAGCGCGCGCAGCTTTATCCGCAATTCATCCGGGGTACAGCCGTTGCCGTGGGGCATGTGCAGGTCTTCGACCTCCGCCCAGCGTCCCACGGGGAGGCGATCCCCACCAGGCGTGCTGGAGCCGGCGATCAGTCGCCTGCCATCCCTGGTGGTCTGCTGCACGGTCTCGATCAGTTCATGCACCCCGCCGGTGCCAAGAACCGGATACCTGGCCCAATGATCCGAGACCTCGTTCATCACGTCCACCAGGATGTTGCGATAGCCCGTCTCCAGCAGCCAGTCGGTGACGGCCGCGGTGACCCGGCGGATGGCCGCCCCGCTCTCCAGGCGCGCCGCCTGTTTCCAGTAAAAATAGTTCACGATCACC
>Ga0180437_10008547_pt1 | contig 12962 bp, 11 predicted proteins | sample SS_ome_4_FD_132410 | JGI IMG/M metagenome (GOLD analysis project Ga0180437, IMG submission 132410) | Hypersaline lake sediment archaeal communities from the Salton Sea, California, USA - SS_3_D_1 metaG | ecosystem: Environmental > Aquatic > Non-marine Saline and Alkaline > Hypersaline >...
CATCACCAGGTGCTCGGTCTGGGTGGGCGAAAATCCGTTGCCCAGCGGACCCCATACTTCCAGCGGCGAGCGTGCCTCTTGCGCGGCCAGCCGCCGCGTCATCTTGCCCACCGTCAGATAGACGATGTCGAGCAACTCGGGTTGGCCTCCGGAATCGGACACGACGTTGTAGAGCGCCAACGGCCGACCCAACAGCGGATCGTTTGTCTCCGGCAGACGCACCATCAGAAACTGTCCCGGCACAACCCGGCGCGTAATTTCCGGACAGGCAAAGCGTATCCGATACGTATCCCGGGCAATCCGAACGTTCTCGACGACGGTGACCGTCCCTTGCCAGACACGGTCCGCATAGGAAGTGTAGTAGTCGCTCATGCTGCGTTTTCCGTTGTCAGTTGTCAGTGGCCAGTCGTCGGTGGCCAGTCTTCAGTAGCTGGTTGGCGACCATAGAAAACTCTGGCGCATCGCGCTCGGCGCCGCCGGCCTATCCACTATCCACTATCCACTATCCACTATCCACTATCCACTATCCACTACCCAATATCCACTACCCACTACCCACTACCCACTACCCTCGATGCCCGCCGCAACGCCTCCAACTCCTTCCGCGTCAACGGGCGGGAGTCGCCCGGGGAAAGCTTCCCCAGCCGCACCGGCCCGACGGCCGTCCGAACCAGCCGAAGCACCTTGTGCCCCACTTTGGCCAACACGCGGCGAATCTCTCGATTGCGACCCTCGCGCAACACCATCTCCAGGATGGTGCTCTCCTTGTAACGCGACTTGACGCGAACCTGATCCACCCGGGCAATCCCTTCGGCCAGCCGGATGCCGCGGCGGAGTTGGGTAAGCACCGTGCGGTCGGGCTTGCCGGCGACCTGAACTCGGTAGGTCTTGTCCACGCCATAGCGAGGGTGGGTCAGCCGGTTGGCCAGTTCCCCGTCGTTGGTCACCAGGATCAGCCCCTCGCTGTTGACGTCGAGCCGCCCGATCGTAAATAGCCGGACACCCTGCAACGGTACCAGGTCGATCACGCGGGGGCGGCCCGAGGGGTCACGATTGGTCGAGACGACGCCGGTGGGCTTGTTGACCGCGTAGTACTGCGGCTTGGATTTCGGCAGCGGCATGCCGTCGAGGCGGACCTCTTGTCGGGCCGGGTCGACCCGAGTCCCCAACTCGGTGACCATCTGCCGATCGACTTCCACGCGCCCGGCCGTAATCAATTCCTCGCACTCCCGGCGGCTTCCCACACCGGCCGCTGCCAGGACCTTCTGCAGACGCTCGCCTTCGGGATGTCGGCGGGCGCGCGGAGGTGAAGCTTTCTTCTTGGGAGGACCGGAAGGTCGTTTTTTTCGGCGCGGACGGGCAGCCATGGGTGTTGCCGTATCGGGCGAGCGGGAATCGTGGGCGCTGAAGCCCCGATCATAACTCAATTGTAGAAGATTCGACAGGCACCCGACGCCGTGAACTACAAACCGGTCGGCGACTACGGGAGCCTCGACCGGTTGGAAAGAAACCATCGGGACCGGTAGACTTCGTCGAGCGGTTTTTCGTACTCCAACGGACGGGCGCCCACGATCTCCGGAGCGGGCTCCACTTCCGGATAGGGATCGAAGCGGAGGGCCCGGCTCTGCTGATATGCGGCCGGCCCGGGGTTGTAAAAACTCGGCGGCGCCAGACTGCTGCACCCGACCACGCTCGCCACGAGGGGGGCCGCCATCGCCAACAACCGGAACCTGCTCAGGGAAACCATGAATATGCTCCCGACCCCCGTCGAAGAGAAAGTCCTGTTCCCGCCCCGTGCGTCGCGGATTATAGGCGCCGGCATGGAATAACAGAAGGCGAATCTGCTACGGCAAATAGGCGTCTAGCAAGAGGACGCGACCCTGTGGCATCAGGGAGACGGGTCCCAGGCTGCCGGGCAGCAGAGCCGTTCCGCCCCGGCAGATCCCATCCGCGGCCGGATCGCCCTCGATTTGCAGGTCGCCCTCCAAGACCGCGAGAATGTGAAACCTCCCGTCCCCGCCCATCGGCTCCGCGTCATCCAACTGCCAGCGGTCCAGGATGAACTTGTCGCACTCGATCAACCGGCTTACCCCCGAACGGGTGGTCTCTCGCGGTTGTTGTGGCGAGACGGGGCCCCGGTCATAGTCGATCGCTTCCAGGCCCTGTTCGACGTGCAAGGCCCGAGGTTTGCCGTCAGGGCCCAGGCGATTCCAGTCAAACAGCCGGAAGGTCGTGTCACTGGCCTGCTGGATTTCGGCCACCAGCAGCCCCTCGCCAAGGGCGTGGACGGTGCCGGCAGGCAGGCAGACGCAATCGCCCGGCTTCGGATGGAAACGGTGCAAGCAATCCTCGCATGTCCCACGGCGGATCGCCTCGGCCAGCGCGCTGCGGTCGACTCCCGGCTGCAGCCCGGCGTAGATCGTGCCTCCCGGCTTGGCCCCCAGCACAACCCAGGCCTCGGTCTTACCTAGATCAGGCGGGTCCATCCGAGCTGCCCTCGCGTCGTCGGGATGCACCTGGACCGAGAGAGTCCGGTTGGCATCGAGAAACTTCAACAGCAGTGGGAATCTGTCCTGGGGATGGTGGCGTCCCAGCAACTCCGCACCCTGCTTTCGGACCAATTCCCCCAAAGTAGTCCCGGCCAACGGCCCCGACTCGACGACGCTTTGATCCGAGCCGTGATCACAGATCTCCCAGCTTTCGGCGTAATCGTCACCCGGGCCAAGCGGTTTGCCGAGGGCCGTCTCGAGCCGTCGCCCCCCCCAGATATACCGGCGCAGGATAGACTGAAAACGCAACGGATACAGCGTGGTCATGCGGTTGGATCCCCTTCGGACAGCAGCAGCCGCCCGTTGAATGCGCGGTCGCCGGACGGGGGCGGACCCTGTTCATTGTCGGCCATCTGCGGCGCTGTTATTATAGAATATTCGGCTTCTGGGAACGCGGACTGAGTATGCCGCCGGGAGTTTTCCGCCGCTGATGCGAAGAAAATACGACAAAGACCTCTTCAAAGACACGACCATGACCTTCGGGGAGCACCTCGAAGAGTTGCGGACCTGTCTGTTCAAGGCGATTTGGGGTCTGGCGATCGGATTTGCGGTTGGGCTGTACTTCGGGGGCCAGGTCGTCGAGTACATCCAGTCTCCCCTGGAGAAGGCGTTGGCCGCGTACTACCAAAATCAGTCCATCACCTGGGTCAAGCAGGAGTTGGAGAAGGCCAATGTGTCCGGCGAGGAGTTGCCTTGGACGGCCGAACAGATCGTCGAATTGGTGGAGACCGAGAAGCTGCTGCCCGAGGGGGCTTACGTCGATCGGGCGGAAGTGCTCCGGCAGCTCAAGACAATCTATCCGGAACAACTGCAGAACGTCTCCGTGCCGAGTCGCGATCCGAGCGAGACGCTCCAGAAGCGACACCTCAAGCGGATCTTCTTCTGGCGACCGATCGAAGACGACGCGCGAATTCGGGCCAAGAGTCTCAATCCGCACGAGGCGTTCATCATCTACATCAAGGCATCGCTGCTGGTCGGGGTGATTTTGGCCAGCTGGTGGATCTTCTATCAGATCTGGACGTTCGTCGCGGCCGGACTGTATCCGCACGAGAAGAAGTACATCCACGTCTTCTTGCCGATCAGCGTGGGACTGTTCCTGGCGGGGGCGGCGGTGGCCTTTTTCTTCGTCACCGGGTACGTCTTGGATTTCCTCTTCCGGTTCAACAGCGCCCTGGGAATCGATCCGGACCCGCGCATCAGCGAATGGCTCAGCTTCGTGTTGGTGCTGCCGTTGGGGTTTGGGATCAGCTTCCAGTTGCCGCTGGTCATGCTGTTCCTGGAGCGGATCGGGATCTTCGACGTGCAGGCCTATCTGTCGAAATGGCGGGTGGCGGTCCTGGTGATTGCGGTGGCCGCCATGATGCTCACCCCGGCCGACCCTTACAGCATGATTCTGATGGCCGCGCCGCTGATCGTGCTGTATTTCGGCGGCATCCTGTTCTGCAAGTACATGCCCCGAAATCGCAGCCCCTTCGACAGCGATCTGGACGAAGAAGACGAAACGATCGCCCCAGAAGAAGGTGCATCGGAAAAGAGCACGCCCGAGAAGCCGAAACGACGCCGTTTCCCGGTTAGTCCGCGCGCGATTATTGCGATCCTTCTGGCCCTCTTCCTGGTCTTCGGATGGCTGCCGTGGAAGAGTGCACAACGACAGAAAGCGGCGGTCGAAGCGGTCCAGAAGCTAGGCGGTACGGTCTATTACGACTTCCAGCTCGACAAATCCGGCAATCCAATCGATGGGGCAAAATTGCCGGGACCGAGCATGCTCCGCAACCTGCTGGGTAAGAACTTTTTTGCGGAAGTCGTGGCGGTCGACCTCTCCAAAAGCCGGGCCACCGATGCCGCCGTGGAGACTCTAACGCAGTTTTCCGGGCTGCAGAAGCTGGATCTGACCGACAGCAAGATCACCGACGAGGCCGTGAAGGAACTGCGCGACGCATTGCCGGACTGCAAGATCGTCCGCGACTCCAAATAAGAAACGGCCGACGCTCCTCGCCGGCGTCTTCCGCGTTCAGCGGCCGCCGGTATGAGGGCTTGATGCGGAAACACGCTCTGCCAGCGAAGCCGCCGTGCCGGCGGCTGCTAAACGGTCGGTTGTCGGATGGAAAGAGAGCCCCGGGTACTTCTCACCCCTTCACCCTCTCACCCCTTCACCCTCTCACCCCTTCACCCTCTCACCCCTTCACCCTCTCACCCCCTCACCTCTTCACCCCCTCACCTTAAATCGCTTCCCCGCCGCGTTCGCCGGTGCGGATGCGGATGCAGTCTTCCAGCGGCAGCACGAAGATCTTGCCGTCGCCGATCTCTCCGCTCTCTCCGCTGCGGCCTCCGCTGACGATGGCATCGATGGTCGGCTCGAGGAACTCCTCGTTGACGGCAATCATCAACTGGACCTTCCGCAGCAGGTTGACCGTGAACTCGTGTCCTCGATAGACCTCGGTCTGGCCTCGCTGCCGTCCGAATCCTTGCACGTCCATCACCGTCAGACGAAACACTTCGACCTCGGCCAGGGCCGCCTTGACGGCCTCCAGGCGGTTGGGCTGGATGATGGCGATAATCAGTTTCATGGCGAATTCACCTTTCCCACGCGACGCTCAGGGTAACGGTCGCTTGCGTTTGTTGAGATGACTTGCGTTCAATGTATCGACCCCGAACCGATGTCTCAAGACCGGTGTGCTAGCGGTTGTTGAGGGAGCCGGCCCCGGGCGAGAACGTTCCAGGTCTTCCGCCCGGGTCGGCCGGCCCCTTCGTTCCCTCAACCTGCCCCACCCGTTCCTCGATTCATGTAGTCTCACCGCATTCGCCTCACGCCGTCTCAGGCGTTGCTCGGTGCAGGTGCCGGACCGCGCGCCGCGTCGACCACCTCGTCCGGGGTCCAAGCCACCCCGGCGACGAAGGACGGCGGGTAGGCGTAAATGCCGTGCTCGACGACGTCCAGACCGTCCAACTCTTCCTCGGCGCTGACCCTCAGGCCAACGGTGGCCTTGATCGCGTAGAAGATGCCGAAACTGAGCGGGAACGCCCAGAGGAAGGCCGCGGCCACACCCAGGGCCTGGATGCCCAATTGGGCCGCACTACCGCCGGTCACCAGCCCGATCTCCTCGGCGAACAGCCCGACGGCCAGGGTACCCCAGGCGCCGCAGACGCCGTGCACGGAGATCGCCCCCACCGGGTCGTCAATGCGGAACTTGTCGAACAGGACACACGAGGCAACCACGATCAGGCCGGCCAGCAATCCGGTCAGCGCCGCGAAGTGGACGGGAATCACGTCGCATCCGGCCGTAATCGCCACCAGGCCGGCCAGTGCGCCATTGAGGGCGAACGACGTGTCGGGCTTCTTGAAGAGCACCCATGATGCGATCATCGCGCCCACGGCCCCCGCCGCAGCCGAGAGGTTCGTGGTCACGGCGATAAAGGCGAAATCTCCGCCGCCGACCGCGGTGGTGCTGCCGGGGTTGAAACCGAACCATCCCAGCCAGAGGATGAACACACCCAAGGCCGCCAAGGGGATGTTGTGGCCGGGGATCGGTGTGACTCGCTTTCCTTTGTATTTGCCGATGCGGGCCCCGAGCACGATGGCTCCGGCCAGGGCGGCCCAGCCGCCAATCGAGTGCACCACCGTGGAACCGGCGAAGTCGAGAAAGCCGGCCTCCTCCAGCCAGCCTTGGCCGTCCAACAGACTGCCCCAGGCCCAACTCCCGAAAATCGGATAAACGATCACAGTAATGGCGACGGTGTAGATCAAATAGCTGCTGAACTTGGTCCGCTCGGCCATGGCCCCGCTGACGATCGTGGCTGCCGTGGCGCAGAAGACCGTTTGGAAGATCAGAAACGCCCAATTGAAGTTGTTTTCCCCGGCGTCGAAGAAGAAGTTCGACGTGCCAAACCAACCGGTGCTGGTGGCGCCGAACATCAGCCCGAATCCGACCATCCAGAAAGTCAGGCTGCCGATAGAGAAGTCCATCAGGTTCTTCATGATGATGTTGCAGGCGTTTTTCGCCCGGGTGAAGCCGGCCTCGACCATGGCGAAGCCGGCCTGCATGAAGAAAACCAGGAAGGCGGCCAGACAAGTCCACAACGTGTTGGTGTCGTTGAACAGGGCACCGTTGGCGACCGCCCCGTCGGCGTCCAACTCCAGGGCCGACGCCCGGAGCGTTTCCAGCTTCTGGGCGTCCGACATCTCCGACCAGGCCACAGGCTGCGTCTCCGAAGCGAAAGCCGGCGGCCCAGGCATGATTGCCCCATAACCAACCAACGACCAGGCAACCAGCCCGAACCAACGGGCAACACGCAAGCGCAGACTCATAGCACACCACCTTTCCGGAGAGACTGTTCAGAAATGGGCAATTCAACCTTCCGTTTTGGCAACCTTGTAAGCAAGTGCCGTGCCAACGTGAAGAGCCGACAAGGCCGGCGCGGACCACAGGTACTTGAAATCGCAGGGATTACCGAAGAAAGCAACGCCAGAATTGCGGCTAAGGGGCGTCGCACGTCGCATGGATTGCCTGCAACGGGCGCATCAACTGCTGCGCGCGTGAGCATTTCGGCGGCACCCGGCACCCGGCAGTATGCAGATTGCGCTCGTTTGAGCCGGTACGTGGGCCGAAGACCTTGCAGCCGTCGCGTGCCTGGGCCGGCACGCGACCAAAAAGGACGGACCGCCGGCAACATCCTGCTGCCGGCGGCCCGTCATGTCGCTCGTCGAGCTTGATCAGCCTCAGAAAGTCACGATGCAGTCGAGACCGCCCGAGAACTGCTCGGTGGACCGTCCCTCATTGAACGGCATGCCGCCGGCCACCGACCCCTCGTACCAATCGTACCGAATCTCTGGGCGGACAATGACGTTGGCATGCGGTCGATAGTTGACGCCCGCGGTGATCTCGTAGTAGTCGCCCGCATTGCCGCCATTGTCGGTAATCACGCGTGCACCGTTGTCGTCACGGAACCACTCGAAACGCAGGCCGGCCGCCCAGCAAGCGTTGAGTTGGTATTGCAGGTACTGATTGACGCCGTACCACTGGACCGATCCGCCGGGCAGATTTGAGTTCTCCCCAAGATCATGTTGCAGAATGTAGGTCAGGCGATTGCTCAACTGCCACTCCAACACAAGGCTGTTCATGTAGATGTCGCCGGCCGACAAGACCTCTCCATCAACCTGGCCGACCAGGCCCGCGCCGAAATCGCCGGCCGTCAGCGCCCACGTCAGCGACACGTCGTCACTGAGCGTGAACGCCAGACCCCCCAGGAACGTCGAGGCCTCGTTGAGGTTCTCGAACCCGCTGTCCCATCCCATCGTCCAGCCGCCGTGAGCCGTCACCCGATCGCTCAACGCATAAGAGGCGAGAAAGCCGGTGTGCGTGAACGGCTCGCCATAGTACATCGTGTAGGAGTGGGAATAGAAGAAGTTATCCGGCGCCGGCACCACCTCCCAGCCAATCATCGTGTAGAAGTGGCCGAACTTGACCGCCAGGTCGTTCACGGCAACTTCCGCGTAAAGCTGGGGAATGGCCGAACCATAGTCACGGGAACTGTTCCAGCCGAAATCCCAGCCCTGGTCGCCGAAGGCCTGCGTATCGGGGCCGTCGACGCCAAACACATAGTCAAAACGGAAGCCCCAATCGGTCCCGTAGCCACCGGTGTCGGCTGCCTTCTCGGCATAGACCCAGAGCTGGTGCAACGCCGCGCCGTCGCCAAGCGTATTGAACCCCAACGGTCCGTTGTCTGCGGCACCGTGGGCGTTGCCGTAGATGCCGGCCGAAACCCAGCCGCCCAAGGTGATGTCGCGACAGGCCAGGAAACAGGGCTGGGGCAACGTCCAAGGCTCGCCCAGGTTGCATCCACAGCAGCGGCGCCGGCATCGACGACACGGCTTGGCGCACACGTCACCGCAGGCCGCACCACCATCCCCAACTGCCGGCGCCTCTTCCGCCGGCTGGTCGCTCGGCGACTCGCTCGCCTGCTCATCCGGTGCAAAATAGAGATGATTATCATACTCGAACGCCACCTCGTTTGCCGAGGCGGGCTGGCGCAGAGTCGACGCCCAGGTGTCTTCGGCCAAGGTCGTGCCAGCCAAGACAACAGCTAGCAGACTGCCGGAAATTGCCAACTTTACGATCCTCATAATCTGTTCTCCACTTTTAACAGGGGGGTGACTGAAGGGCTGGTGTCATGTTCGCCCCGTATGTCGGCCGGGCAGGAATCTCTTGCGCAGCCCGCCGGATGAGACTGCGATATGCCCGCACGGTCCTCTGCAAACTACTGCTGTTCTGCTCATCGGCCGGCCGAATGACCCTAATTAACATGAAAACACGCAAATTACGCCCGAATAGATAAACCAGGCGACGCAGGAGAGAAACTGTAGCGGCTGTAGAAAGTCTGCGCATTCTGCCCCCCCACAAAAACTGCCGAAGGCAGGAGTTCCTGGGTCCCATTAGCCGACCGTTCGGCCAAAATCTGAGTCTGCCCAGAGAACGGGCGACGGGCGCGCCACGGGGACTGTTAGGTCAATTCGTCGAACAAGGCGTCGACGAACGAATCCGGTTCGAACGAAGCGAGGTCTTCGGCCTTTTCACCCACGCCAATGAACTTGACCGGCAAGCCGACCTGGCGGCGGATGGCCACGACCACGCCGCCCTTGGCCGTCCCGTCCAGCTTGGCCAGCACGATGCCGCTGCAGCGCACGGCTTCGGTGAAGTGCGACGCCTGGCTGATCCCGTTCTGGCCGGTGGTGGCGTCGAGCACCAGGAGGACCTCGTGCGGGGCCTCGGGAATCTGCTTGCCCAAGACGCGGTGAATCTTCGAGAGCTGTTGCATCAAGCCTTGCTGCGTTTGCAGCCGCCCGGCCGTATCGACGATGCAGACGTCGGCGCCGGTCTCCAGGGCCCGGGCGACCGTCTGATGGGCCACGCTGGCCGGATCGCTGCCCGAGGGGCCGGTGACGATCTCCGCGCCCAGCCGCTGGGCCCAAATGGTCAGTTGCTCGACGGCGGCCGCCCGGAAGGTGTCGGCCGCGCCCAGAACGACCTTCTTGCCGTCGTCGAGGAACATCCGGCCGAGCTTGGCGATCGAGGTCGTCTTCCCGCAGCCGTTGACCCCGGCCACCATGATCACGGTGGGCCCGCTGGGGGCAAAGTCGATCGGCGCCGCGGGTTGCGCAAGGAGCTTCTTGAGCGTCTCCTTGATTCGTTCGAGGACCTCCTCCCTCTGAACCACCCGGGCGCAGAACGCCGTGCGGATCTCGTCGACCGTCTCCTGCGCCGCCTGCACGCCCATGTCGGTCTTGACCAGCGTCTCGAACAACTCGTCGAGGAACGTCTCGTCGACCAGGCGGCCTTCGGCCTTGAACAGGTCGCGAACGTCGGTAGCCAGTAATTGTTTGGTCTTGGTCAGACCCTGCTTGAATTTGTCGAAAAGGCCCATCGTTTGGTTTCAGATCTCGGCTTGAGGATGTCAGATTTCAGATTTGTGCATCAGGCGGTCGAGGATGCCGTTGACGAACGGTCCCGACTGGGCCGTGCCGTATCGCTTGGCCAGTTCGACGGCCTCGTTAATGGCCACGCGGTCCGGCGTCTCGGTGAAGAGGATCTCGTACGCCCCCAGTCGCAACACGTTGCGGTCGGTCGGGGCCATCCGCTCCAGGCTCCAGTTCTCGGCAATCTCGGCAAACAACCGGTCCATCTCCGCTCGGTGACGGCGGACACCCGCCACCAGCTCGCGGGCGAACTCGAGCAATGCTTCCGAATGCAGCCGCCGCTGCAACAACTCGTCGCCCAAGGCCGGATTGCTGCGCGGATTCACGTCCTCCTCGTAAAGGACTTGCAGAGCAGCTTCTCGGGCTCGACTGCGACGGGGCATGGTGAGGGATTGGGGGATGGGGGTTAGGGGCTGGGGATTAGGGGAAGCGGTATGGAGCCAAAACCGGTCGGCCGCTTGCGGCTTCGCAGCAAAACTCCTCCAGTGTCTCGATCGCCAAACTCCAGGCATTCAAGACGATACGGGCGGCAACTTGGACATCAGGTCGACCATCTCCAGGGCCGCTTCCGCACAATCGATTCCCTTGTTGCCGATCTTCTTCTCGTCGACGTCTTTCCCGGTGGTGGCCACCTGGCCGCCGGAACGGGCAACCGCTTGCTGAAGCGTATTGCAGGTTAGCACCCCGAAGAGCACCGGCAGCCCATAGCGCGTGCCAAGCTCCGCCAGCGTATTGCCTACCGCCCGGTTGATGTGCTGATCGTGCGTCGTCTCGCCGCGGATCACGGCCCCCAGGCAGATCACGGCCACGTATTGCCCGCTGGCGGCAAGCCGCCCGGCAACCGTGGGGATTTCGAATGCGCCCGGGACCCAGGCCACGTCGATCGCCTCTTCGGCCACCCCGTGCGCCAGGAGCGTCTGCACCGCGCCGTCCAACAGTCGCGAGGTGATCGACTCGTTGAACCGCGAAACGACAATGGCGAACCGGCCCTCGGGGGCGGTCGTGTTTCCTTGGTAGATGTTGACCACGGCTTGGTAGTGGTTAGTGGTTAGTGGTTAGTGGTTAGTGGTTAGTGGTTGGAGCCGCTGCTGACAACCGACCACTGATCACTGACAACCTGCGCCAATTCGCCGTTCGGAGGCCGGTTTGCGCTTCGCGCCGAAGGCCACGGGCGGCCTTACTTCAGATTCATGCTCATCAGGAATTCGGCGTTGTTCTGGGTCTTCTGCAGCCGGGTGACCAACAGCTCCATGGCCTCCGGGGGATTCATGTCGTCCAGCACGCGACGCAGGATGCACACGCGGCGATGTTCCTCGGGGTCCAGCAGCATTTCTTCGCGCCGGGTGCCGCTGCGATTGATGTCGATCGCCGGCCAGATCCGCCGGTCGACCAGCTTGCGGTCCAGCAAAATCTCCTGGTTGCCCGTGCCCTTGAATTCCTCGAAGATCACTTCGTCCATGCGGCTGCCGGTGTCGATCAGGGCGGTGGCGATGATCGTCAGCGACCCGCCCTCTTCGACCTTCCGCGCAGAGCCGAAAAATCGTTTGGGGCGCTGCAGGGCGTTGGCGTCGACGCCGCCGGAGAGGATCTTGCCGGAGCTGGGACATTCCGAGTTCCACGCCCTGGCCAGCCGCGTGATCGAGTCGAGGAAAATCAACACGTCCTTGCCGTACTCGACCATCCGCTTGGCCTTCTCCAGCACCATTTCCGAAACCTGGATGTGTCGGGCCGCCGGCTCGTCGAACGTGGAGCTGATCACCTCGCAGTTCGGCCCGCGGACCTGGCGCTCCATGTCGGTGACTTCCTCGGGCCGCTCGTCGATCAGGAGCATGAACACGTAGAGGTCCGGGTAATTGGCCAGGGCGGCCTTGGCCATCTTCTGCATCAGGATCGTCTTGCCGGCTCGTGGCGGACTGACGATCAGCCCCCGCTGCCCGAATCCGATGGGTACGATCAGATCGACCACGCGCATCTCGACCTCGTTGCCGGTAGTTTCCATCACGATTCGCTGGTCGGGATGTAGCGGGGTGAGGTCGTCGAAAAAGACTTTGCCGGACAGCAGATTGGGGTCCTCGTAGTTGATCGCCTCCACGCGCAGCAGGGCGAAGTAGCGCTCGTTCTCTTTGGGTGGGCGAATTTGGCCCGAAACGGTCGACCCGGTCTTCAGGCCAAACCGACGGATCTGGCTGGGCGAGACGTAAATGTCGTCGGGGCAGGAGAGGTAGTGGTAATCGGGACTGCGAAGGAAGCCGAATCCGTCGGGCAGCACCTCCAGGGTCCCCTCGCCGTACATCAGCCCGTTGAGCTTCACCCGCTCTTTGAGGATCTTGAACACCAGATCATGTTTCTTGGCTCCGGCGTAGTCGGTGAGGTTCTCCTTGCGGGCTTCATCGATCAGTTCGGCCATCGACATCCGCTGCAGTTCGGCGATGTGCGTATCGCCCGACTGCTTGATCTGCTCGTAGCGGTCGTGGATTTCATCCTTTAGCTGTGCGGCTTCGCTGGCAATCTCTTCGGCCAGGGAAAGCGGCTCGCTGTCGTCGTTCTCGTAGTCGTCGACGTGGACCGGCTGTTTGGCTTCGGCAACTGCGTGGTCCTTGGGGCTTTTTGCACCCGAGTTGGTATCTTTCGCCTGTGCCATGATCGCAGCACTCCTGAACAGGTTGGAAGGGTCGACGCACGGAAGGCGTCGGCGGTGGGTCGAGTTGTAGGTTCTCCGGATCTCGGAGCGGTCGCGGAATAGGACAGGTTTGATCCGTCACGTGCCGTCGACACAACGACCGCCAGCGAATCGCCAAGCAACGATGTATGCGTGATGGGCCGGCCGCGGCGGGGCCACCGAAGGGAAGGATATCAGCCGACGTGGGAGTGCCAAAAACGCTCGATCTGAGCCCGGGTGTGCTCCGGAGATCCGGAGTTGTCTACTATCACATCGGCACGCG
>Ga0180437_10008548_pt1 | contig 12961 bp, 10 predicted proteins | sample SS_ome_4_FD_132410 | JGI IMG/M metagenome (GOLD analysis project Ga0180437, IMG submission 132410) | Hypersaline lake sediment archaeal communities from the Salton Sea, California, USA - SS_3_D_1 metaG | ecosystem: Environmental > Aquatic > Non-marine Saline and Alkaline > Hypersaline >...
AGCGTCTGCAATCAGATCGGCTATACGCTTCTGGGGGCCTTGGGGGTGCAGCTCTTGATCGGTTATTGCGGCCAGCTGACGCTGGGGCACGCTGCATTCCTTGCGGTGGGGGCATACACCAGCACCCTCTTGATTTTGGAGTTTCCCTGGCCCAAGTTCCTGGTGGAGTGGGGGATCGCCTATCCAATGAGTATTGTCATTGCTGCCGTGGTGGCGGGCATCTGGAGTGTACTCTTTGGTCTTCCCTCGGCCAAGGTAAAGGGGTTCTATTTGATCTTGACGACCATGGCAGCCCAGTTCATCACTGTGGATTTCATCCTCACACAGTATGTGAGCCAGATCGGCGGTCGAGGCCAGGCCTTTTCTTTGCCCCCAGGGACAATCAAGGTTGGACCTTGGGTCATTGATAGCGCCCTTAAGATCTATTTCATGATGATTGTCTTGGTGATCGGCTGTGTGATTGGCATATCCAACCTGCTGAGGTCCAGGGTGGGCCGGGCTTGGGTGGCCATCAGGGACAATGATATTTCGGCCGAAGTCATGGGAATCAACGTGGTCAAGTACAAACTCCTTGCCTTTTTTGTGGCCGGTTTTGTGGGCGGCATTGCTGGGGCCTTTTGGATCAGCAATCTGGCAGCTATCAGCCCTGAGCATTTTCCCTGGTTCTGGTCCCTGTGGTTGGTGGGAGTCATTCTCATCGGGGGCGTGGGTTCCATGCACGGGACGATCTTCGGTTCCCTGTTTATGGTGGTCGTCATGGAGGTGTTGCAACTGGCCATCATACCCCTTGCCGATATATATCCGAAGTTGCTAATGGACTTTTTGTTTATCAAAGAGGCGGCTTTCGGGCTGGCTATCTGTGCGTTTCTCATTTTTGAACCCAATGGATTAGCCTATCGTTGGTGGCAGATTAAAAACTATTTCAATCTTTGGCCATTTTCATATTAGAAATAGAAAGGGGGGAGAAGAGATCATTTGGGGTCATGGTTTACGTTTAAAGGGTCTTGACTTTATAAAGGAGGAGAGGAAATCATGAGAATGAAAAGTCTATTGTTCAAACTTTCGGTGCCGTTGCTTTCACTGGCAATATTGGTGGGCTTTGCCGCGCCCGGAGGGGCCGAAACGATCAATGTTGGTGCCTTAAATGATATGACAGGGGCGACATCTGACGTTGGCAAGGATTATGCCTTAGGCATCGCAGAGGCCATTCATTACGTCAATGACACGGGCGGGATAAACGGCAAGCAGATCAAGCTGTATCAGTTTGATTATGGCTACCGGGTGCCTGAGGCGTTGACCAAATACAACCTTTTTAAACGGCTTAAGTGTGTGGCCGTCCTCGGATGGGGGACCGGCGATACGGAGGCCCTGTCTCCCACCATTACCAAGGACAAGATACCCTATGTGTCGGCCTCCTATTCGGGCCACCTTACAGACCCCAAAAAGACGCCCTATAATCTGTTCTTTGCCACGGACTATTCAACCAATGCCAGGGCTGCGATCACGGCTTGGTTTGACAAGAGGTGGCCAAAACACAAGGATTATGGACAGAGGAAACCCCGGTTTGCCTGCTCTTACATGTTTGCGTCGCCCTACTGCAGCGCACCCATAAAGGCTATAAAGGATCAAGCAACGATCTTGGGTTTTGAGATAGGCTCGGATCAGGACGTTTCGCTTTTTGCCATTGATACCAAGAGCCAAGTCTTGGCCTTGAAGGAGTTTAAGCCCGATGTGGTCTGGCACGGAAACACCACCATGTCTGTGGCCGCCACCTTAAGGGACGCCTATGCCATGGGCCTTGGGGCAGATCACATCATCAACAACTGGGGCTTTGACGCGAATTTGCCCCGGTTGGCTGGAGAGGCTGCCGAAGGGGTCATGGGGGCGGCAGTGTGTGCCTTCTTCGGAGAAGACGTCCCCGGAATGGATAAGGTGGTAGAATATGCCAAGAAGTACAACCCGGGTGTTCCGGCAGAAAAACGCCTCATTCGAACAGTCCAGGGCTGGGGGGCGGTCATGATCCTATCAGAGGCCTTGAAGCGCGCTGACAAGGCCGGAGACCTGGGCGGCGAGAGCATCTTGAAGAATGGGTTTGAGACCATGGCCGGTTTTGACATCGGCCTGGGTGCACCACCTGTCACCTTTACGGCCAGCGATCACCGAGTGGCGGGACAGGTCCCCATCTACGAGTGCAAGGGTGGAAAATTCAGCGTGGTGGAGCTGGTCGACTTAAAGGGCCGTTGGCCGGAAAAGTGGGCCAACGAATGGATCGGATGGTAGCGCTTAAGGCCCAAGGAGGTTCCAGGCTTGTCAGGAGAAGGTGCGATCTTAAAGATCAACAGTATAGAAGTAAAATACCACGAGGTGATTCTGGTCCTCAAAGGCGTCTCCATCCAGGTCCCTAAGGGTGGCATTGTGGCCCTCCTTGGGGCCAACGGGGCTGGAAAGAGTACGACCCTGAAAGCGATCTCTGGTTTGCTGAAACACGAGGACGGGGAGGTCACTGATGGTTCCATTGAGTTCATGGGTGAGCGCATCGACAGACTGGCCGCTGAGAAGATCGCCAAGAAGGGCATCGTCCAGGTGATTGAAGGGCGCAGGGTCTTTGAGCATCTCACTGTGGAACAGAACCTGAAGGTGGGGGCGCACCTGAGGAGAGACGGCAAGTCCGTTAAAGAGGGCCTTGAGATGGTGTACAACTACTTTCCGAGGCTCAGAGAGAAGCGCAGCGAAGTGGCAGGATTTGTCAGCGGTGGGGAACAGCAGATGACAGTCGTTGGACGTGCCCTCATGGCGAATCCCAAACTGATTCTCCTTGATGAACCCTCTATGGGGCTTGCTCCTCTGCTTATCCATGAGATTTTCAATATTGTTACGCGGCTGAACCGAGAGGAGAATATCTCGATTCTGTTGGTGGAACAGAATGCCAAGCTTGCCCTTAGTGTGGCTCCTTATGCCTATGTCATGGAAAATGGTCGCATTGTCATGGACGATACGGCAGAGAAGCTTCGGGAGAACCCAGACATTAAGGACTTCTATTTGGGCCTTACCGATGTTGGAGGCCGAAAGAGCTTTCGGGACGTAAAACACTACAAGCGAAGAAAACGGTGGCTTACGTAATCCTTGAATCCAAGTAGGGAGGTCAGATATGTGCAGGAGATCAGTCATACTCGCAGGTTTTTTTGTTATTGTCTTCAGCATGCTTCTGTTGGGGTGTGGGAGTGGATCCGCGCCGACTGAGCAGAAAGCGTCTGTGGAAGGGCCAACAGAACAGAATTTTGTCCCACCGGTGGTGAGTCTGAATTTTGTGGAAGTAGCTCATTACTGGGGGTGGTGGTACTACTCCAAAGTGGAGCCGACCAAGGGAAAGGCCGGGAAATATGGGGCCCCCCTGGATCTGGCTTTCATTTTTGATGTAGAAAACCCTAACCCCTATCCCGTCATGTTGGAGGACCTCAAGTTCACAGTGGCCTTTGAGGAGTTTGATCTCAACACGGTGAGCTCTAATGAGGTCCAGTGGATCCCTGCAGGCAAGACCAATCAATTGCGGGTCCATGCCATGTTCGACGGGCAGCAGTCTTTGTTGAGCCTTTTGGTCACCGGAGGCTTTAAGTTAGAGGAAAAGGGGATGGGTGCCGGCCCAGGGGCGGCCCTCAAGCAATTGGAAACGTGGTGGACGGGAATCCCGGAGTATTCCTTCCCTATCCACGTGAAGGAAGGTTCCGCCATCTTTAAGGCCGATAGCTTGACAAAGGTGGCCGTCTTTGGCGGGACGTTTCCGCCACAGTAATGCAGAAAGAGGCGGCATGCCCCGATCTGGGAGCGCTGACACACGGCGAAGATTAGATACGGGTTGCCTGCGGCCAGACACAGCGGTGATTGCCGGAAGAATCAATGTTTATTGATTCTTCCGGCTTCGTCCACGCTTGGGGCTTGAATGCTGCCACGTTGCCCTCAGACGTGAGATGGTGTAGGAGTCTGCATTACGAAATTTCTGAAACAGGAAGAGGCAACCGTGTCAATCCTTCCGGCACTGTACTGTGGCCAGTGCAAGAGGACTTTTCCAGACACAAGGCACGAGAGACGAGCAGTGCAAACGAGGGACGATCATTTACGCTTTGCGGAGATCGCTAACCATGACATCAAGAAGTGAACGCACAACCGGTTACTATAACGGGTCGCTTGAAACCCTCTCTATCGAAGAAAGAGCAGCATACCAGGACCTGGAACTTCAAAAGATCGTGCGGCATGCCTACGAGAATGCCCCGGCTATTCGGAGAAAGTTCGACAACAGCCAGGTGAAGCCCGATGACGTCAAAAGTGTGAAGGACCTTGAAAGGCTCCCCATTACCCATAAGCATGAATTGGCGTCACTCCAGCAAGAAGACCCTCCGTTTGGGGGCTTTCTGGGTGTGCCGAAGGAGCGTCTGAAAAGGATCTGTATGTCTCCAGGTCCCATCTATGAGCCTGAAGATATACACAGCCAGAACGATCGCTGGACACAGGCCTTTTTTGCAGCGGGGTTTAGAAAAGGGGATATCGGCCAAATTACTTTTAGTTACCACCTCGTGCCACCAGCCTTCTGGTTTGAAGATTCCCTTCATGGGCTGGGGTGCATTGCAGCGCCTGGTGGCGTGGGAAACACGGAACTCCAAGTGCGGATGATGCACGACTTGAAGGTAACCGGATATATCGGCACTCCGAGTTTTCTCGGCAATATCTCCAAAAAGGCCCAAGAAGTGGGCTATGACTTGCAGCAAGACCTTCACCTGGAAGTTGGCTTTGTGGCAGGGGAAATGCTACCTGAATCGCTCCGCCATGAGTTGGAGCAAGATTTTGGCATGATCCTGCGGCAAGGATACGGAACGGCTGACGTTGGCTGCCTAGGCTATGAGTGTTTTCACAAAAACGGTATGCATTTTCCTTACAACTGCATTGTGGAGATCGTGGATCCTGACACAGGGAAGCAACTTGGAGCCGGCGAGACCGGAGAGATCGTGGCGACTGTTTTTGATGAAGCCTACCCCATGATCCGTTTCGGCACAGGGGACCTTTCGTATTTCATAGAAGATCCCTGTCCATGTGGCCGGACAACACATCGCCTGGTAAAGATCCTGGGACGCTTGGACCAGGTGACCAAGGTCAAGGGGATGTTCATTCATCCAAGCAATGCCGAGGAAGTGGCGAACAAGTTTCCTGAGATCGAATGCTGGCAGGTAGTGGTCACCCGAGAAGGCCATGTGGATCAAATGACCTTCTGCGTTGAACTAAAACAAGGTAGTGAGGCTGCTGAAGGGCTTGCCGAGCGTATAGAGGCGGCCATCCCGACGAGCATGCGCGTGCGGGGCAAGGTTAGATTCATCGACCGCGGGACGCTGCCAAAGGACTGCAAGAAGATAGACGACCAAAGGAAATGGGATTAGGGGCCCCTACTGGTTCAGGCATTGTCGCGCCCTGTCAAGGGCGGCATTGCCATAGGCCCACTTGGATGGCAATGCCGCCTGTGCATGGCTTATAAGTTTGTCGTAGTTTTCCACCATCTTCAGGCTGATTTCCTTCATGTTATGTTCTCCGTATTCAGCCTTCCTTCTGTATTTATCTCTTTGCTTCTGGTTCTCCATCAAGGCCCCCCAGCTCTTCACGCCCAAATCGTACCAGTAATGGGATGTCTTCGTGGCAGCACGGAAGCAATCCTTTCGGACATCGCCTTTATGGAGCGTATCGATCTGAACCTTGGCCTCGTCCAACAATCGGGCCAATTCTTCCTGTGAGGCCCCGTTCTCTACGGCTGCCTTTATTCCTTCTAAGGCCTCCAGAACGTCCTGATCTCCACTTATTGCCACGGAGAAAGACAGCGTTACAATTGCTAGAACCAAGATGCCAATCGTGAAAAATCGTTCCATGGGACCTCCTGCAAACGTCAAATCTTCTATCCAGATCGGTGGGCCTTGTAGTAGTTGATCAGACCATTGGTAGAGGCGTCGTGAGAATCTGCCGGATCGGGACTTTCCAATTCCGGCAGGATCACCTTGGCAAGCTGCTTGCCCAGTTCCACACCCCATTGGTCAAAGGAGTTGATGTTCCATATAATGCCCTGGACAAAAATCTTGTGTTCATAGAGGGCAATGAGAGCACCTAATGTCTTTGGATCAAGCTTTTCAAACAAGATAGTATTTGTAGGTCGGTTGCCCTCAAAGACCTTATGGGACATCAGGCTCTCTGCTACCTCTGAGTCCATACCGGCAGCGAGGAGTTCTGCCCGGGCCTCTTTTTCCGTCTTCCCCTTCATCAATGCCTCGGTCTGGGCGAAGCAATTGGACAAGAGAATCTGATGATGCTTGCCAAGGGGGTTTTGACTATTCATGGGTGCAAGGAAGTCTGCCGGGATCAACTTGGTACCTTGATGGATGAGCTGATAGAAGGCATGCTGGCCGTTTGTCCCAGGCTCACCCCAGACTATGGGACCTGTGGAATAATGGACCACCTCTCCGTACCGATCCACGCGCTTCCCATTGCTTTCCATGTCACCCTGTTGAAAATAGGCAGGGAAGCGATGGAGGTATTGGTCATAGGGGAGAATGGCGTGGGTTTGAGCACCGAAAAAGTTATTGTACCAGATTCCCAGCAAGGCGAGGATAACCGGCATATTCCTTTCTAACGGCGCCGTGCGGAAGTGTTCATCCATACCGTGGGCGCCTGAAAGCATGGCCTCGAAGTTTTCCATACCGATGTACAGGGCGATGGAAAGTCCAATGGCGCTCCAAAGGGAATACCGCCCTCCGACCCAGTCCCAGAATGCGAACATGTTCTCCCTATCAATGCCGAACCGACTGACTGCTTCTGTATTGGTGGAAAGGGCCACAAAATGTTTGGCGATTGCTTTCTTGTCGTCCCTTTCTTGGAGAAACCAATCTCGAGCACTGTGGGCGTTGGTCAGCGTCTCTTGCGTCATAAAGGTCTTGGAGGCAACGATAAAGAGCGTAGTTTCAGGATCCAACCCTCTGAGCGTCTCCGCGAGATGGGTGCCATCAATGTTTGAGACAAAATGCGCCCTCAGGTCGGGTCTGCCATAGGGTCTTAAGGCCTCAGTGGCCATAACCGGACCAAGGTCTGAGCCGCCGATGCCGATGTTGACGATGTCCGTTATGGCCCTTCCTGTATATCCCTTCCACTGTCCGTCTCGGACGGCACTACAAAACTTGGCCATGTGCTTCAGGACAGCCTTTACCTCAGGCATGACGTCTTTGCCGTCTACGTAAATGGGTCGGTCCGAACGATTACGGAGGGCAACATGCAGAACGGCCCGGTTTTCTGTCACGTTTATTTTCTCCCCTGTAAACATCTTCTCTGTCCATCCCTTTACATCCGCTTGTGTGGCCAGGTCAAACAGGAGAGACATGGTCTGTTCGGTGACGCGGTTTTTGGAGTAATCAAGGAGGAGGTTGTTTGACTCAAGGCAGAACTTCTGGAACCGATCGGCATCCTTTTCGAACAACTCCCGCACATGCACGTGCTTCATTCTTTCGCAGTGGACGTTAAGGGCTTTCCATGGGGGTGACTGTATCAGCGATGGCATCACTTCTCCTTCCTATTTGATCGCACTCATTGCCAATCATGGCACCTCGCAAGCCTTTCACAGTCCCCTTGCCCACTTGCGAACGGCTTGGTTCAAGAGCTCATAGAAGCGCCGGGATCCGCCAAGGCCCTTGCGGCCAAAGCAAAAATTGATTTCTGAAAGGAGCGGTTCCGGCTCCGGGTTGGTCCGGTCAAAGAGGACGTCAAAGGCAGCCAGGTTAGTGCCGGTCCTTGAGCAAAACTCCTCAACACAACGTGTTCCCTTTTTCGTCAGCTTAGGGTCAAGACGGTCGTCGATAGCCGCTCCCCTTCCCACGTTATTGCGAAATTCTCCAGACTTTTGCTGGCACCTCCAATAGGCCTTCAGGTTGTTGCCGATGACCACGACGCGCAAGTCCCTTCCCTTATGGGGAATGAATTGCTGAGCGATGAAACGCTTCGTGGGGTGACGGCCCCCATCATCCAGGATCTGAAGTCGGTCCATGAGCTCCTGCCGATTCCTGACCAAAAAGACCCCCCAGCCTCCTCCGCCCCTATCTGCCTTCAAGACAAATGGGTATGGCGGCAGAGGTTCTCCATTCTTGTCATGGCGGGACTCAAAATGTTCTACCGATTCATAGCACAGGGTCTCGGGGTGGGGGGCATGGAATTGCCTGAAGAGTTGGATGTTTCCGTACTTACCCTGAAAGCCGAATCTGTACGTGTAATCGGGAAAAACGTGGGGACAGCGGGCGCGGCAAAATTGGTAGGGGTCTGATTTAATACTCTGAGTAACAACAATGCCCCGTGCTGAGGAGATGGCCTGCCTTTGTGCTTGCGCAAGGGGACCCTTCAAGGCGAGTCGAAGATTGACATCCCCTTTCACGTGGCGATGAAAGGATAGGATCATCTTGCCAAGGCTCTTTCGCCTACTCTCCCACGATGGCCTCATCGGGGGCCCAAACCACTAGGCCTGTGGTATAGGGGGTTTCCATCTTCTGACGGCTTGGCATGATTCTGATAGTAAAACCGTATCTGCCGGTCTCGGAACAGGGGATCTCGCCCTCAAAATGATGGTTGCCGTTGCCATCTGAATCCAGCGCCTTCATCGGCATGGTCTCTCTTTGGGTGAATTCTCCCTCAAAACTCAGTGGTCCGAAATAGATTTCCACGTCCACGTCTTCTGGTTGAAGTTCATGCAAATAGACATCGCTTCCCACACTCAGCAGCCCAGACACGGGCACAGGCCGGCCGTTATGCACATTGACCCTGTTGATCCGAATCTGATCCCAGTTGGTCATGAGCTTCTGTCGCCACAGGGCCAGATCCTGAGCTCCTTTCATCTCGTCCTTGGAAAGCTCGCCATGGCGATTAGAACCACTGATGTAAAAACAGTTGACGTAGTCCTGAACCATCCTATGGCTGTTAAAATTGGGGCACAGATCGCACATGGCTGCTTTCATCTTTTCCAGCCAGCCCCGAGGCAGATTGTCCAGGCCTCGTTCGTAAAACAGGGGTGCGATCTCACGCTCTAGGAGATTGTAAATGTCACGACTCTCCACCTCATCTTGCAGCTGTAAATCGTCATAGGTCTCTCCCCTGCCAATGGCCCATCCGTATTCCTGACCATAGCCTTCATCCCACCACCCATCCAAGGTGCTCAGATTCAGAACCCCATTGGGAATGGCCTTCATGCCGCTGGTACCGCAGGCCTCCAGAGGTCTTTGGGGGGTGTTCAGCCACAGATCGCAGCCTTGAAGCATCATGCCCGCTACCCGGATGTTATAGTCTTGTATAAATACAAAGCGGTGACGCACCTCTTTTCGATTGGCGAAGTGAATGATCTTCCTGATAAGCTCTTTGCCAGGGGTGTTCTGGGGATGGGCCTTGCCGGCCATAATAATCTGGATTGGTCGCTCGGTGTCTGTCAGCAGCTTGATGAGCCTGGCCTCATCCTGCAAGATGAGACTGGTCCGTTTATACTCTGCAACACGACGGGCAAAGCCGATAGTCAAGATTTCCGGGTTCAGGACTTGGGCGGCAGCCCTAATTTCTCGGCTTGAAGCCCCAAAACTTCTCATCTGGGCCTGCAACCTTTGTCTAGCAAAGGCAACCAAGCGCTCCCGCCTTCGTTCATGGGTGCGCCATAATTCCGAATTTGGAATCTGCTCCACCTGCTTCCACACCTTCTGGCTGTCTGGGTCCTCAACCCAGTGTGGTCCCAGGTATCTGTCAAAGAGTTCCGCCATGTCCTGGGAGATCCAAGTCGGAATGTGAATTCCATTGGTAATGGCTTGGATAGGAATGTCTTCCACGGGGTTCTTGGGCCAGATTTTCTGCCACATTTTGCACGAAACCTTGCCGTGTAAGCGGCTCACAGCATTGGCATGGGCTGAGAGCCTCAATGCCAGTACTGTCATGGAAAAAAGTTCCCCGTCGTTTGAAGGTTCCTGCCGTCCAAAGCCTAAAAAGACCTTAAAGGCGACTCCGAGAGAATGGACGTAATCTCCGAAATACGTGTACATAAGGTCTGGAGAAAATGCATCATGCCCGGCTGCCACCGGTGTGTGTGTGGTGAACGTATTGGTGGCCACCACAAACTCCCTGGCTGCGTCAAAAGACAGGCCCTGCTCGTTTTTCAGGATGCGAATCCGTTCCAAGGCAGAAAAGGCGGAATGCCCTTCGTTCATGTGGTACGCACAGGGCTGTATGCCTAGGGCTTGGAGTGCCCGAACCCCCCCGATCCCCAGCACAATTTCTTGGCGAACCCGCATGTCCCAGTCGCCGCCATAAAGCCTGGCCGTGATATGGCGATGTTCAGGAGAATTCTCCTTCAAGTTCGTATCCAACAGGTACAAAGGGACCCGCCCAATCATGACCTGCCATATCTGAATCTTCACCGTTTCCCCTCGAATAGACGTCTCGACCATGATGGGTTGACCATTTTCGTCCTTCATGAGGTTCAGCGGCATGGTGGTGACATCGTTTTCAGGATAGGCTTCCTGCTGCCAACCATCTGCGTTTAAGTACTGCTGGAAATAGCCTTCGTGGTACAGAAGACCAACCCCCACAACGTGCAGATTCAGGTCGCTACATGATTTCAAATGATCACCTGCAAGGACACCCAGCCCCCCGGAATAGATGGGCAAACACTCAGCCAGGCCGAATTCGGCCGAAAAATAGGCAACACAGGCTTCACTGGAATCTTGGGTGTCACTGACAGGTTGAGGGGGGACAGAGAGATACCTCTGCAAATCCTCGTAAGCACGGTCCATCTGGGCCAGAAAACCGGCATCTTCTGTCAACTCTTCTAGACGCACTTGGTTGATAGCTCCAAGCATATAGACCGGATTGTGTTTGGAAGACTCCCACAACGCGCCGTCCATGCGCCTGAACAAGCTGGCAATGTCATGGTGCCAACTGAACCACAAATTATACGCCAGCTTGTTGAGAGGCCTTAACCTGTCAGGCAGCTTGGCGAGCACATTGTACCTGTAGACCGCCTTCATGAATGGTCTTCTTTCTTCGTGACGTTGGCAAGTTTGGATTTCAGTTCCGTGAGGTCATGGGATTTGACAACGTAGTGGTCCGCTGCCACTGACTTGACATCTTCTCTATAAGAGTCGTAGGCCGTGTTCATAATGACTGGTAACTCAGGGTATAGATTACGCACTTCCTGAAGCAAATCCAGGCCGTCGCAGTCTTCCATTCGGATATCCAGTACCACCGCTGAGGGTTGAACAGAGGCGATAAGATCCAATAGTTTCTTTCCTTCGCCGGTTGTGACCACCTCGTAGCCCTCGTCGCCTAGTTCCACTTCATAGAGGTTTCTTATACTCTTTTCGTCATCAACAACCAGTATCCTAGCCATAAGCCCTCCCTTGGCATACGGTCGCAGCGTATCTATCCCTTTGCAAGGAGAACCCCCTCTATAAAGGGATCCAGGTTTCCATTAAGGACATCGTTGACGTTTCCTATGTCCAGGCCAATGCGATGGTCTTTGACCAACTGGTAGGGATGGAGCGTGTATGACCTGATTTGACTCCCCCAGGCAATCTCTTCCTTTTTCTGATAGTCTGCCTGCCTTTCCGCCGCTCTTTTCTCTTCCTCGTGTTCGTACAAGCGGGATCTCAAGACCTTCATGGCAATAGCCTTGTTCCTGTGCTGCGAGGATTCCTGCTGACACTGTACCACGATCCCTGTTGGCAAATGTGTCAGGCGAACTGCGGAACTGGTCTTGTTCACGTGCTGCCCGCCTGCGCCACTGGCACGGAATGTCTCCATGCGCAGGTCCTTTTCATCTATTTCGACAACAACCTCTTCATTGACTTCTGGATAGACTGAGACCGAGGCAAAAGAAGTGTGGCGCTTATTGCTGGCATCAAAGGGGGAGATGCGCACCAGCCGATGGATTCCTGTTTCCGCCTTCAGGTAACCATAGGCATAGGCACCGCTGGCAATGAAGGTAACACTCTTAATGCCAGCCTCATCCCCCGGCTGGAAATCCACGACACTCGACGTGTATCCCTTCCGTTCCGTCCAGCGAACGTACATACGGAACAGCATCTCGACCCAGTCCTGGGCCTCTGTTCCGCCTGCCCCCGCATTGATCGAGACAATGGCATTTCTGTCGTCGTCTTTGCCATTGAGCATCCAGGCAAGGCTCATCTGGCCGAGAACCTCTTCCGACTCCTGGACTGTTAGGGAGACCTCTTCCATGGCCGCCGTATCGTTTTCCTCTATGGCCAGATCCAAGAGAACAGCGGCATCCTCGAGTTCGTTTTTGAGCTTCTGCCACGCATTGACGCCTTCAGAAAGGGCTGTCCTTTCTTTCAGTATCTCCTTTGTGTCCCCTGGAACATCCCAGAAGCCGTTTTTCGAAATGATGGCCTCAATCTCGCTGAGGCGCTTTTCTTTGCCCTCTACGTCAAAGATAGCCCCTCAGTTCTTCCAACTTGTTCTGAAGCAATCTGATTTTACCTTTTAATTCCATTGACATGGCAATACCTCCTCACTGTAGCGTATAAGAATCCTCCTTCATGGCACAGTTCTTAGACGCCATGATGGAGGTGACCAATGAACCTGTGCTGGGCCCTTGACGTTGGACAAACGACGCCAAACCCTTTGGCTTATCCAGTATCAACTTTCCCCTGTCAGTGATCGCGGCCTTTCTGACAGGCTCTCTTGACATCGACGGCAGCTAACAGAACGGTATCGGTAGCACGCTTTCAACCAATAATTCTACATCAGCCTCCATCTTTTTCAAGGCGTCGGCACAAAATTCTGGTTTGCGCCACTTTCCTAGGATCTATTTCCAAGAAAAACGGACCTAAAGGCCCATATGAACATGACCAGACTCAGCAGAATGCATCCTGCGGCAAAGAGATCCCCGAATCGTGCATAAAAC
>Ga0180437_10008549_pt1 | contig 12957 bp, 12 predicted proteins | sample SS_ome_4_FD_132410 | JGI IMG/M metagenome (GOLD analysis project Ga0180437, IMG submission 132410) | Hypersaline lake sediment archaeal communities from the Salton Sea, California, USA - SS_3_D_1 metaG | ecosystem: Environmental > Aquatic > Non-marine Saline and Alkaline > Hypersaline >...
GAAAGATAAAGAGGACAGCGAAACCGGGCACGTTCACATTGAGGGGGTTGATATCCTCCTCATCCTCCTCCAGCAGGTGTTCCGGCCAGCTCTCCTCGACGGCCAACAACGGCTCGGTTCTAGAGCGCGCGAACTGGCTTTGGGCCTGTTCGACGATGATCTCCGTCGTAAAGGCCTGCTGCTCCGGAGACGTCGCAGCCTGCATATCGGCCATCTGCCTGAAACTGGCGATCAATTGCGTCTCCAGCGAAAGGTCTGCGGCCACGCCGGCTACCACTCGGTACACGGCTTCGGTCGCGGATGCGCTGGCATCGGGAGCATTGACCAGGCGCAGTGTCACCGGAATGCCGGCCTGCAGATCAACGGCATAGTTGGCCGGGATGGTTAGCAACCGGGTGATTTTTCCCTTGTCGAGCCAGGCCTTGGCCTGTGCCTCATCATATAGTGCACATTGGATGCCGCCGCCCTGGTTCAGGGCGTCAAGCAAAGTCTGTGACGACCCACTACCTGCGTCGAGGTTCACAACCGGCAAGGTGATCGCTTCCTCTTGTGGATCGCTTCCCCCAACACCCGCGCCGCTGAAGGCGAGGATGAAGACAATCGGGATGACGAACAAGTAGAGCAGCGTCCCACGCTCCTTGAGAAGAACTTTGATGTCTTTCCGAGCCACACGTAGCGTGGCGGGGATGTTCAATCCGTTCATGGTTTTCTCCTTTCCGAATTCACTCCCGCAGCCTTTTCCCTGTCAGATGCAAAAAGACGCTCTCCAGGTTGGGCTCCCACTTTTCCATCGACGTGATGCGCACGTCCAGTTGATTGGTGATATCGAGGATGGCCATCAGAGCTTCCTGGAAGCGATGCGTCTCGATTTTCAAATGCCCGTTGTCGCGCGTTGTAGATTTGACCGCGGGCAGTTCGGTTACTCTGTCTACCACCATCTGCACTCGTCCAAGGCCCGGGCCAGACTCGGGATCTTCCAAACCGAGCACCAGGATGCCGCCACCCAGGCCGCGGATGAGCGCGGAGGGTGTATCGAGGGCGATGATCTGACCCTCGTCGATGACGGCCACGCGGTGGCACAGCCGCTGCGCCTCTTCCATGTAGTGGGTGGTATAGATCACCGTCATGCCGGCGCGGTTCAGGGCTTCGACACCCTCAAAGATGGCATTGCGGCTCTGCGGGTCCACGCCGACGGTGGGCTCGTCCAGGAGCAGCACTTTGGGCTGGTGCAGCAGGCCGGCAGCGATGTTGACCCGGCGTTTCATGCCACCCGAGTAAGTGTCGATCGCTTCGTCGGCCCGCTCGGTCAGCTCCACCATCTCCAACACGGCGTCCACGCGCTCCCGCAGGTGCTTACCCCCCAGGCCGTAGATGCTGCCAAAAAAGTCCAGGTTGTCGCGCGCCGACAGCGTGGGGTAGAGGGCCAGTTCTTGTGGCACCAGGCCCAGCTTGGCCTTGACGGCGTTGGTGTCGGTCTGCAGGTCCAGACCGTCCACGGTGATGTGGCCGCTGGTGGGCTCCAGCAACCCGGTGACCATCGAGATGATCGTGGTCTTGCCCGCGCCGTTAGGCCCGAGCAGGCCAAGGATCTCACCCTCCTGAATGGCGAGATTCACGTCTTTGACCGCCGTAAAATCACCATACTTTTTGACCAGGTTCCTTGCTTCCAAGATCGTCTCTTTCATTTCGTCTCCTTTCTTTTGTTCTGAGCGAACCGTCTGTCTATAGCAGTCCACTACGTTTGATCCAAGCACTATCAGTATAGCAGCCGGTGAAGGTTCTGTAATGTACAGGAGGTCATCGCCCCGGTCACATTTCCCGCTGTGACCCGGTCACATCTGGATATGTGACTCATAAAAAAAGACAGCGACCGGGTAAAGCCTGGTCGCTGTCTTTTTCCTCGGAACTTTTTTACAGCAAGCCTAATTCCCTGGCCTTTAGGGCCGCTTGCGTCCGGTCACGCACGCCTAACTTGCCCAAAATATGCGTCACGTGATTTTTCACCGTCCCTTCCGCGATGAAAAGCTGGCTGGCGATCTCTTTGTTGCTGGCCCCCCTGGCGATCAATCCCAGGATCTCTAGTTCGCGCTCGGATAACGGTTCGACCAACTGCTCCATTTGCGCCGCTGGAACCATACTCGAAACCCTGGTGAACTCGGCGATCACTTTGGCAGCCACCGAGGGTTCAAGGATCGATTCACCTCGTGCAGCGGCGCGGATCGCTTCGACCAACTGCGTGGAAGCCACATCTTTCAACAGATACCCCACCGCGCCAGTGCGCAAGGCGTCAAATATGTATTCATCGTCGTCAAAAGTCGTGAGCACGATCACCCTACATTGAGGGAGGGCTTTCTTCAGAAGGCGTGTAGCCCTAACGCCATCCAGTATCGGCATGCGCACATCCATCAGAACCACGTCCGGATGGACTCTGGCCGCAACCTCAACCGCTTCCTGGCCATTGCTGGCCTGTCCGACGACCTGAATGTCTTTATGGACAGAGAGCAGTGTCTCTAATCCCTCCCGAAAAAGGGCCTGATCGTCCACCAGCAATACACGAATGGCCATACCGTCTTCTCATTCCTCTGACTGTACCGGCCTGTCTGCATATGACATCGGCACGCTAGCGGTTAGGCAGAGTCCTTTCCCTGCACCTGTACGGATCTCTAATCTGCCACCCAACAACTGCATCCGTTCCCGGATACCCAACAATCCAAATCCCCCGGCTGTCTCCGCGGCACCCACACCGTTATCTCTTACCTCCAGGCGCACTTCACTGGGTTGAAAGTCCAGCAGGACGTCAACCCGGGAAGCGCGCGCGTGCTTGCGCACATTTGTCAGCCCTTCCTGAGCTGCCCGGTAAAGGGCCAGGGCGACCTTGTTTTCCAGGGCTTGCGGCTCGCCGGCAACCTTGAATTCGGTGACGATGCCGCTGCTCTGTGCTTCCTTGACCAGGGATGCAATGGCGTCGCTTAACGGCCGGTTGCTGACTGGGGATTCCCTCAGCGCTGCCACAGACTCCCGGACCCGGGTCAACCCTTTTTGGGTCAGTTCCTGGGCTTTGTTCATCGCATCCAAAGCGCGACCGGGGTCGGAATCCATCACCACCCTGGCGGCCTCGATCTGCACGTTTACGATCGTGAGGTAATGGCCCAGGTTATCGTGAATCTCTCTCGCCAGACGATTTCGTTCCTGGGTCATCGCCAGTTCCTCAGCCTGAGTGGCATAGGCAGCAAGCTGCACGTTCGCCTCCTCCAATTCGACCATCAACTGCTCCGCCTGCTCCCGGGCCTGCTGCTCATTCAAGCGCATCTGGACAAACACGGCCACAAACAAAACCGCGGTGCCTACAGTAGCGGTACTGGCTAGCGCGCTGCTCCAATCCGCATCGCGCAATCCGATTGGCAAGACCACGCTAGCGATCAGGGCGACGTACACCAGCCACCGCTGCCGGGGTGCTAGCATCTCCACGGCGAATCCTGCGAGCGGCACTCCAATCAACCAGTTACCACCCGTCCCCAGTAGCAACCCAATGCCAAGAATCAGGGAGCACTGCACGGCAAAGAACAGCGCTTCCGCCCAGCCAGCCGGAAGACGATCAAGAATGATGCGGTCGTTCAGTCCCAGCAGCAAGTAGACAACTCCAAGTGAGAACCCTAAGACGAGTTCGGGAAGCGTCAATTCTCTTCCATCCTGACCGGAGCGCATGACAAAGGTGGCAACGTATCCGACAATGACCATGAGCACAAAAAGCAGTCTGACCTGTCTGTCTAAGGTGGGTGGCTTTGGGCGTGGTTCCATGCTGTTCTCATTCTTCGCTATTGACATTGCTTCGACCCCGTCCTAGTCTGCGCCCGACCGAACGACTTTGACCAGCGTCGTCTTGCCAAAGCCGGCTGGGGCGGAGACGAGGGTTAGCTTACGATGGAGGCCCGCGTTCAGCCGCTCGATCAGGCACCGGCGCGTTATGACACTGTCTCACTTATCATCTTTATGATCTTGAGCATCAGGCGATAAGGACGCCCCTGATTCTCAAGCTGATTGAGCGTGCCACCGATGTACAGTTGGCCGATATCGCTGTGGAACAAGAATGCACTGGTCGAGCCGGAATGCCCAATCAGTTCGGGGGTTGCAGAAAAGGGAGAGAGGATTCTCGGCAGCTTTGACCGCATCAAATCAAATCCGTACTGGAAAGGAAAGAAAATTCTTCTCCAGCTTTTCATACGTTCTAATGTCAAAGGATGCTCAAACAATTTCCCTGCCATGAAATACTTGAGAAACTTTAGACTATCCTCCACGTTAGAAACCATGCCACCATCAGCGCCAACAGATTTCATCGCTTTATCAACATGAAGCGCCTTCTCTTTGTAATAGATGGTCGCGGGAGATTCACTGATAGGCGTCCGTGGTTGTCCATGTCCGAACAGAAAGGTTGAGGAAAGCCCCAGGGGTTCGACGATGAGTTCCTCAAGCAATTTGTGAAGCGGTTTCTCCATCACCGACTCAATGATGGCCCCCAAGAGTTGATAGTTTGTATCAGAGTAATATGCTTTCTTACCTGACAGCCTTTGCTCTTTTGGTTCCGGTGGGAATTTTGGCGAGAGATTGTTTTTCGCTACGTTTACCACCTTTTCCACGTCCCACTCCTCATCGCCGCCTGACAGGACGAGATCCAAAATGCTCTTCCCACCTCTGGGCCTCTACATGAAATAGTCGGGCAGCCCGGAAGTTTGGCTGATCAAATGGTATATCCTTAGCTGATCGGAATAGTCACGCCCTTTGTATCTATGCAAGCCTTCGAGTATTGAAGCCGGTAGGAACTTTGAGAGCGGATCGTCGAGGGAAAGCAACTCCCGCTCTTCCAGGATCAATGTCGCTGCTCCCACGTACACCTTGGTGATGCTGGCGATGAAGATCGGCGTATCAACCCGCATCTTTTCCGTCTTATCCGCGTAGGCGGTTCCCGCTGCACCTGCCCAGTGGAAATCATCCTTGGCGTCGACAACTCCGACCACCGCGCTGAAGACGTCCCGATTCTTGCTCACCACAGCGTTGATTTCGCTTTGCAGGCTCTCCTGGAGAGCGGTGTGATCCATACTACTCCCTCATCCTAGTGCTGAAGGCATATCCCTGCTGGAGATTCAGTTCAACGGATAATTCATGTGGCACGAAGCCACCACATAAGCACTCATCGCTTGCATGTTTCAGAGATTCTCTGTACATTGGGTGTAGTGGGGCTCTTTGCAGAACCAACTGACATTTTATCACAGCTCCGTTCCTTGATCAAATCCAGATTTCAGGAGATTCGCATGCCACAACGACCCGAGAAGCTGCTCGACCAGAACCAGACGCTCGCAAAGCGCGCTGCTTCCCCTCGTGCGTAACACGGTGAAGTGCATGTTGGGTTGGCCGCCCAGCTATGGCTTTCTGGCAACGACTGCAAATTCACCCGCTTTCGCGTCGAATATGCCCCCAGAAACATCAGAATAGAACTCATCTACTTTGAATCCGCTCTCTGCAAATTCTATAGTGAGTGCATCGGGATCAAAGTATTGCAGCCAGTTGTAAACAGTCCGCAAACGGTCAGCTTCGACAATTGTGTATTTATCGAGGATTACTTTCTCTTTTTCGTACTTGAAGGTATTCAAGAACCCGTAGTACTTGTTTGGCGACCAGAACCCATCGAGGAGATTTAATTCATACTTGGCAATTTCCTCGCGCCGCTCAAAGGAAGCTAATGAGTAAACATCCAAGAGTACATGACCGCCTGGTTTCAGCAACTTTTGAAACTTACCAAGCATCTGTTGCCTTTGTTTCGGACTTAGCGCACAGAAATCACACATTATCATCAAGACAAGATCAAAGCGATCCTCTGTCTCAAAGTCAAGATAGTTTTCATTGACGTAGCAGATAGACAATCCACTTCTCTCCGCTTCTTCAACTGCGTACTGTATAGATCTCTTGGAGAAATCTATGCCAGTCACTTTGGCCTGTTTCCGGGCAAGCCGCGCTGCATACAGTCCCGGACCACAGCCAAAGTCGGCGACTTTTGTGTCGTTCGATACACCAAATCGAGAAACTATCCAATCTACTGACCGATCAATGAATGTGGCTTTCCTGGAAGCAACATCAATATTTTCGTTGAGGTGAAAGGTGAGCATTTGCTCAGATGTATGTTCATCAGTCCACAACTCACTGGCCGTATAGAACTCAAACGGCATTGGGCGCTTGTTTATCTTTTCAAGTTTTCGAAACATTCAATCTTCTCTCCATTTGAAAACCACCACTCTCATAACCGCTGATGCTCTCGCTATCAACACCGAGAGCTGATTCAGACATACCGGCAGCTTTTTGAGCTTGCAGGCTCCGTGCAATCAACGCACGGGCTAGCCCGCGTCGCCGCCACTCCCGATCAACACCAATTCCTTTTTTATTCTTCTATTCGTCAAGTAAGAATTCCATTGCTTTGTCCTTTATTTTTCCCATAGTTCTTGTATCAACAGCCTGTTCTGCATATTCAATGATCAGGCTGAGTTTTCCAGCACAAGTCACTGCCCCAAGTACCAAACCGACATTGGTCAAAGGAAAGGCGCCACCAGGTTGCATGATCAAACGATCCAATTCTAGTGCTCCGTAGGTTCTCGGAAAGTCCATGCGGGTGAGATTCGTGACTGCTGTTCCCATGAGAATCCTGTCAAGAGATTCCCTCTTGTCTCTCTTGAGAAGAGACAAGACGACATCATCTTGTTTGCTAAAGGCAGACAATTTGTGATACCTCGAATGATGCGGTGGGACAAGCCCGCCTAGTTTCTTGAAATTGACGGCTTCTAGAATTGCCGGCTCGAGATAACACCATGATAGAAAGTCATTGAACAGGTTTCTGTTCGTGAAAAGTGGTTTGACCTTTTTGTGAAGTCTCTGAGCATTTTCCCAGAAACCGATCCGTCCACTATACTCGTACTTGAGGGTGACCAACCCGACATAGAATCCCATAACTTCACCGACGGGCGCCCGCAGGCGATCCCTCATGTTAGCAGCCACACCTATACCGGAGCGATAGAGTTTGCCGCCCTGAACAATGTGTTGTGCACCTACAAAAGCGGTCGTCAGCGCCGAGTTTACGGTGACGCCGTTTTCTCTGCATCGAGCAACCAGGGCAAAAGTCTGAGCTTCGGACAGTTCAACAGAGAGTATTTTGTGTTCGAAATTCGCCCAATAGGCTTCATTGAGGGCTCTGTAATCTTGTTGATCGAAAAAGATGCTGTCTTCTTCCCATTTCTTGTTGATCCGGTTGATAAAGAACCTGACTATCGCATTCAATGAAACGTCTTGTGGCAAATTATCTCTGCCAATGGGAACCGGATCAGGTAGCACCTCTACTTGTCGAGTTGGATCCCCAAGATGGACCATCAAGTCCCTGGCAAGATAAGCCAGCGACAGCCCATCACAGATGATGTGGTGGCACAGAATGATCAACTCGGAAATGGTGGGAGATTGAACCAAAATGAACCGTATGGGCGGCCGCACATCAAATTCAAAGGGCATCTGACTTGCCTCCTGGTGCACTTCTATCCAATGATCATCAGACTCTCGAGGGACGACATCTACTGGGATTTCTTTAACCCCTTCCGATGTAAACCATGGATCGCGATCATCATCCTCGATAGTCCGAACCCTGAGATTTGGATGTCTACCCTGGACTTTGGAAACAGCATTTCTTAACATGCTTTCGGAGATGTTTCCCTTGATCCGAGCTACCATAGTTACTATAGAGTAAGGGGATCGTGTAAAAAGGCGTTCTATTGGAGTTATCCTTCTTTCATATCTCTTGACTTTTGGATATTCTGACATGATTTTCAAGCCCTTTCAGATACGCTTTCTTTGTCGATTCGGATGGATTTGAGATAAGTGGTTTGAACCGGTAGTCTTCTATGTTGGCGCCGCTGTCAAGGTCCACATGGCAAATCACACTCCTATGGTCTGGTTGAGGAATTCTCCTCCAGGAACGCCACAATTTCCGATCTGATTCTCTCCTCGTGCCCCAGCAGCATATGTCCCCCGCTTTCAATCGTGACCAGCTTTGCCCCAGGGATCCTCTCTGCCATGGACTGCGCGTTCACATAGAGTGTCAGGGGATCGTCCACGGCGTTGATAATCAGGACCGGCACCGTGATCTCTTCCAGAGGATAGCCAATGTTGATATCTGGGTTCGAAACGAACATATCAAAGACGGCCCCCGCGGAGCGAGGGTTCACAGGCAGGATGGTTTTCATCACTTCAGCCACGTCGGCTTTGTACTCGGGCGTCAAGTCGAACCCTTGCAGCACACCCATTGACTTCTCCGAATTTCTGCTTCTGGCCAACGGTTGGGAACTGAACCGCCGCCGGGTGAAACAACGTGCCCATCAATCACCGAGACGATACTGAACCGAAACCAGCAGCAATGCGATTCTCGATAAGGGGGTTGGCTCCAGCGACTTGTTGTGCGGCCCTCCACTTGTGCAAAAATGTTCCTCACTACCGCAAGCAAGCTCGCCAGCATTCAATACTGCTCTGCAAAGAGCCATTCCCTTTTATCTCACGCTCATCTCTGCCCGTTGCTTGAGCACTCGTAGCGTCTTTGGCTGCATCACCAAACTCCCCAGTTCATTTGGAATACCCGTGCTCAATGTACTCAGCAGTCCTGGATTGTAATCACTTCGTACTCGAACGATTAACCGTGTTGTCTTTTCATCTATCTCTTCAAGAAACCATACCCAGCTCGAACTGAGATACTTCTCCGGCAACGGATCACTACTGGACAACGATTCCCACTTGCCTGTGTCTACTCTACTTTGCAGAATCAACGCCTGCTCCGGCTCGATACCTGCTACTACATAGCCCATTCCTGGCGCTATTTCCACTACATCCCCGACCTTCAAGTCCTGCAGCTCCGGAATGATTCGTTTTGCGGAACCAGGCTCATCATCCACAGAGCCAGCTATCCCCATCAAGCGATGCAGAAAGTCGTGACTGTACCAACCTGCACGCTTGTATCCAATCTGCACCAACCAAGGCCAGACCTCAGATACCGAGGCCCTGATAGTGATTGCCTGCGTGTACCCACACTTGGGATCAGGTACTAGATCATCACCTGGCAAAGAGCGTCGAACTTCAGCATCGGTTGCTCCTCGTCGCAACTGCCAAGGCCGGATCGCTACTGCATACACAGACCCAGCGACTCCTACAGCTATTCCAATCCCGATGCCGATCTTGAGTATTTCCATCATCATCCTCCGATCAAATGTTTTTCGGACGCTAGCGCGGCGGCATAACAATGGTATGCCGCTCAGGATAGGTCACTTGTCGATCACACAGTAATGACGACTTTTCCTCGGGCGTGTCCTTGTCCGAGATACCGGAGAGCTTCAGGGACCTCACTCAACGTGTAGCGCCTGTCTATGACCGGTGTTACTTTTCCGCCTTCAAGAAGCTCTCTCACGAAGGACTGGTCCCTTTTGCTGGGTGGTTTTGCCAGGAACGGTACCATTTTCTTGTCTCCGGTCATTGATGTCCACAGCCCTACGAGCGCAAGAACCGGTGAGAATTCCGTTGTGACATAGATTCCCTGTGGGTTCAACACCCGCCTGCAATCTGAAAACGCAAGCTTGGCCGCGACATCAAAAATCAGGTCATAGCACTGCCCTTCCTGGGTAAAGTCCTCTTGGGTGTAATCGATGACCTGGTCTGTGCCTATCGAGCGCACCATGTCCATATTCCTCGTGCTACAAACACCGGTCACCCTAGCCCCAAACGATTTGGCGATCTGCACCGCAAACGTACCCACCCCGCCAGAGGCGCCGTTGATCAAAACCTTTTGCCCTGGCTGAATCTGTCCGTGATCGCGAAGACCCTGCAGAGCGGGGGTTGCTGCTCCAGGAACAGCCGCCACTTCCTCAAAACTCATATTTGCCGGTTTCGTCACCACTTCCGCTTCAGAAACGCATACGTACTCGGCAAAGCACCCGTGACTGCTCGACCCGAACACCTCATCGCCCGGCTGAAATTGCTTGACGTTTGCCCCAACCGCCTCAACCCGCCCCGCCACGTCAATGCCCAACACCTCGTGTTTTGGCTTGCGCAGCCTGGCCATCAGGCGTACCAGGAACGGTGTGCCCGTCAGGAAATGCCAGTCAAGCCAATTTACAGAAGCCGCATGAACTCTTACCAGCACTTGGTCGTCGTTGACGACTGGTTCTTCGATCTCTTGGAGTTCAAGAACATCGGGTGAACCATAGTCATGATAGACCATTGCTTTCATCGCACTCTCCTTGATGACCTCATCCTTGGGTCAGGCCCGAATAACGCCAGTAACGTCCTATTCTGTTTACCTTGTTTCTGAACCGTCTCTTATGCCCTTGACCATAAGCCATGGCCCGATTAATGCTTCGAACAACAGGTATGGCGCGAGCATAATCATTTCACGATTTTTGCATTCTTGGAGTGTGGTGCGACTCATGCTACAATCAGCACCTTGCCTGTGTCCCTCCCGCCCTCCGCGCACAGGATGGCCACTTGCCCCCGGCCGATCTACCCCGCATCGCCGGACGAATCCGGCCAGAACTGCTGCAGATAGGCACGGCTTGTGTCCAGCATGTCGTCCAGCACATCCGAGATGCGATCGGCTGGTGGGCCGAGGGGATGGGCCAGCAAGGCCTGGTAGGCGGCGTTCCGGCTGCCGTGCACGGCTGCTTCCGCTGTCAAGATCTCGTACATCTTGACCTGCGCCAGCAGACCAAAGCACGCCGGAGGCAGGGGCTCCGCCGGCAGCGGGTGGACTCCGGCTGCATCCACCTGGCAGGGCAGTTCCAATACCCAGTCCTGGGGCCAGCCGGGGACTGCCCCGCCGTGAGGCACGTTGACGACGTGGATCTGGCCCTGGTCGTTATAATGCGCGTCCAGTAGTTGGGTGGCTAGGGTGGAGTAGTAGGCTCCGCCGCGCTCCATCAGGTCTTGCGGTGGCTCCGCACGCTCTGGCTCAGCGTACTGCCCGAGCAACCTGGCTTCAATCTCCATCACCACCTCCGCCCGGGAGGGGGGCCATCGCTCCTGTTCGGCCAGCTTGCGGTCGGTATGGTAGTAGTATTGCAGGTAATAGTTGGGGATCATCCGCAACGATTCGATCAGGCGCGGGTCCCACTCCGGATGCGGTGCGTCCCTGAGGTCGGCCAGGTAGCCCTTGAGCAGGAGCGGCCACAGATCCTTCCCGTCCACGGTAAAGCCGCGATGCCAGGTAAGATGATTCAGGCCAAGGGTGTCCAGGCTGGCCCGCTCCGGGGAGATGCTCTCCCCCAGCTCTTTCTCCATCTCTTGCAGAAACTCCATCTTGGTGGTCATCGCAGAGTTGCAGACGCCTACCACGGACACGTCCGGCGCGTAGCGGCTGAGAGCTTCGGTGACCAGGCCGGACGGGTTGGTAAAGTTGACCAGCAGCGCATTGGGGGCCAGTTCGCGTATGTCCCGGGCGAGGTTCAGGATCAGTGGGATGGTGCGCAGCGCTTTCGCCATGCCGCCGACTCCGGTCGTCTCCTGGCCGATCAGGCCGTGCCGCCGCCCCAGGTATTCGTCCTCGCGCCGGGCCTGCATCCCCCCTACGCGCAGTTGCGTGATCACATAGCGAGCGCCACGCACCGCCTCGCGCTGGTCGGTGGTCAGATAGATCGCCAAGGGGGCACCCCTGGCCTGAACCATGCGCTGTGCGAACCCTCCCACCACCTCCAGCCGCTGTGGTGCGATGTCCATCAACCACAGTTCAGTCAGGGGGAACGAGGAGATGCGCTCCAGGAAGCCGTTGATCAGTTCAGGCGTGTAGGAGGATCCACCTCCGATGACTGTCACTTTCATCGCTCAACCTGGATGTGTGCCGTCTATTTCCCCCCTCCCGCCAAGCCCCTTTCCGGCTCGGTCGTTCCCCCACGCCTTCTATCAAAACTTGACAAGTTGAGAAGACGCTAATAGATCAGCGTAGATCAGCAATGCGCTCGGCAACGCTTCGAATGATAGGTCGTGACATGACCTGACGCCTCAACCCGGACTTTAATAGAATCGTTTGCAAAACCGTTGCTGTTAATATACAATATCACTTCACGGTTGTCAATAGCGTACGCAATTCGCAGGGTGGACCTTGCGCCCGCCCCGGAAACCCACAAAGGAAGAAGCGATGACTTTTTTACCATCCGCTACACGTTACGATACCATGCGTTACAATCGCTGCGGCCGGAGCGGCCTCAAATTGCCTGCCATTTCGCTCGGGTTGTGGCACAATTTCGGTGGGGTAGACGTTTTCGAGAACGCCCGGGCCATGATTCGTCGCGCTTTTGACCTCGGCATCACCCACTTTGACTTGGCGAACAATTATGGCCCCCCGCCGGGATCAGCCGAAGAGATCTTTGGACGGATCCTGCGACAGGACCTGGCACAGTACCGTGACGAACTCGTCATCTCGACCAAAGCCGGCTGGGGAATGTGGCCCGGTCCTTACGGCGATTGGGGCTCGCGCAAATACCTCGTCGCCAGCCTCGACCAGAGCCTGAAGCGGGTGGGGTTGGATTATGTGGATATCTTTTACCATCACCGCCCCGATCCCGAGACGCCAATGGAAGAGACCATGGCCGCTCTCGACCACATCGTCCGCCAGGGTAAGGCACTGTACGCGGGTATCTCTTCCTATACCCCCGAGCAGACGCGCCAGGCAGCCAGCATCCTGCGCGAACTCAGCACGCCATGCCTGATTCACCAGCCCTCGTACAGCCTGTTCAACCGCTGGATTGAAGATGGACTCCTCGACGCGCTCAAAGAGGAAGGCATCGGCTGCATCGTGTTCTCCCCCCTGGCGCAGGGACTCCTTACCGACAGGTATCTCAATGGCATCCCTGTGGACTCACGCGCCGCGAAGGCACACGGATTTCTCAAGCGCGACCA
>Ga0180437_10008550_pt1 | contig 12955 bp, 14 predicted proteins | sample SS_ome_4_FD_132410 | JGI IMG/M metagenome (GOLD analysis project Ga0180437, IMG submission 132410) | Hypersaline lake sediment archaeal communities from the Salton Sea, California, USA - SS_3_D_1 metaG | ecosystem: Environmental > Aquatic > Non-marine Saline and Alkaline > Hypersaline >...
CCTCAACAGTGACGGTCTGGCCGTAGTATTGGGCCGCATCCTGCCAGGAGACGACAGCCGGCGAGGTTGGAAAAGTCGAAGGGGCAGCGGTGATGGCGGCAACAGGCGAAGCCTCTGGAGTGCCTTCAGGACAAGGAGGACAAGGTACACAAGGGGTACAGCCAGGGGGACGGACAAGGTCATACGCTGACAGAGCCATCTCAATCTGGCTCGGCTCCTCGACAATGATCTCTGGCGCGCCCTCGTATTCCTTCACCACCCCCGTGACCCGTACCAACCGGCCCCTGAACAGCTTCTCTGGCGGCTCTGGGAATTTCGGCCAGTCGTCGGGAAAGATGACCGCCTTGAAGTAGTGGGCATAGTCCTGGTGAAAATCCAAAAAGACCGCATTGCCCGAATTATACGTCCTAACCACAGTGCCTTCCACCGTCACCATCTGGCCATAGTACTGGGCTGCATCCTGCCAGGATACGATACCTTCACGGGAACCACCGGGCCAGATAGGTCCGCTCTCCAAATCAGCCGGGGAGCAGGTCGGATAGGGAGTGTAGGTAGGATACGGGGTATAGGTGGGGTAAGGAGTGGGCGGGAGGCCTTGTCCTGAGGGAGACGAAGGGACACAGCCGGTGGAGAGGCAAGCGGTTGTCATGACCAACAGGGAGAGGATCGGCAACGTCTTCCAGGCATGATTCATGTTCGCTTCTCCCTCAAGTTTGAGGTGTTATGACCAAAAAAGGGAGCCCGTCACAGCGTCAGCGTACAGTGAACGTAGCTGTCTGCTTCAACTCATCGCCGATGTACAGTCCGACCTTGTACTCTCCCCGGGGGTATCCGTTGGTGGGTTTTAAGAAGATCCAGGCAGTCCCGTATGAACCCCATTCCCATAAGCCGCTCTCGCTGCCTATTTCTTTCCCCTCCCGATACCAGACTTGAGTCCAGAGCACGCCATCGGACAGATTCTGATAGTCGAAGAAAGCATACAACTGTGAAATGCCAGCCGGAAAGACCGTACCAGGATCTTTGGGCTTGTTGTCGCCAGTTACACCCCGGGCCAGGGTGATTTCACCAAAAGCCGCCCCCGGCAGAGGGGTTTCGGCTCCCAAGATGGGAGTGAGAGCAGAGGATGGAGTGCCGCCGATAGGAATGGTTGTTGGACCGGGATAGGGGGTAGCAGTCGGCTTCGGCGTAGGGGTCAATACAGGAGTTGGAGAAGCGGTGGCAACAGCAGGGGCCGGTGCAGTAGGGCTCAGTGTTAGAGTTGGCATTGGCGTCGGGCTGGCCTGGGCAATGCGGGTAAATGTACTGGACGCGGTCACCAGTATAGCCAGGACGATGGTCACAACGACCAGAAAACCGACAACGATCATGACCCGACCCGCTTTGATCCTCGCCTGCTCGCGGATAAAGTAAAATTGAGAGGTCTTTGCTTCCCTGGCATAACGAGCCGCAGCCAAGACCCCGATAAAGATGCCAGCCAGAAAAACCCCCAAGATCCAGAGGGAATATTTGCTTAACAACGACATTGGATTGCAAACCTCATCTTGAGTACCGGGGGCTGGAAATAAACCAACATTGCCTAACCCTATAGGGAATCTCCCCAATTCTTAAGTATACACGTCTTATCGCCCCCTGTCAATTTTCAGGAGCGGGCTGACTTGTCCATCAAAATCTTTAGATCATCCAGGGAGGGTTCGATGAGATAGGGTGTCCCACTGGCTTTGATAGCGCTGCCCACGTCCTTAAGGCCATTACCGGTCACCAGCACCACGATGCGCTCCTCAGGATTGATTCTGCCTTCGCGCACCATCTTTTGCAAGCCGGCGAAACCCGTCACCCCGGCTGGTTCGCCAAATACGGCCGCCCCCCGGGCCAGGACGCGCATGGCTTCCAGGATCTCGTCGTCGCTAACGGTGATGTACTCACTCTCAGTGTCACGCACCGCCCTGAGAGCCTTGAGCCGGTCACGGGGGATGCCTACCGAGATGCTGTCAGCCAGGGTTTGGGGCACGATGGGTTCAATCTCTTCGGTGCCCTTTTGCCAGGCGGTGTACAGGACGGCTGACCCCTCAGCCTGCACGCCCATCAGCCGGGGCATTTTCTCAATGAAGCCCAGAGCTACGAGGTCCTTCAGCCCTTTCCACAGCCCGCCGATGATGCAGCCGTCGCCGACCGAGACAAAGATGCGATCCGGCGCATCCCAGCCCAGTTGCTCGCAGACTTCCAGCGCGGCCGTCTTTTTGCCCTCAGAAAGGTAGGGGTTGTAAGCCGTGTTGCGAGAATACCAGCCGTACTCTTTGGTGGCAGCCAGGCAGAGGTCAAAGGCCTGGTCGTAGGTGCCCTTGACAGCGATCACCGTGGCCCCAAAAACCAGCAGTTGGGCAATCTTGGCCTGGGGCGCGGTCTCTGGTACAAAGATCATGTTCTTGATGCCCACACTGGCCGAGAGGCCTGAGAGAGACGAGGCGGCGTTGCCAGTGCTGGCAGCGGTGATGATATACTGTCCTAACTCCATAGCCTTGACCACTCCCACGGCGCTGGCCCGGTCCTTGAAAGAAGCCGTGGGATTGCGGCCATCGTCCTTGATCCACAGATGTTGCAAGCCCAACTGGTCTGCCAGCCGCCGGGCCCGGTAGAGGGGCGTCCAGCCCACCTGCAATGGAGGCACGGTGCTATCGGCTTTCACCGGCAACAGTGGTTTGTAACGCCAGATCGAGTCGGTAGGATCATCAGCCAGCTTCTCTCTGGTCAGCCAGCGGCTGACCAGAGCGTAATCGTAGACGACGTCCAAGATGCCCTCATCGCCGTGTTTGGGGCAGACGTACATCACTTCTTCCACTCCATACTCCGCTCCGCAAATCATACATTTCAGTCCCTGGACGTGATCCACAGTACGACACCTCCCCTACGATGGGTCGAGTGCGACAGTAAACGAGGACCTGGCTCTCAACTCCTGGAACTCTATCCAGTTCATGCCCATCTCGCCCAACCCAATATCCTTCCCTTCTCCGTGGAAATCGGAGCCACCGGTTTTGACCAGCCCCAACTTATCGGCCAGAACCTCAAAGCGGGCCATCATGGCCTGCATTTCAGCTAGCGTCATGCCGTAGTGAGGACGGTTCTTGTTATAAGTATAGGCTATTTCCAGCCCCTGCAACCCTATCTCTTGCGCCCGGCGGATCATGGCCTCGATGTCCTTCACCTTGTCGTAGGCACCAGGGTGGGCCAGGACAGGCACACCCCCCGCCTTTACAACCACCTGGACAGCCTCAGCCAGGGTGAGGGAGAAACTGCGTTCGGTGTAAGCCTTGCCACCCACGGTCAGATATTCAGCATAGAGTTCCTCTTTGAAGGCAAAGCGGCCTGGGTTGCGGCGCATGACCACCTCAGCGATGTGGGGACGCCCGGGTACTCCCCTGACCAGCGAGAACACCTCTTCGACGCTTACATCAATACCGTCGTCTTGCAACACCTTGATCTGCCTGATCTTCTGCTCAATGCGCGCCCGCACGATCCTATCGAGGATGTCATTGAGCTCCTCATCCTGATGGTCAATAAAGTAGCCCAGCAGATGAAGCTCGACAAAGCCCTTCTCCCGCTCGTTCTTGATGCTCAGTTCGACAGCAGGTACTACCTCTATACCCCTCTCCTCCCCAGCGGCCACGGCCTCGGCCACGCCCTTCACCGTATCGTGGTCGGCAATGGCGATGGCCTTGAGCCCTTTGGTCTTGGCCAGTTCAACGATCTCCCTGGGCGTAAAACTCCCATCAGAGCAGGTGGAGTGGATGTGCAAATCCACTTCATATTGGGACCTCGTAATAGTCGGCGCCTCCTCTGCGTGGTCTTTGACACTACATATACCGGCTTGGCGATGCGAAAACAGCCGAACTCAGGACAGGGGATAGGACTTGCGGGGCGCAAACCGAGCATTGTTCAAAAGGAAAGTACATGGGATAGCTTTTCCAGGCCCTCGGATTGCGGATTGAGGTTGTTTAAATGATCGGACACCAGACAGCGGTGGTCTCCCATGCTCATACAAGGGAGACCACCGCTTAGTAGCTCGAGGCTATTCGCTCTCTGCCACCTCTGGCACAACAGTATTGAGGTCTTTTATTAGGGCCTCGACGTCAATGCCATGGGCGACAGCGCCTTGCTCCACGTTCTCATACTGAGCTATGGCGCAGCCAAAGCACATCAGACCGTGGCGCAAAAAGACCTCCACTGTCTTGGGATACTTCTGTACAACCTGCCCAATGGGCATGTCCTTAGTGATGACCATCCTATTATCCTCCTCAAGGAATTTTGTCAAATTGGGGCTTCTCCCCCCCAGATATTGGTTATGCCGTTCTCTCTGGATAGGCCATACCCTCCAGTTCAGCGATGAACTTGTCGGCTTCCATGGCAGCTATGGCCCCCGAACCGACGGCAGTAGCAATTTGCTGCAAAACCCATTCCTGGGCATCGCCAGCGGCAAAGACCCCTGGCACGCTGGTGTGGCATCTCCGGTCAGTGACAATGTAACCGAGTTCGTTCAACTCCACCTGTCCACCCAGGAACTGCGTGTTAGGAATGTTGCCGATATAGATGAATATCCCGTCGGCTTGGAGAAAAGACTCTTCACCGGTTTCGACGTTCCTGACGCGCGCTTGAGCCATGCCCTGTTCCCCCAGAATCTCCGTGACCACCGAATCCCAAGCCCACTCGATCTTCTCGTTCCTGAAGGCCCTTTCCTGGATAACCTTCTCAGCCCGCAGGCGGTTACGACGATGTACCAGATAGACCTTATCGGCATACCTGGTCAGGAACATGGCCTCCTCGACGGCCGAATCACCTCCGCCAACGACGATCACCGTGCGATTTTGGTAAAAGAAACCGTCGCAGGTGGCACAATAAGAGACACCCCGGCCGGTGAATTCTTCCTCGCCAGGCACACCCAGCTTGCGAGGCGAGGCACCCGTAGCAACGATCACCGCCCTGGCTTCGTACTCTTGAGCATGGGTTCTGACCTTGAAGGGACGCACGGAGAAATCTACTTCGCTGACCTCGTCCATCTGCAACCTGGTGCCGAAACGCTCAGCCTGCCTTTGCATCAACTGGGTCAGCTCCTGGCCAGTTATGCCTTCCGGGAAACCAGGGTAATTCTCTATATAATTGGTAAGGGATATCTGACCACCCAAGGCTCTGCCGGTGATGAGCAAAGGGGACAATCGGGCACGGCCAGCGTAGACGCTGGCTGTGAAGCCGGCCGGGCCGCTGCCAACAATGATCAGATTCTCCATCATCCTTGATCTCCGTCACTCAACTTTGAGGAAAGCGTCTTTCATATCACCATTGCACAACAGTGCTCTATTCTACCTTTTTTCGCTCCATTTAGCAAATGCAGTAGCCTCTACCCGACTATTGCTCCACGGCCGCTGGAGATACCTTGTCCGAAGACCAGTAGCGCTCGACCGCTTCCGACTGCCGATGCTCCTCCAGCCACTCGCTAAGGGCCGAGGCCTGGCGCTGCTCCAGAAGGTAAGGCTCTAACTCACGGTTCGGATCGCGCTCCTCGACCTGGATGATGTGGTAGCCAAAGCTGGTCTGCACTATATCACTCGTCTCCCCTGGCTGCAAAGCGAAAGCGGCGTCTTCGAACTCTGTCGCCATCACCCCACGAGGGAACCAACCCAGGTCTCCACCGTCTTCTAAGGTGGCTTCATCAATGGAAAGTTCTTTGGCCACAGAGGCAAAATCCTCTCCGGCCTTCAGCCGTGCCAACGCGTTCTGGGCCTCTTCTTCCGTCTCCACCAAAATATGGCGGGCGTGGACCTGTTCCCCGGTCGTCGGCACCTGGCTGGCAAAGAGGTCTTGGAGCTTACTATAGAGGAGAGTAGTTTCGACGATCCTACGATAGTCAGCCTCACTCAGCCCTGCCTCCTGACGCAGAGTGTCCAGCATCATCTTGTAACGCTCCAGGAATTCGCCCTCAGTCATGACGTGGGGCGTGGGCAACGGAGCGGGCGGTACAGTAGGAATGGGTGTGGTAGAACTAATGGCCTCCGTGACCGTCAAAGTGGGAGTGGCGGTCGGCAAGGGAGTAGGGGTGAAGAAGGCAGCCGTCGCCGTGGCTTCTACTGCTGCGGCAGCAGTAGCTGTGGCGTCCGGCGCAGTCACAAAGCCCGCCCCTCTGGCCATCTCTCGTTGAATGGTGTCATCCACTTCCCGTTCCGTCACACTCAAGCCGTTCTTGGCTGCTTCCCGACGTATTAACTCATCATCAATGAGATCCTCCAGGACCTGTGTGTCGAGGGTGATCATCTGTCTTTGAGCTTCATCAATACTCTGCTGAAGGTATTGAGCCAGGAACTGAGAGCTTTCATTGGTAGGGTCCAACTGAGCTTTCTGGGCCTGGAGGTTAGCAATATAGTTGAACGTGAGGAAACGGCGGTAGCGTACCATCTCCTGGTAGGTGTCGGTACGAATAGGCACCCCATCTACAACAGCCACCGGTGAGGCTGGCTTCGCCACGTATTCGTAGTATAGGCCCAGGCCCAGCACAGCCACAATCGCCACAGACACGACTACCAGGCCAATAATGACCATGCGCTGTTCTCGCTGAGCCTTCTTGCTCCGCGCTATTTGCTTCCTGGTCAAATCGGTTCGCTTCTTAGCTCTCTTTGCCATTCTCTTTCCCCAAAAGACAAAAGTCTTCAATCCTCTAAAAGACGATAGTCACAAGTGAAGGGCATAGGACGCCATATCCATATCCTATGCCCCTTGGGCTCACTTATTGGCACCAATGCTACTGATAGCGACGTATGTGCTCAGCGGTATGAGGCAAAAGGGCCAAGTGTCGAGCGCGCTTGATAGCCACAGCCAAACGTCGTTGGTGCTTGCCACAGGTGCCGGTCTTATGACGAGGCCTGATCTTGCCGCGATCTGTCAAAAAGTTGCGAAGAAGCCCCACCTGCTTGTAATCAACGACGTCGATCCCATCCACGCACAGAATGCATCTCTTGCGCCCTGGTCGCGTGAATTTCCGAGATCGCCTCCGACCATATGATGTACTTTCTTCTCTCTCTCTATCCATATCTGCTAAAATTGCCTCCTATATATCAGAAAGGAATATCGCTAGTGCCTATCTCGGCATTATCCAAGCTTCCGAGTTGCTCCGAGCGGTTATTCAGTATAATCATCTCGTTAGCAACCACCTCTGTACGAAAATGTTTTTGACCATTCTCGTCTTCCCAACTGCGGGTCTGCAAGCGCCCCTCAACATAGACCTTCTGTCCTTTGCCCAAGTGCTGATTGCAAATCTCAGCCAAGTTGCCCCAGGCTACCACATTGAACCACTCGGTTTCATCGTGACGTTCACCGTCAGCAGAGACCCAATTGCGGTCGGCAGCCAGGCTGAAAGATGTGACTGGCTTGCCACTCGGCGTGTAACGCATCTCTGGGTCCCGCCCCAGATTGCCAATGAGCATAACCTTGTTCAAACCCCTTCCCATTTCGTAGCTCTCCTTTCCTACGATTCTGACTCAACAAAGCGACAAAAATTCCCCCTCTCAAACTACTCATCGGTCCTGACAAGGAGATAGCGGATGACGGGTTCAGAGAGTTTCAGGCTGCGTTCCAGTTCCTGGATGCCCTCAAACTCTAAAAGGGTCTGCATCACTACATCATACCCCTCTGTGAATTTGCGGATCGGATACGCCAGCTTTCGCTTCCCCTTTGAATTTACCTCATTCACCTGTCCACCATGAGCTTTGACTGTTTGAGTGATCTTGTCAATGATAGCTGTCAGCTCCTCTTCATCAGCCTCAGGATAAACAATAAAATACAATTCGTAACTGCGCATCAACGGTACTCTCTCCTTTCTCTAATCTCAGCCTACTCTGGCGAGTTGGGTCTTAATTCAGTTGGGCGCTTGCCAAAGTCTTGCCATCCCATCGGGATCGGTTTGTCCCCTGAAATCAAAGTGGTAACGACGTTCCCAACTATAACACAAAGTAACGATTTTGGCAAACTTACTTGGCAATTGAGGACAGAGCGTTTAACAGCCATCCGCCCGCGATTAGCCATAACAGGCTGGTTGTGCTATAATGACTTGCCTCATCAAGAGGGAGGTAGGAGAACGATGGTCATGGAGATCAGGCTGGGCGATGTGGTTCGCTTGCGAAAACCACACCCTTGCGGCAGTTATGAGTGGCGGGTGGTACGCTTGGGGGCCGACATCGGCATCAAATGCTGTCGGTGCGACCACCGCGTGCTATTGCCACGCCAAAAATTCGAGAAAAGTGTCAAAAACTTTGTCAGCCGGGGAGAAGAGGTCCCCCAAATCTCTGCCCCCGCCCTTTGAGGAAAGGAAACAACGAAATCAGCCAAAATCATGAGGTAACAGCTGATGATGAGCAAGAAAATCCTCATTATAATGTCTGACACCGGCGGTGGCCATCGCAGCGCGGCTGAAGCCATCGCCGAAGCCACGCACCAGTTGTACGGCGAGGCTTGTCAAGTCGAGATCGTTGATCTTTGGGCCAATCATACTCCCTTTCCTATCAACCACCTTGGCCAATTGTACGGTCCCCTGGTCAATCGCAGCGCCATCCTCTGGAAATTGATTTTCCGCTCGACCAGCAATCGACGCGGAATGAACCTTCTTAAGAAAATCTTTTGGCCTATGGTCAGAAAGAGTATGAAAGATTTTCTCCACCAGAGTAAACCCGACATCATTGTCTCCGTCCACCCTATCCTCACCCATTTCTCTATCAGAGCCTTGCAAGAGGCCCGCCTTTGCATCCCTTTTGTCACCGTAGTGACCGATCTCGTCAGCCTCCACCCCCTCTGGCTTTGCCCCGAGGCAGATTTCTGGCTGGTTCCCACCGAACCCGCCAGGGATCGCGCCCTGGCCAGCGGGCTTCCTTGCGAAAAGGTCAAGGTCGTGGGGTTGCCCGTCGGTTTAAAGTTCGCCAAAGGGATAGCAGAGAAAGGGATACTACGAGATAAATTGGGGTTAGAGCGAGGCCGACCGACCATCCTGGTGGTAGGAGGAGGTGAGGGCGTGGGCAAAGTTTACAAAATTGCCAGGACCATAGCCAAGGCACGTGTAAACGCTCAACTCGTGATAGTGGCCGGTCGCAACAAGAGACTACGGCGCCGTCTGGAGAAAGTTGATTGGGAAATCCCAACCACTGTTTTCGGTTTTGTGACCAATATGCCAGAATTGATGGGCGCCTCCGACGTTATCGTCACCAAAGCGGGCCCAGCCACCATCAGCGAGGCCCTCATCACCGGGTTGCCTATCCTGCTAAGCGGTTTCATCCCTGGCCAGGAAGAAGGCAATGTAGAATACGTGATAGACAGGGGGGTGGGAACTTTGACCGGGAGACCCCAACTCATCGCAGCCACCCTGGCCCAATGGCTTCAGCCGGAGAACGAAACCCTGACCTGCATGGCCCAAAAAGCCCAGAGATTGGGGCGTCCCCAGGCTGCTTTGGACATTGCAATGGAAATATTCAACCTGGCCCAAGGCAGCAGTTCCTCAACCCAATCTTTGTCACTTTTAACTCCAACCGCCGTCCACCACTAGAGAGTGGCCGTTAATGAAACTGGCTTCGTCGCTGGCCAAAAAGGCTACGGTGACGGCCACCTCTTCGGGCCTGGCCGCACGGCCCAAAGGGCAATGGCTGACGTAATCCTCCCAGGCAGGCTCACCTGGCTGGGGAGGATTGCCCTCTGTGGCGACCCAGCCCGGCACCACCGCATTGACCAACACCCCCAGCCCGCCCACCTCGCGGGCCAGAGCCTTGGTGAATGCGATGACCCCACCTTTGCTGGCCGAATAGATGATATTGCGAGCGCCCCCAGCAATGCCAGCCACCGAAGCGATATTAATGATGCGTCCATACCCCCAGTCGGCCATAAAAGGAATGACGGCCCGACAACAGAGATAGACGCCTTTCAAGTTGATGCCTAGCATCAGTTCCCAATCACTGTCAGCGAACTCGGTCAGGGCACCGGTCTTGATCACAGTGGCCCTATTGACCAGAATGTCAATGCGACCGTAGCGCTCCAACGTCTCGCCCACCATATCCCTCACCTGGGCTTCGACGGAGACGTCCGCCATTGTCGGCCAGGCTTCGCCTCCAGCCTCAACGATCTGCTCAACCACTTGCTGAGCGGCATCAAAATTCACATCATCTACCACCACCCTGGCTCCCTCGCTAGCCAGCCTATAGGCGATGGCCTGGCCGAGACCCCGTCCTGCCCCGGTGACAATAGCTGTTTTGTCAGCCAGTCTCATCATCTACTCCTTTTGCCTGCTGCGGCAACCTTCGTGCAACCGCAATATCTCTTCCAGCAGGATGTCTCTGTTCTCACTATGGTTCCGCCGGGTTTTAAGACCGGCTGAAAAGAGGTAATGGTCACCCAGCATCACTCTGATATTCTCTGTCCTGAATCCCAGTTCCTCCAAAAGGCTCAACATAGGAGCCACGCCAACCAATCTATCCTTGTGCCCCAGGATTACCCGGAAATTCTTCCACCACCGTCGTTGAGTAGGCTGTTCGGCTTGGCCAAGGGCGTAAAAGGTCTGCGCCAGCGTCCCTTTGCTCGTTTTCTCAAAAATCCTCAGATGCTCCGCTTTCACGGATTCACTGGCTCCGCCAATCAACTCTTGAATTAGCCACGGAGCCAGCTTCTCTTTCAGCTTGTCCAACAGGGAGTATTGTAGTCCAGCGCCAATGCCTGCTCCCAAACCCACGTAGAATCCCTGACGCAAAGTATCGTTGCAAAGCAGCGCAGGAGCAACTGCACAACGGGCACACCCGTTCTCCGGCCAACCTTTATCATTTACATAGAACAAAGCTGCTCCACCCATAGAGTGACCGACGAAAGTGAAAACCCTTTTCGTCCTTTCCCGGCCTCTGAGCCTCATGGTCTCAATCCATTTCTCCACCGCCCTCATGCAGGCTTCAGGGTTGCACTGCACAACCCTGGGCATCTCGGCCTCAATGAAGGGCGAGCCTCCGAAACCGTTGACATCGAGGACAAAGGCGACCAGCTTGGGATTCTTCTGGCAGACCATAGCCGGTAGGCTCTCCCAGATTTCGCCGCTCCCGTCCCAGCCGTGGATAAAGACGACGAAGCCTTGGGCACGACTGAGTATTTGTGTGCGAGCGGTGGGTCCTCCCCAGGAGCGGCGGTTGTAGACCACCCGCCAGGCGAAATCGGCCAGGCCAGTGGCCTCCTTGAATTGGGCGAAAGCCTTTTTCCCCAGGTAACCTTTCTCCACCAAGGTCGAGAGGTCAAAGCTCAGACTTACGACACCGTCCTGTCCCTCCTGGCGCGAAGTCTTGAAGCCTCCAACCCAATCCCATTTTCCACGGCGTCGCCTGGCACTTGCTTTCATCGTCCGGAAACCTCCTGATGATGTTGGCTAGTACCCTCCCCTCTTCTTTGAGCTCCACTCCACAATCTCCTATGTTGACGCCAGCAACAGCAGACGCCAATAGCCCATCTTCTTAAATCCCAACCGGCGGTAGATGCCCTCTGCCACAGGATCATCATAAAATAGGCAGGCTTCCTTTCCATCGGCAGCCAAATCCTGGCAGATGGCAGCCATGCAGGCGCTGGCATAGCCCTGATAGCGGGAGTCCAGGCTTGTATAGACTCCACCAATCATGGCCAGATTCCGCGTCTCGGCGTTGGTCAGAGCAGCCGACACAATCCGCCCTTCGGCTTTGGCTACGAAAATGCGGCCCTGTTCAAGACAGCGGCGGACCGCCTGCTCATCACGAGTCATCTCTTCAGCGCCAGAATAGAAGGCGACCAGAGCCGGCAGATCAGTCAAAGTGGCCCGACGCACAGAGTGGGATGAGGTCAACACAGGCCTGAGCTCGGGAAGGTGGCAGAAGTGCAAGCGGCGCTCCTCCCTTGCCTCATAGTCCCGCAATAATTTGGCAAAGCGAGCGATGAGCTTGTCGTGACCGTGAAGGGCTTGCACATCCCCACGCCTATCCATAAGCCAAGCGAACGCCCTCAAATCCGCCCCTTTGGCGTCGTAGACATTCCAGAAGACCCGATAGCGCATCAAAGCGCCCGACAACTGTCCCTCTCGGAAATTCCCCCAATAATCCAAGTCGGGGTGGTCGAGGCCCATGCTCTCCAGATTCCCAATCATGAAAATGTTGTAGTAGGGATCTTGATAGAGAAGGTTCAGCAGTTTATCACTGTCATCCCGGTCGAGCTGGCGAATGTGGGCGTTGGCCAACGGAATCTCCACACTGCATCGGCATAGAAAAAGACTACGCGAAGGAGCGGCGGCACAATGGAGTCATTTTCTATTCAACTCTTTCCTTTTTTGCAAACAGGTCAGCGAAAGCGCTAAGGAACTCGATGGGCACCGGGAAGATGATGGTCGAGTTCTTCTCCACAGCAATCTCGGTCAGAGTTTGCAAATAGCGCAGTTGAATAGTCGCCGGTTGCTTGGCCATCGTCTCCGCCGCATCAGCCAACTGTTGCGCTGCCTGATACTCACCCTCGGCATGGATGATTTTGGCCCGCTTCTCGCGCTCGGCCTCGGCCTGGCGAGCCATGGCCCGCTTCATTGTGTCGGGCAGCTCCACATCCTTGACCTCGACGATGCTGACCTTGATCCCCCACGGCTCCGTCGCTTCATCAATAATCTGCTGAAGCTTGTGGTTGATCTGGTCCCGGTGGATGAGCAATTCATCCAGGTCGGATTGGCCCAACACGCTGCGCAAACTGGTCTGTGCGATCTGCCACATCGCCCGGTTAAAGTCCTCCACCTGGACAATGGCATCGGAAGGGTCTATCACCCGGTAAAAGGCCACAGCGTTGACCTTGACCGTTACGTTGTCCCGGGTGATAGCCTCCTGAGCAGGGATGTCCAAGGTTCTCACGCGCAGGCCCACCTTGGTCATGCGGTCAATGATGGGGATGATCAAAAAGAGAC
>Ga0180437_10008552_pt1 | contig 12954 bp, 12 predicted proteins | sample SS_ome_4_FD_132410 | JGI IMG/M metagenome (GOLD analysis project Ga0180437, IMG submission 132410) | Hypersaline lake sediment archaeal communities from the Salton Sea, California, USA - SS_3_D_1 metaG | ecosystem: Environmental > Aquatic > Non-marine Saline and Alkaline > Hypersaline >...
CGCCTGCTTCTTGATAGACGGAGATAGGTAGCTCTCCATGACAATGGTTTCGATCTCGGGCAGGTGGCGCGCCGGGACATCGTCGGTGACAATCACGTCCACCTTGGTGGCGCTGAACGCATTTTTAACGACCCGCCTCGGGCGTAGCTCGAAGTCGTCCAACTTCAGAGCTGCCAACCCCTCACGCAACGTTTCCTCCGGCAGGCCAGCGTCCAGCAGCGCACCCAGGATCATATCACCGCTTGCGCCAGCGACACAGTCAAAGTATGCAATTCTCATATTATCTCACCTGCCACTGACTCAGCCCTCGTCTTAGTTGCTGTCATAAGAATCGTTAAATAGGTAGCAGAATTCCCTTACCCCAGATCCCCTGATTTCCTGAATTCCTGATTTCCTGAGTCCCCGACTCCCCATTCCCTAATCCGTCGCAAAATCAGATGCGCGTAAAGCCCGGCTCCAAACCCGTTGTCGATGTTGACCACGGCCACGCCGGGGGCGCAAGAATTGAGCATAGCCAGCAGTGGAGCCAGCCCATCGAAATGAGCACCATAACCCACACTGGTCGGGACGCCGATTACGGGGCAGGCGACCAACCCACCAACCACGCTGGTCAGCGCACCCTCCATACCTGCCACACTGATGACCACGTCGGCGCCGGAGAGACGCTCTCGCTCATCCAGCAGACGATGGACGCCGGCCACGCCCACGTCGTAAGCCCGCTCCACCCGGCTACCCATAAACTGGGCCGTCTGGGCGGCCTCTTCGGCCACCGGCAGATCGGAGGTGCCGCCGCTTACTATCATCGCATAGGGGGCGTCTATGTCAGGGGGGAGAGGCTGAGTCCGGACCAGGGTCAGCAGGCGCGCTGTGGGATCGTAGCTTGCCTCAGGAAACTGGGACTGGATGGCTGCTGCCATTTCGGACGAAACGCGAGTGGCTAACACCCGGTCGTGGTGCTGCCACAGCCTTTCCAGGATACCCGTCGCCTGCTCGATCGTCTTATTCTGGCAGAAGACGACCTCGGGCAGACCCTGGCGCAGCGGGCGGTGCACGTCCAACCGGGCATAGCCAATGTCGTCATAGGGGAAGGCGCGCAGGCGCTCCAGGGCCTGGTCCACGCTGACTTGTCCCGTCTGAACTTGAGTTAACAACTTAGTCAGTTTGTCAGTGTCCATATGATATGATCACGACTCCATAAAATCGGCATCATAGTTCAGATATTCCTGAGATTAGGCTAACAATAGCAGACGAAGGACGAAAGACAAACGACGGAGAGATCTTGGCCAATGATTGGGCCTTCGTCATTCGTCATCCGACCAGTTGAAAAAGTATTACCTTATCTCTGAGCCATCCTCAATCGTCAGTGTTCTTTTCCATCCGTGGGGTTCTCTTCGGTGATGAGAACGGCTTCGTTCATGCTGCCGGAGCGAAAGCCGACCAGGTCGAGCGTGACATAGGTGTAGCCCAACGCCTGAAGCTCCTCGACAATCTGATCTCGGTTCGCCAACACCTCTTGAAATTCGTCGGGGTCTACCTCGATGCGGGCCACGTCATCGTGGTGACGCACTCGCAATTGGCCAAAGTCCATTTCTTTGAACACTAATTCGGCCCGCTCGACCTGTGATAGCATTTCCACGGTAATCGGAGTTCCGTAGGGAATGCGTGAAGAGAGACAGGCGGCCGATGGCTTGTTCCAGTTGGGCAGTTCCAGCGCGCGCGCCAGGTTGCGGATTTCAGCCTTGGTCAGGCCTGCCTCCTGCAACGGACTGCGCACGCCGCGCTCGAGAGCTGCCTGGCGACCGGGGCGGTGGTCGTCCATATCATCGGCGTTGGTGCCGTCTACCAGGCTCCGGTAGCCTTCCCCCTTTGCGTAATCAATCAACTGCTCATAGACGTTGATCTTGCAGAAATAGCAGCGATTCGGCGTGTTGGCCAGGTACCCTGGGTCTTCAACCTCGTGACTTTCCATCAGCACGTGGCGGGCGCCAATCGCCTGGGCGATGGCCTGGGCTTCCTCTAGCTCACGCTGCGGCACGCTGGGAGAGACGGCCGTCAGGGCCACCACCCGCTCTTCCCCCAGAGAATCGTACGCCAATTTGAGCAGCAAGGTGCTATCTACGCCTCCCGAATAGGCGACGGCCACGCTTTCCATCTCCTCCAGGATCTCTCTAAGCCGCTTCTGTTTACTAACTAAGGTGATCGTTCGTTTCAGTTTGCCAACTATCATCTACACCAGACCTCTACAAAGTGCCATGACCCAAACCGATAACTTATTGAGTGGTTCGATTATGCTACAAAGTCACCGGCTTGGCAACAACACTGGCTGCCAGTACCAACAGGTCATTTTGCGGGCTCCTGAACTCTGGTATAATAAGACAACGGAGATGGCATTAATCACATGATTGAAACGACAGGTCTGACTAAACAATTTGGCGATTTCACGGCCGTTGCTGGCATCGATCTATTGGTCCACGAAGGGGAAGTGCTGGCTTTGCTGGGGCCAAACGGTGCGGGTAAGACGACGACGGTGCGTATGTTGGCCTCTATCCTGAAGCCGACGGCTGGCTGGGCGCGCATCGCAGGATATGATACCGTGAACGATGCCAAGACGGTCCGCAGCATCGTGGGCTTGCTGACCGAGTTCCCCGGTCTCTACCTGCGGATGCGGGGTTTGGAGTATCTCGACTTTTTCGGCCAATTGCAGCGACTTTCGCGCCGGGAGCGGGCCGAACGGAGTGAGCGTCTGCTCAGGCGGTTTGAGTTGTGGGATGCGAGGGACAAGCGCACCGGGGAATATTCCAAGGGGATGCGTCAGAAGCTGGCGCTGGTGCGCGCCATGCTTCACGATCCGCAGGTGCTCTTCCTGGATGAGCCAACTTCAGCCATGGACCCGCACAGTGCTAAGCTGGTGCGTGACGCCATTCTCGAACTGCGTCGAGATCAACACACGGTCATCCTATGCACCCATAACCTGAGCGAGGCGGAGATGCTGGCGGATCGCATTGCCATCATCCGACGCGGACTTATTGTGGCCCTGGGCACCGCAGCCGAGCTCAAGGCCCAGTTACTGGGCGAACCTGTTCTGGAGCTGCGGCTGGCCCAGCCCCTTGATGGACTGTTACCTGACGTGGAAGACCTGGTAAAGGTGGAAGGCTGCGGCGACACCTGGCTACGCTATAGCACCCCCGACCCTGAACGTGTCAACCCACGCTTGCTTCAATGGCTCGCTGAGCGAGGTGTGCCCGTGGTTACCCTCAGCGAGGTACCGCGCAGTCTGGAAGATGTCTATCTGCGCATTGTGAATGAGTAGATTCAGTGCCGGGAGGTCATATGGCTGTTTCAAGTGTCCGAGGCAGGCCAAACCGGGGCAGTCTTAGCACTGCTCTTATCATTACCCGACGAGAATTACGTGACAGCCTGCGCGATTGGCGCATCATCGCGCCCGTCCTCATCCTGACCTTGATTTTCCCCTTCTTGATGGATTTTACCGCCACCGTCGCCCGTAACTTTGTGTTGCGCTACGGCGGGGCCAACGCCATCATCGCCGAAAGACTGAATCCTTTCCTACTGTTGATCGTTGGCTTCTTCCCTATCTCATTTTCGCTGGTTATCGCGCTGGAGACGTTTGTGGGGGAAAAGGAACGCAACAGCCTGGAACCGCTGCTCTCCATGCCTGTTTCAGACGGCGAGTTGTATCTGGGCAAGATGCTGGCCGCTCTGCTGCTCCCTCTCTTTGCCAGCTACCTGGGCATCACGATTTATCTAAGTGGCCTCTACGCAACATTGAACTGGCTGCCCAGTTTTTCTCTTCTTTCCCAGGTGGTGTTGCTGACCACCGTCGAGGCGTTGGTAATGGTCTCCGCGGCTGTGGTCGTTTCCAGCCAAACGACCAGCGTGCGTGCTGCCAACCTGCTGGCCAGCTTCATCATCATTCCAACGGCGCTGCTGATCCAGGTTGAAAGCGTGCTGTTGTTTTGGGGCAAGTATGACGTAATCTGGTGGATCATCGTCGGGCTGTTGGTGGTAAACGTTCTCCTGGTACGTATGGGCATGCGCACCTTCAACCGGGAAGAGATCCTGGCCAGAGAGATGGACGAGCTAAAACTCAGAACCATCTGGCGCGACTTTCGAGGTTACTTTCTGCGTCCGCCCGCCCTAGCTACCCAACGTAATGACACAGTTTCGGCCCGCTTTAACCTACTCCGCATTTACACACATGACATCCCGGCCCTGATCAAGGCGGAGTGGCTCTCCCTGGCTGTCGTGCTTGCCGTGCTCGCGGGCGCGAGCATGTTGGGCGGGTTTTATGCCACTCGTTATCCACTTCCAGCAGGCATCATCCAGCTTGATTCGCTGCCCACCGATGCCTTTGAGGATTTGCCGAGCGTTGGTTTCTTGCCCAAGTTTAACACGGCTGGCATTTTCTTGAACAATGTCCGCGCCATCGCCCTAGCTGCAATATTGGGCGTATTTTCTTTTGGCGCGCTGGCCTTGATTCTGCTTATGATCCCACTGGCTCTGGTTGGCTTCTTCGCCGTCGAGGTGAGCTTGTTGGGTTACAACCCCTGGCTGTTTGTGGCCGCTTTCCTCTTGCCGCATGGCATCATCGAGATGCCAGCGGCTATCATTGGCACGGCCTTCGCGCTGCGCATCGGGGCCGCACTGGTCTCGCCTCCGAAGGGACTTGACGCGGGACAGGGATTCTTGCTTGTGTTGGCAAATTTCTGTAAAATCTTCCTGTTCTTAGTTGTTCCTTTACTCCTGGGCGCAGCCTTTATCGAGGCTAATGTCACCCCTCAAATCGTGCTCGCGCTTTACGGTGCGCGCTGAGGATTGGGGATTGACTTCCCTACCAGTCCTAAGCAGCCGAAGGACGTTGTATGACCAACCAAATAGCCAGATTGATCCCGCTGGGGACTGCGGCCATCGCTAACCCGGCTCACGATAATGTCTCTTTAGTTTTGGACGCCGGCGATCTAAAGATCTTAATTGACTGTAGCGGAAGCCCTTCCTCCCGGGTGGTACAGGCCGGGCTGAACTTCACAGACCTGGATGGCTTGATTGTCACCCACCATCACCCAGATCACATTTACGGGGTGCCCATTCTGCTTATGAACCTGTGGCTCTTGGGGCGCCGCGCATCTTTTCCCATCTACGGGCCAGCCAAGACTCTACAGGTCATTCAAAAGATGATAGATTTGTATGAGTGGGAAACGTGGCCTGACTTTCTGCGGGTTGATTTCAACGAGGTGCCTTTGTTACCGGGTACCCATGTAGTCTCAAATCATTTTGTCTCAATTGAGGCTTCGCCTGTTGCTCACATGATACCCACTATTGGGCTGCGTATGACCAACCATCAAACAGGCCAGGTGTTGGTATACACCAGCGACACCATGCGTGATCCAGAAGTCGTGAACTTGGCTCGTGACGCTGATATTCTCATCCACGAGGCAACCGGCGAATACTACGGTCACTCAACCGGCGCTGACGCTGCCCACGATGCCTTGGAAGCCAATGCCAGACAATTGGTGCTGATTCACTATCCCTCCGTGCGTGGGGACCCAGATGCAATCTTGGAGGAGGCAAAAGCCATCTTTCAGGGACCGGTAGAGCTGGCAGAAGATTTCAAGGTGTATGAGTTTTAAGGTGGCTTGCCATTCCGCCCTATGCTGCCTCCACCGGTTTGCAGGTCGCGTGGAGGTACGCGAAGTCGCCTCGAGGTGGCATCAACTCGGTGACATCGACTACTTCAAAAGTTTGGTTGCCGATCCGTACACGGTCACCTTGCTTGGGCTCCCGATCGATGTTCTGGATACCACCTATGTCCCGTCGTCCGGGCACCACAAAGCTGACTTTGTAGATCATAGTCCAGGTCTCCTCCCCAACGGATACGATGGTCAGATCAAGTTGCGGTAGCGCAGTTTAAAGGACAGATCCGCGGCGATGTTACGCATGACCAAGAAACCCAGATGGGTATCTTCAAGACAAAGCTTCTGAAACTGGTTGCAGTTGATGACATACACTTCGGTATCAGTCCCAGCTCGTACTGTGGCCGATCGGGCGCCTTGGTCCACCAACCCCATCTCTCCAAAGCTTTGTCCCTGGCCCAGGTTCACCATCACTGAGTCGGCCAGTTCTGGCTTGATCTCAAGAATGTCAGGATTGGTGATGATTTGCACCGTGCCGCTTCGAATCAGATAGAAGTTCTCAGTTGGATCCTTTATGTTCAATATGATATCGCCTGCCCTGTAGCTTGCTTCATTGCACAACGCTGCTACACTTGATAGCTCTTCGTCGGACAGTCCATTGAACATGTCCAGTTTCCTGAGGAACTCTTCCTTTTCCGACATAGAGTTGTCCTCCTTTTCTTGGTTATTGTGAACCTTGCTGAGCCTTATTATAACATGGTTTCGGTGAGAACTCTATAGTATTACGAGCCAGTGAATTAACAGCCTCCGCATTCGAGTCGGGCTTGTCTGGCAAAACCGGTGAAAGTACGGATAGCTATCCTTGTACGGATCCTAACGCATCAGTACAACACGCGCCGGTGCGCCATCTCCATCTCGTACCTTTAAGGGAAGACAGATGAGTTGGTAACGGCCTTCAGGCACCTGACTCAGATTCAATCCTTCAAGAATAACCACTCCTTTTTCCAGAAGCGCATGGTGAACCTCGAGCTTATGAGAGTCAAACGCATCCACTGAAAGGTAATCTACCCCCACCAACTTGATCCCCCTGGATAGCAACCACGGACCCGTATCTTTTGATAGAGAGACGTAGTCAGCTTCAAATTCGTAAGGCCCTCCCATCCATAGCTCAGAGTTTCGGGTCTTGATGAGAAGACGCTCGGTGCCACGACGAATGCCCAATTCGCCCAGATCAGTGGCCGTGATGAGGTTTCCCTCGTAGCGGGGTTCGACCACCACCACCGAACCGATGAGCAAGTCCAAAGGAAGTCGGTCAACCGTTAATCCACGCTCTTTGATGTGTCGTGGCGCATCGACATGAGTCAACGTGTGCGTCCCCATCTCCAGACGTGAGACGTTAAGTTTGCCATCACCCGAGGAAGACGAGATTTGCTCAATGCGTATGGGAGGATCACCTGGCCAGACTGGCATCACGTTAGAAATTGGTAGAGATATGTCGTAATAAGTAGGCATGTTTACTCTTCCCGCGTCACAACTGAGGACATTTCGCTGGCCTGATCATCCAGACCTTGGCCCAACATCTGGATGCCTGCAGCCAGGGCATGCAGTTCACGAGCCAGACGTTCGGCCTCTTGGCGGTGCTTTTCGATGGCCTTCTGTTGCCCTACGATGACTTTCTTGAGGTTCTCGACTAGCTTATCTGCCTGAGCTTTTTCAGCTACAATATCCTGCTGTCCATCGGCAGCAGTGCCCGTCCCAGGGGATTGGGCCCTCAGGCTGGCGATGAGTTCATCCTTCTCTGCCAATTGTGCCTTGAGATAGCTGATTTGCTGGCTCATCGCCTGGTGTTGGGTGATCGTTTGCTTCTTCAGGTTGGCAAGCGCTGTGTCCCTCTCTTTGAGTAAGGCTTGCCAGCGCCCAGCATCGGTGCTAGCAGCCTGACCTGCCTGAACAGGCCCCCGTTGTTGGAGCTGGGTCCTCAGGTGTTGGATTTCCTGCTCCTGGCTGGCAAGTTTTTTCGCCAAGGATGCATCTGTGCCAGCAGGCAGGGGCTGAGCGCCGGTTCCAGGCTGTAGCGCGCGGTCAATGGCGTTCATCATATCGTCAATCTCGAAAGGTTTTATGAGATAATCGATAGCTCCCAGCCGAAATGCTCGTATAGCCGTCTCTTCAGAGCCGTGGAAAGTCATCACAATAGTTGGGATATGGTAGCCTCGTTTGTTCAGTTCCTCCAACACGTCGAGGCCGTGCATCGTCGGTAGTTTCAAGTCAGTGATGATCAAATCAGGTTTCTCTTCGATGGCTTTCTGCAGCCCTAGCTTGCCATCCCGGGCGGTGATGACATCCCACCCTTCGGGTTTGAGAATGTTGTTGGCAATGAAGACGATGTTCTCACGCCGGTCTTCGATTATTAGTACCTTACGTGACATCCCTTTCCCTCTTCAAGGTCTTCGCACAACTGGTGCGAGACGGGTGTGATCCGGATTCCCACGTCCATTATAGCACAAAACACAAAGATTCGCTGATTTTCAAGACTCCTCATATAATTACGCGACATACCCCTCGACCGGCACTGCCTGGCAGTCACGGGGGGAAACACACAGCCACCATATCACCGTTTTCAAAACCTTTCTCTCCCAGGAGGTACACCCAGAATGTTTCGAGATTACGGCTTCGAAGCGCCACGTAGCAGTCTGGTGACATCCGCGGATGAGGCAGCGCTGGCTGCCTCCGAAATCGGATTCCCGGTTGCACTCAAGATCCTTTCGCCTGATATTCTGCACAAGACGGATGTAGGCGGCGTAGTTCTCAACGTGGAAAGCTCAGAGGCAGTGCGGCAGGCTTTTGAGCGCATCATGAACTCGATACAGTCAGCCCATCCCGAAGCCAACATTGAGGGTGTCGAAGTCCAAGAGATGGTGAGTGGGGGTGTTGAGGTCATCATTGGCTTGTTGGATGATGCGCAGTTTGGCCCGGTGCTCATGTTTGGACTTGGCGGTGTGTTCACAGAAGTGCTTCAGGATGTCAGCTTCCGGGTTTTGCCTATCGAACCCGGCGACGCATCCCAGATGATACGGGAAATAGAGGGCTATCATATCCTTAAGGGCTATCGAGGTCAGCCGGCGGTGTCCGAAGAGATGCTGGTTGACCTTTTGATGCGCGCCAACCGTTTGGGCATCGACCTGGGAGGCAAGTTTGAGTCAGTCGACTTCAACCCCATCCTCGTGTGGGAAGATCAACATCGAGTGCTGGATTTTAAGGTCATCTGGCACACTCAGGCCAAGTCCCCCCCACGCATAACCCCACCCAATACCCAGCATCTGGAGAAATTTTTCAGCGCTAAGTCGGTGGCGCTGATCGGCGCTTCGGCCACGCCCGGCAAAATCGGCAATGCTGTGCTGGATAGCTTGTTAAAGTACGAATATCAAGGGGTGGTGTTCCCCATCAACCCCGGACGAGAAGAGATTATGGGGGCCAGAACCTATCCTTCTCTTGAGGAAATCCCAGAGAAAGTAGACCTTGTCGTCGTCACCATTGACCTGCGCCTGGTGCCTGATGTGATCAAGGTGTGCGCCGACAAGGACATCCACAACCTGGTCGTCATCTCGGGCGGAGGCAAAGAACTGGGAGGCGAACGGACCGAGTTAGAGGCGGAAATTCGCCGGCTGGCCATATCTCATGACGTACGAGTAGTCGGTCCCAACTGCATCGGCGTCTTTGACGGGCAGACGCGCCTCGACACCTTCTTCCAGGTACAAGAGCGTATGGTACGTCCCAAGGCTGGCCCGGTTGCAGTGCTGACTCAGTCGGGCACGATAGGCGCCGCTTTCTTGGAAGATGTGGTAGCTACCGGCGTAAGCAAGTTCGTCAGCTACGGCAATCGCACTGATGTAGACGAAGCCGATCTATTGGCCTATCTGGCCGACGATCCAGAGACCAACCTGGTTGCTATGTACGTGGAGGGCATCGAAAACGGACGCAAGTTTCTGAATACGGCCAGGGAGGTCACCAAGAAGAAACCGGTTGTTGTCTTCAAGGTAGGACGAACTGAACGGGCGGCCCGTGCTTCGATATCACACACCGGCTTTTTTGGTGGCTCCTACAGCGTCGTGCAGGGGGCCTTCAAACAGGCTGGCATTATCGCCGTAGACAGCTACGAGGAACTGGTTGCCACGGCAAAGGCACTGGCCATGCAGCCGCCAGCCGGGGGACCACGAGTGGCTATGATAAGCAATGGAGCCGGCACCATGGTGCAAGGCATTGACCTATTAAAGAGCTACCAGTTGGAGATTCCCGAACTCAGCCCTGAATCGTTACGCAAGCTGGCGGACACGTATCCACCCTTCTACGTCGTTCAGAACCCCATAGACGTCACCGGTTCGGCCACCAGCACGGACTACGAGGTCGGTATTGAAACGTGCATGAGCGATCCGCAGGTGGACATCATCATGCCGTGGTTCGTCTTCCAGGACACCCCACTAGGGGAGGACATTGTCCAAAAACTGGGCAGGCTCACCCGAGAATACAACAAGCCTATTCTAGTGGGTGCGATTGGGGGAGGGCCATTTACCATCAGGATGTCTCAGGCCATTGAAGCCGAGGGCGTACCCGTCTTTCATTCGGTCCGTGAATGGATCGCCGCCGCTCGTGGCCTGGCGTTGGGTCGAACGTAAATGTAAAGGCGTAAAAGGTAAGACCGTACTGCGTATTGCGTATTCTGTGCTTCGTTGACCTAACGCATCATGCATTACGAATTACGAATTACGCATTACGTACCGCGTAGCAGGTGAGACCCTTGAATACCTTCAGCCTCGACGATACCATAACCGTCATTGCCACGCCGCTGGGTGAAGGCGGGGTGGGCATTGTGAAGATGAGCGGCCCGGAAGCCGCCTCGATTCTGAGGCGGCTTTTCGTGCCGGCTTCTCGTGCGACACATGGGTTGGAGCCCCGCTGCCTTACCTTTGGACATATTTGCGACCCGGAGACTGGGGACGTGGTGGACGAAGTGCTGGCGGTGACCATGCCAGGTCCCCACAGCTACACCCGCCAGGACGTAGTGGAGATCCAGGCCCACGGGGGTATTGTGCCGCTGCGTCGCATTTTGGGGTTGACGCTGGCGGCCGGTGCTCGCGCTGCGGAGCCGGGTGAGATGACCCTGCGTGCCTTTCTCAACGGGCGGTTGGACCTGGCCCAGGCCGAAGCCGTGCTGGACGTAGTGCAGGCTCGAACTGAGGCCGCCCTGCGCGTAGCGACGGAGCAACTGGGGGGGACACTCTCGGCGCGGGTTCGCGAGGTGCGCGCCGAGCTAGTCGATGTGCTGGCCTACCTGGAAGCAAGTATCGACTTCGTCGAGGATGAGATCCCGCCCCAAGACGTGATTACACCGTTGCACGAGATCGCGGCGGCGCTAGAGGAGATCCTGGCCACTGCCGACCGGGGCCTTATCTACCGCCAGGGAATCCGGGCCGCGATTGTGGGCCGCCCTAACGTGGGCAAGAGCTCGTTGCTCAACGCGTTGCTGCGAGGCGAGCGGGCCATCGTCACCCCCATCCCCGGCACCACCCGCGATACCCTGGAGGAGACGGCCAACGTGGGCGGGGTTCCCTTGGTGCTGGTGGACACGGCGGGCATCCGGGCCGAGACCGGTGACGAGGTGGAGCGCATCGGCGTGGAGCGCAGCCGCGCTGCGCTGGAGCGGGCCGATTTGGCCCTGCTGGTGGTGGACGGCAGCCAGCCGCTGATCGACGCCGACTGGGACATCACGGCTTTGATCGGTCACAAACCGGCGCTGGTGGTGGCCAACAAATGTGATCTGCCGCAATTGGAACTGCCGGATAATTTGCTGCCAACCGTGACCCGCATCCGGGTGTCGGCGCTGACGGGCGAAGGCATCGAGGCGTTGGAAGAGGCGCTCGTGGAATTGGTGTTTGGCGGCACAGTGACGGCGGCCGACACACCGCTGGTCAGCAACCCACGACACCAGGCATCCTTGAAACGAGCCCTGGACCACGTTCAGGCCGCCGAGGGGGGGCAGTTGGGCGGTCTAAGCTCCGACCTGGTGGCCATTGACGTGCGCGAGGCAGTGGATGCTTTAGGGGAGATCACCGGGGAAACGGCCAGCGAGGATTTGCTAGAAGCGATATTCAGCAATTTCTGCATCGGTAAATAGGAAGGTAGCACCGCATCCGTTGTTTTTAAACTCGCGGTTAATGCCTATCTTCTATCCCTGCCGCTCACTCGATCTCCCAGTCTCCAATCTCTATTCTCCAATCTCATAACTTCGCCAGGCTACTCAACGCCAACCGCACCTGCTCCTCCACCGCCTCCTCGCGCGCCTCTTGGGGCAGGGCGCGCAGGGCGGCCTGGGCCTCGGCCACCGAGTAGCCTAATGCAGTGAGCGCGCCGATCACCTCGCTGTCGGCATCGCTGATCGCCGGGCCGGCGGCCCATACGTCTTCGATCTCGATCTTATCGCGCAGGGCAAACACGATCTGCCGCGCCTTCTTGGGGCCGATACCCGGCACCCGCGCCAGCAGCGCCGCCTCCTCGCGGGCGACCGCCTGGCGCAGCGTTTCCTGGGGCACGTGCGACAGGATAGCCAGCGCCACCTTGGGCCCGATGCCCTGCACAGCCAGCAGTGTGCGGAACAACTCCAATTCCTCGCGGTCGGCGAAACCGTAGAGCGTCATCTCCGTCTCGCGCACGTGCAGGTGGGTGTACAGAGTCACGTAGCCGCCATCCAGCCGGTCCAGCAAACTCGTCGGCGCGTAGACCACGTAACCTACGCCGTTGACGTCCACCAGCAGGTAGTCGTCTCCCTTTTCGATTATCTCACCCCGGATGCTACCAATCATTGACTGACTCGTGATGCGTGATCCGTAATGCGTACTGCGTAAAACATAAGGCGGCCAAGCCGCAAGCGAGCGAAGTTTGCGACTCACGGACGGAAAAGAACACGGACAAATCAAATAAGAGAATTAAAGTCAGTGTTTCTTTCTGTCCGTGAGTCAAGATTCTCGTGCATAGCGCAAATGCTGTCGGGTAACTATGTAAAGAGTAAGACGTAACTGGATCAGGGCTAATTTGGGAGGCTTACGTTTTACTCCTTACGTCTTACGGATCACGCTAGCTTACAAGCGATTGCCACCGCGCCGAGTGAAAGTGACAGATAGCCACCGCCAATGCGTCGGCCGCATCGTCGGGACGGGGTATGTCGTCCAGACTAAGCAGGAGCTGTACCATACCCTGCACCTGTTGTTTGGGCGCGTTGCCGTATCCGGCGACCGCTTGTTTGACTTCAGCC